>Ga0209274_10000031_pt1 | contig 146469 bp, 135 predicted proteins | sample HubBroMetageREF1_FD_188343 | JGI IMG/M metagenome (GOLD analysis project Ga0209274, IMG submission 188343) | Reference soil microbial communities from the Hubbard Brook experimental Forest, New Hampshire, USA - Hubbard Brook CCASE Soil... | ecosystem: Environmental > Terrestrial > Soil >...
TCCTTCGGGATCGACGGCAGCTTGGCAACAACACGATCAATTCTCTTCGCTCTGCTCGGCATAATACGCTCCTTCGCGCCGGTTATGCCTCACACACAGATTCCCGGACAGGCTCTCGGACAGGCTCAGCCCCATTGCGCCGAGCACGCATGCCACACATCCCGTCCATGCTCGCTCGGAGCCGAAGGAGAAATGGCGCGGTCTGCCCGGCCTCGATCTGCGCGTTGCTCCGCTCGACCGAGCATGGCCAGCCAAGCGGGATAGGGTTGGTCGTCTCGTCCAGGATACTAATCTGCACTTCATATTGGCGGAAACCCAACGGGGACAAGTATGGACGCGGACGCCCTCCGCTGATCGATGAGTCTCGGCGCGCGCGGACATCTGCGTCTGACAGACTATGCCCAGAGTAGCCATTCACTTTCTCCTACCTGACAATGATCTCTCCCGGCCGCCTTCCCATACAAGCCCGGCTCTAAAAAATGCTCGTCAAACCTTTCCCACGCCCGGTCGCTACAGCACGATCCCCCGCTGCCCCAGCCGCTGCCCGCAATGCGGACAGGTCTCCGAATGTCCCTGCAGTTCTTCCTCGATGATCTCCTCGGTCTCGCTCGGCGGCACGCCCAGGCGCCTGGCCATCCCTTCGAGCGTGCGCTTGTCGGCGGCGGTCATCGGCCCGGTGGCGAGGCCGGCGTCGACCAGGTGGCGCAGTTGCTCGCGCCTGAGGCGCAGCTGGTCCATGAAGCTCACCGTCAACACGCCGGAGAAGAGGGCGAGCGTGCCGATGCCGATGACCGAAACGAAGCCGCCGACGATCTTGCCGAGGGGGGTCACCGGCACCATGTCGCCGTACCCGACGGTGGTCAGCGTCTCGATCGCCCACCACATCGCGGCCGGGATCGAGCTGAACACGGCCGGCTGCGCCTCGTTCTCGATCAGGAACAGGAGCGAGGCGCTCATGATCAGAGTCAGCACCAGAATAAAGAGAATGGCGCCGATGGCACTGGCCTCTTCGCGGAATACTGCCCAGAGCAGGCTGAAGGTCGTCGAATGCCGGCTGAGCTTGAGCATGCGCAACAGCCGCATCAGCCGGAGCACGCGCAGATCCCCGGCACCGAACAGGCCGATGATCGCGGGCAGGATCGCGATCAGATCGATCACCGAAAAGAATTGCGTGGCGTAGGCGATCCGGCCCCAGAGCGGGTGCCGGAACCGGCCGGTGACGCGATCGACCGCGGTCCACACCCGCAGCAGATATTCGACGGTGAAAACCGCGGTCGCGATCTGCTCGATCCACCAGAGGATAGGCCTGTATCCCAGCCTTATCGGCTCGACCGATTCGAGGATGACCGAGGCGACATTGATCACGATCAGGATGACGATGAACCCCCCGACCGCCCGGCTGGCCGGGCTGGGCGGGACGTTGTGATCGAGCAGCGCGTTGACGCGCCGGCGCAGGGGAACGAGCGAGAGCATGGCGGGCGAGACTAGCGCAGCCGGGCGCCGTTGGCGAATGCCGGCGAGACGGCGCCGTCCTCCGGGTTCGGGGACCGGAATGGATATCGAGCGCCAGGGAGCGTCATCTCGGCCGCGGCGGCCGGGATCCCGGGCAATCGGCTCGACACTCGCGAGACTCCTGCGCGCATAGCATTTCGCAACCGGGCTGGGGGGACTGGCGCCGCGACGACGCGATCGGCGCGCTCCGCAAGCCGAACACTACGCCGAGTGTCTGTACTTTTCTGTCGAGTATTCTATCAATCACATACGCTTGGGCACGCACACCCTCGCATGATCCACGACTATCCGCGACCGGAGAGGTTTGGATTAGCTACTTTGGTAAGTAAGGGGTAAAATCAAATTATCTGGATACCGTAAATTCAATAAATCGACCCGCCGGGCAATTTGTCGCGGGCGATTACCTCCCAATTCCCGACATCATTGCCAGCAGCCGAAGGGACTGGCGCAGGATCGCGCCGGCCGCCCTTGCGCAACAACGTCAATGGAAGAGCGACCGGCTGGGCGGATCGATGGGCGACGACATACGATACTACTTCTGCCACATCCCCAAGACCGCCGGCTGTACTATGGCGTACCGGCTGCTGCCGAAATTCTTCGACCACTCGGAAATCTGTCCTCATACTCGGTTCGACACGCTGCTCGCCGCCTCGGCTGCCGAGCGCCGGCAGTATCGGCTGTTCCACGGACACTTCAACGATCATCTCCGGCACTTCGTCCCGGGCCCGCTGCGGGTCTTGACCCTGCTGCGGCACCCGTTCGAACGCGCGATTTCCCAATATCGCTACATCCTGTCGAGTCCGGACCATCCGCTCCACCAGCAAGTCGCGGCCCAGCCCGATTTCGGTGCCTATCTGCGCGATCGCCGACTCTTCGCCCCGAACAGCCTGACCCTGGCGCTGGGCTCCGAGCTCGACAGCGAAACCGTATTGCGCCGCGCCCGGTGGCGCGGTGCAGCGACCGACTCGCTCGATGCGCTCCTCGACGAAGAGACTTTCAACACGAGTGCGCGCGAGCGCCATGAAATCGCCGCGATGGCGATGCTGGATCGCTGTACGCTGGTCGGGCTCCAGGAGGAGATGAGCCGAACCGCCTTCCTGCTCCACGATCTTTTCGGTCGGGGTTTCTCGGGCCCGGTCGAGGTCCTGAACGAGACCAGGGCCCCTCCGCTCGGCCGCGACGATCTGCCCGCGGATGTGTTGGAAGATCTCGCCGCCCGCCACGAGCACGACCTCGCCGTCTACGCCCATGGCCGCGCGCTGTTCGAGCGGCACTGGGCGCGAGCGAGCGGTGCGGCGCCGAAGCCCGCGGCTACAGGCCCCGTCATCTTGCGTGGTGCTGCGCCCGTCCCGCAGCGTCTCTATTACATGACTCTGCCCTGGTCGGGCGATGTCGACCTCGCCAGCGAGTTGCTGCAAGGCTACTGGCGGCCGAGCGAGATTTGTCCGGCCTGGAATTACGACGGGCTGTTCGCCCTCCCGGCGGCGGCACTCCGCGACTATTCGGCCTTCCACGGCTATTTCTTCTGGCCGCTCGAGCATTTCATCGGCGCTGCGGTCGCGCCGATCACATTCCTCACCGACCCGGTCGAGCGCGCCGCGAGACAATATCGCGAGCGGCTGGCCGATCGCGGCCACCGGCTCCATCCGCGTGTGCGGGCCAAGGGCGGGCTCGGCGATTTCGTCTGCGATCCGGTCGCCTTCACGCCCGACGTGCTGACCCTCTCGCTCGCCCGCCGCTTTTCCCCGGCCGATATGCGCCGCCTCGCCGACGACGCCCGCCGCCTCGAGATCAGCGTCAACGACGCGCTGGGCGAGTATGTCGCCGCCCGGCCGGCGACCCGGCGCGACCTCGCCCGGGCCAAACGCCGCCTCGAGCAATGCTGGTTCATCGGGTTTGCCGAAACCCTCGACGCTTCGCTGGACGCCTTGGGGCGCCTGCTCGATTGGCCCGGGATCGGCCTGGCCCTGAATCCGCGGACGCGGCAGTCGTTCGGGACCCGGACCAAGGTCGCGGCGGAAGATCGCGCCCGCATCCGGGCGATCAACCCGCTCGATACCGAACTCTATGATTTCGCCCTCGCCCTGACCCGCCGGGCCCGGCCGGCCTCTCGGTTCAGCTTCCAGCGCACGTTGGGCCGGCTGCGCGAACTCGTGCGCGACCGCCCGCGGGCTCTCGGCCAAGGGGACGACTGAGCCCCCGGCTCAACGTCGCCGGGGTGCTGCGCGCGCCATTTCGGTCAGATAGCGTTCGGCCACCAGCACGCGCCGGCGCAGATCGGCGACCAGCGCATGCGGTGCCGGCTCGATCTGGGCGGTCTCGACCGCGTGTTCGAGATCGCGCGGCGCCACCCCGGCGAACAGTTCGGAGTAGCGGCGCAGCGACAGTCCGCGGCTGCCGGGAACGGCGCCGAACAGCAGATCGAGCCAAGCCTGATCGAGCCCGACAGTATCGGAGAAGACCTTGGCCCGACCCAGATCCCGGGCGAGCGCTGCGGCCACTTCGTCGACGGGCCGCCCTTCGTCGACGAGGCGTTGGCGGGTGAGCTTGTGGACACGCTCGGCATCGCGCTGCCAGCCGCGCCAGGCATCGATCGGCCGGATCAGGAGATGATGCTCCATGCCGCTCCGCAACAGCCGCCAGGCGACCGCAATGGGATAGCTGTCCGCGCCCAACCCGGAAGACGCCACCTCGATGATCGCCAGCATGAATGTTCCCTCGCGAGCCCGATTCGAGGCTAGCCGAAACCATCTCCGGAACACAAGGCGAACATGGGGCGTGTCGACCGAGGAACGGGATTTTCGGCCGACCGGCCCCGTGCATTCTTCATGCCCGTTGCGCGGTCTCGTCACGTGACCTCGGCTAGGCTCGCCTCGCACTCTACGCCCTCGGTCCGGGGCGGAGTGGAAGGCGATGGCGATGGCGAGACTCGGGCGTCTGCATTACGGTTGGATCGTCGCGGCCGTGACTTTCATAACCCTGCTCGCCGCGGCCGGAGTGCGGGCCACGCCCAGTGTCCTGATCGTGCCGCTCGAGCACGAATTCGGCTGGTCGCGCGAGACCATCTCCTTCGCCGTGGCCGTCAACATTTTTCTCTACGGCATGATCGGCCCCTTCGCCGCGGCGATCATGGAGCGGTTCGGTATCCGCCGAACCATGTGTGCAGCATTGGCGGTGATCGCCGCCGGCGTGGCCGCGACACCCCTCATGCGGCAATCCTGGCAACTGATCCTGCTCTGGGGGGTGGTCGTCGGCTCGGGCACAGGCGTCACCGGCATGGTCCTGGGGGCGACCATCGTGACCCGCTGGTTCAAGGCGCGGCGCGGGCTGGTCATGGGCGTGCTGACGGCCAGTACCGCCACCGGCCAGCTCGTCTTCCTGCCGTTGCTGGCCGACCTCGCCGAAACCCATGGCTGGCGCTGGGTCTCGCTGACCGTAGCCGGCGTGGCGCTGGCGCTGCTGCCCCTCGTGGCAATGTTCATGCGCGACCGGCCGGCCGATCTGGGCCTGGCACCTTACGGCGACGGCGGCGGGCCGCAGCCGACGGGTGCGCGCACCGGCAATCCGGCGATGGTCGCCTTGCGCGCGCTGCGCACCGGGCTGGGTTCGCGCGATTTCTGGCTGCTCGCCGGTACTTTCTTCATTTGCGGGGCCTCGACCAACGGGTTGATCGGAACCCATCTCATTGCCGCCTGCATCGATCACGGCATTGCCGAAGTGGCTGGTGCCAGCTTGCTCGCGGCCATGGGCATCTGCGACTTTCTCGGCACCACGCTTTCGGGCTGGCTCAGTGATCGCTGGAACAACAACTGGTTGCTCGCCTGGTATTACGGGCTGCGCGGGCTGTCGCTGATGTTCCTGCCCTTCGCCTTCGGTCCGAGCTTCGTCGGATTGTCGGTGTTCGCCGTGTTCTACGGCCTCGACTGGATCGCGACGGTGCCGCCGACGGTGCGGCTGACCGCCAATGCCTTCGGGGCGGAAAATGTCGGGCTGATGTATGGCTGGATCGCCGCCGCCCATCAGCTGGGCGCGGCTACGGCGGCGTTCGTCGCCGGTGCCATCCGGACCGATCTCGGAGATTACCTGGCGGCCTTCATGCTGGCCGGAATGCTGTGTCTGGTGGCGGCGGTGATGGTTCTGTTCATCGGGCGGCGGGCCGGGGACAGCGAGGAGCTGCTGGCGACGGCGTGACGGCGGTTGGCCGAGCGAGAGCGACCGCCCCCCTAGCCACCCCGCCGCTTTCATGCTTCGATCCGCGCCCAACCATCCGAGGCGGGGGCCGATGAGCAGCGACGACACGATGAAGCCGGAGACGAGGCTGGTCCATGCCGGACGCCAGCCGCACGACTCGCATGGCACCGTCAATCCACCGATCTACCGCGCCTCGACCATCCTGCAGCCGACGCTCGAAGCCTGGGAGGAATCGCGCAAGCCCAGCTTCGCCGGATACCGATACGGCCTGCGCGAAACGCCGACGACCCGGGCCTTCGAAACCGCGATGGCCGAGCTCTACCGGGCCGATCGCTGCGTCGCGGTCAGCTCCGGCCTCGCGGCGATCACGGCGGCGCTCCTGGCGCTGACCAAGGCGGGCGACCATATCCTGGTGACCGACAGCGCCTACGAACCAACCCGAATCTTCTGCGACCGGATGCTCGGGCAGTTCGGCGTCGAGACCGAATATTACGACCCGCGCCTGGGCGCCGGCATCGCCGATCTGATCCGACCGCAAACCACGCTGGTCTTCGCCGAATCGCCGGGCTCGCTCACCTTCGAGATTCAGGACGTTCCGGCGATCTCGGCCGCCGCCCGGGCACGGGGGGCCAAAACCGTGATCGACAATACCTGGGCGACGGCCCTCTACTACAACCCCTTCGAACACGGCGTCGACGTCGTGATCGAGGCGACCACGAAATACGTGGCCGGCCATTCCGACGTGCTGATGGGCGTGATCCTCGGCAACGGCAATCTCGGCCGGCATCTCCATACGACGGCCAAGATCCTCGGCCTCTGCTGCGGTCCGGAGGAACTCTATCTGGCCCAGCGCGGCTTGCGGTCGATGGCGATCCGGCTGGAGCGCTCGGGGGCGACCGGGCTCACGCTGGCGGGTTGGTTGGCGGCGCGGCCGGAAGTCGCGCGCGTCCTGCATCCCGCCCTGCCCGGCGATCCCGGCCATACGCTCTGGCGGCGCGATTTCTCCGGTACGTGCGGCTTGTTTTCGATCGTGCTGCGGCCGGTGGCCAAGCCCGCTCTGTCCGCCTTCTTCAACGGCCTGCGGCTCTTCGGCATCGGCGCCAGCTGGGGCGGCTACGAGAGCCTGATCGTGCCGGTCGATCCGGCGTCGATGCGCACGGCCGTGCCCTGGGCCGAGGCCGGGACGCTGATCCGGCTCTATGCCGGGCTCGAGGATCCGGACGACCTAGTCGCCGATCTCGCCGCGGGATTCGAGCGGATGGCGGCCGCCGGGTGATCACCGTCTCGACGCGCCGTGGCCGGCGGGATAAGCTCGGGCGTTCCGGGAGAATCGCCATGACCAGGACAAGCTCAGTCGCCCTCTGCCTCTTGCTCGCAGCGAGCCCGCTCGCCGCGCCGGCGCAGACTCCTCCGGCACCCGATGCGGAGGCGCCTCCGCCCGACCGCGATCGGGCAATCGTCGGCGGCAAGCATCTGCAGCCGCATGCGCCCCCGGGCGAGGCCGGCAAGAGCCCCGAGACGGAGATCCATCTGCTCCAGAAAGGCGCCAAGGAGGCGCCGGCCAACGAGCCGCCGGTCGTACCGCGCGACCTCTACGGCAACCCGCTGGGCGGCAATCCGGGGCTGAACCCGCCTGGACTCGGCACCGCTCCGGCCCAGCCCAAACCCTGATCGGCTGCCGGCGAAAGGACCACGCTTGGACGCCCAGAGCCCGGCCCGGGCCAGTCGCGGCGGGCTCGCCACCTTGCGCCGCCTGCTGCCTTACCTGTGGCCGCCGGGCGAAGCGGGTCTGCGGCTGCGCGTCGTCCTCGCCGGGCTCTGCCTCGTCGCCGCCAAGCTCGCCAATGTCTATGTTCCGATCCTCTATAAGCGCGCCATCGACGCGCTCGGCGGCGGGGCGAGCGCTGCCGCGGTGGTGGCGGTCCCGCTGACCCTCATCTTCGCCTATGGCTCGGCCCGCGTCCTTTCGCTCCTCTTTGCCGAGCTGCGCGACGCCGTCTTCGCCAAGGTGGCGCAGCGCGCGATCCGGACCATCGGCCTCACCGTCTTTCGCCATCTCCATGCCCTCTCGCTGCGATTCCATCTGGAGCGCCAGACCGGCGGGCTGTCGCGCGCGATCGAGCGCGGCACCAAGGGGATCGAGACGCTGCTCTCCTTCAGCATGTTCGAGATCCTGCCGACTCTGTTCGAGATCCTGCTGGTCTGCGCCATTCTGTTGCGGCTGTTCGATCCCTGGTTCGCCGCCGTCACCTTCGTCACCGTGGCGATCTACATCGCCTATACGCTGGCGATCACCGAATGGCGGACCAAGTTCCGGCGCCAGATGAACGAGACCGACCAGGAGGCTGCGACGCGGGCGATCGACAGCCTGCTCAATTACGAAACGGTCAAATATTTCAGCGCGGAGGAGCACGAGGCGAGGCGGTTCGACACGGCCCTGCAGCGCTACGAGCGCGCCGCCGTCAAGAGCCAGGTGAGCCTCTCGGTGCTCAATATCGGCCAGGCGGCGGTGATTTCGCTGGGCTTGACTGCGGTCATGTGGCTGGCCGGGCGCGGCATCGTCGAGGGGCGAATGACGCTCGGCGATTTCGTGCTGGTCAATACCTATCTGGTGCAGCTCTACCAGCCGCTCAATTTCTTCGGTTTCGTCTATCGCGAGATCAAGCAGGCGCTGATCGACATGGAGCGGATGTTCACCCTGCTCTCGGTCGATCTCGAGATCCGCGACCGGCCGGAGGCGCAGGCGCTGATGCTCGCCGGCGCCGAAGTCGAATTCCGCGACGTGCGCTTCGGCTACGACCCGCGCCGCTCGATCCTGAAAGGCGTGTCCTTCGTCATCCCGGCCGGGCGGACGCTGGCCGTGGTCGGCCCGACCGGTGCCGGCAAATCGACGCTGAGCCGATTGCTCTTCCGTTTCTACGACATCGATTCCGGGGCCATCCTGATCGACGGCCAGGACATCCGCGCCGTCACCCAGACCAGCCTGCGCACCGCCATCGGCATCGTCCCGCAAGACACGGTCCTGTTCAACGACACGATCTATTACAACATCGCCTATGGCCGGCCGGGCGCGACCCGCGACGACGTCGAGGCGGCAGCCCGCCACGCCCAGATCCACGCCTTCATCCTGGCCATGCCCGACGGCTACCAGACCATGGTCGGCGAGCGCGGCCTCAAACTCTCCGGCGGCGAAAAGCAGCGGGTCGCCATCGCCCGCAGCATCCTGAAACACCCGGCGATCATGCTGTTCGACGAAGCGACCAGCGCCCTCGATACCCTTACCGAGCGCGAGATCCAGCAGAATCTCCGCGAACTCAGCCGCGGCCGCACGACCCTGGTGATCGCGCACCGGCTCTCGACCGTCGTCGATGCCGACGAGATCATCGTGCTCGAAGACGGCCGCATCGCCGAACGCGGGCGCCACGCCGAGCTGATCGAGCGCGACGGGCGCTATGCGGCGATGTGGCGGAAGCAGCAGGAGGCGGCGGCGGCGGGGGTGGCGATCGTTGTGCCGCCAGCGTTTCATCGGGCGGTGTGAGGTGGTGGCCGATGGCCGCCATTGAAGGCGAGTAGGTTGATACAACTGAGACGCGAGATGAGCGATCACGTCTTGTGTTGACAACGTGTATACCAGACGGATGGCATCCGAGCCGAAACAGGATATTCTTCATGCTGAAAACATCGAGCGAGACCCTCCGAAGCGGGACGATCAATATTCGTATTCAACCGGCCGAGCGGGCGCTGATCGATCAGGCGGCGAAGGCGCAGGGCAAGAGCCGCTCGGATTTCATGCTGGAAGCCTCGCGGCGGGCGGCAGAGGAAGCGTTGCTCGATCGCACCCTGTTCCGGGTGGACAGCGCGATCTATGATCGGTTTATCGCGATCCTCGACGGGCCGCCGGCACCAAATGACAAGCTCGAGAAACTGATGCGAACACGGGCACCGTGGGAATAGATGGCATTCCGCCGTCCGTGTTGAGCGCTTCGGTATTGCTTGCGGCCGGTCATGATCTGGTTCCCTTTAACTCCGGTGAGGGAATGCTCGATGACTGGCTTCGTCGACGTGCCCGCGCCAATCAAGAGAGCGGAGCGTCGCGAAGCTACGTATTGTGCCAGGGCGAATGCGTCGTCGGCTACTACAGCCCCGCCTCGGGGGCGATCGCCAGCATCGAGGCGCCGGGACGGGTTCGGCGCAATATGCCCGACCCCATTGCCATTGCCATGCTCGGTCGGCTTGCCGTCGATCGCAGCTGTCAGGGCCGGGGCCTCGGTAAGTCGCTCCTCCGTGACGCGATTCTGCGTACGCAACAGGCCGCTTCCATCATCGGTGTCCGCGGCCTTCTGGTGCACGCCCCATCGCCCGCAGCAAAGCGCTTTCATGAAAGTGCCGGCTTCCAGGAGTCGCCGGCCAACCCCATGACGCTCATGGTTGCCTTGAAGAGTCTCCATGCCGGATAGCGGGGCAGTATCCGACGGGCCGCGGATATGGCCGCTGCAGAAGAATCAGGAACAGACAATCCATTATCTCTCGAGTTACGTCATTATCTCTCGAGTTACGTCATTATCTCTCGAGTTACGTATTGTGTCCCCAGAACCCAAAATCTAGAGGATCCGGTCAGTCGTCATGCCCCGGACGGTGGATGAGGCGGTCCAGAAACCGCTGGGAAATCGGCGAACTTGCGAGGATCTGGACAACGCTGATCGCAACCGTACACCAGACCATGATCGACATCAGATCTGCCGTCAAATTTGCTCTCAAAAGAGTCGTGATCGAATCGAGCCATTCCATCATCCTTAATCCTAGCATGACGCGATCCGGACAACAAGCGAACCCCATCGCTGGATCGTCAGACCGGCTCGCCTGCGATGACGAGCTCGCCGAGAAATCCGAGAATCAGGAGAGGGAGCATCGTCAGCCAGTATTGCATGGTGTCTTCGCCACTCTATTTCTCTAGAGAGTCGAATTGCGCCATTCCAAATAATATAAAGACAAAATAAACAAAAAGTACTAGGTACCCGTATCTTTGGCCCCATCTGCTCACCACTGCCCCTGGCTTAGGAAATACGATATCGAAAAAGTCTGATCCTGACAGAACCACCATCGCGACAACTGCGAGGAAGGCATCCTGTAACTTGTGGCTCGCCTCTACGCGGTGCATCCAGGCAACGATGCCAAATGGCCAGCCGGCGGTGTGGAGGGGGACGAACCATGCGACCAGGAGCGCGAGGCTCCAAATGACGCAGCGCCTTATCGCGCGACGGAAATATGTCAACGGCCTCGTTCCCCTAAACTCTGCGACCGACCACCACTTATCCGACAATTGGTGGAAAATGTGAATGGTGGAGGAGGTTCGGTCCTCCTTCCTGTCGGCGTCGGGACCGGATCGCGACAGACGAGATCGAGGTCGCCTGCGCCGGCCCTCTCGTACGTAGGCCGGCCGGTAGCTCGACCGGGCGGAGGTTGAACCCGATACCACCCCGGTTGACATTCCCTCATCACTCCCTAAATTCCGCCGGTCCCCGCCCATCCCCGGTGACGACGCCCAGAACCCGAGGCCAACACCAGCGTGAACTCTCGGCTCATCCCCCCGATCCGGCCCGTGGAGGCGCAGACGGCGATCGGTGCGCTCAGCGCGCGCAGCCGCGATATTTTTCGTCAGATCGTCGATGCCTATGTCGAGAGCGGCGAACCCATCGGCTCGCGCACGATTTCGCGCCGCCTGGGCCTCGGCCTGTCGCCGGCGACGATCCGCAACACCATGGCCGAGCTGGAAGAAGCGGGCTTGCTCTATGCCCCGCACACCTCGGCCGGGCGGTTGCCGACCGATCAGGGGCTCCGGCTCTTCGTCGACGGCCTCCTCGAAGTCGGGCGCTTGAGCCAGGACGAGCGGCAGAATCTGGATGCGCGCTGTGCCGCCGCCGGGCGCTCGCTGCCGCAGATGCTGGAAGAGGCGAGTGCGGCGCTCTCCGGCCTCTCGCGCTGCGCCGGCCTGGTTCTGGCACCCAAGAGCGAGCGCTCGCTGAAACACGTCGAATTCGTCAATCTCGGCCCCGGCCGGGCGCTGGTCGTGCTCGTCACCGAATCGGGCATGGTCGAAAACCGGATCATCGAGGTGCCGATCGGCATCCCGTCCTCGGCGCTGGTGACGGCGGGAAATTATCTCTCCTCGCGTATCGTCGGCCATACGCTGGACGAGGCCAAGGGCGCACTCGCCCGCGATCTCGAAGCCAGCCGCGCCGAGCTCGACGAGATCACCTCGCGGCTGGTCGAGGCCGGGCTCGCCGTCTGGGCCGGCGACAGCGAGCGCGGCGGCGCGCTGATCGTGCGCGGCCAGGCCAATCTCCTGGAAGACATCAGCGCGCTCGAAGATCTGGAGCGCGTGCGCACGCTCTTTGAAATGCTGGAGACCAAGGACGCCATGCTGCGCCTGGTCGAGGCGGCCAATCGCGGCGAGGGGGTGCAGATTTTCATCGGCGCCGCCAACCCGCTCTTCGGCGTCGCCGGTTGTTCGGTCGTGATCGCACCCTATCTGAACAGCCGCGAACAGATCGTCGGCGCCATCGGCGTGATCGGCCCGACCCGCATCAACTATGCCCGGATCATTCCGATGGTGGATTATACCGCCAAGGTGATCGGGCGCTTCATCGGATAGGCAGGAAGACCAGATGACCGAAACCGCCGAGACCCCCGAACAGTCCGAAGACCTGCCGGAGAGCGAGCGCGTCGAGGCCGCCTCGGCCCGCGAAGTCGAACTCGAAGCCGAGGCGGCGAAGCTCAAGGACCAGCTGCTCCGGGCGCTCGCCGAGCAGGAAAACATCCGCCGCCGCGCCCAGCGCGAGCGCGACGACGCAGTGAAATACGCAGCGCAAAAATTCGCGACCGATCTGCTCTCGGTCGCCGACAATCTGCGCCGCGCGCTGGACAGCGCGCCCGCTTCCCAGGCCCAGGACGAGTTGACCCGGACGCTGCTGGCCGGAGTGGCCGCCACCGAACGTGAGCTGATGGGCGCCTTCGAAAAGCACGGGCTGCGCCGGATCGACCCGGCCGGCGAGAAATTCGACCATAATCTGCATCAGGCGATGTTCGAGCTGGAGCATACCGGCAAGCCCGCCGGGACCATCGTCCAGGTGCTTGCACCGGGATATCTCCTGCAGGATCGGCTGCTGCGCGCCGCGATGGTGGGCGTAGCCAAAGGTGACGCTCCGGCACCGGAACCGGTGGCGGAAAAGGACAAGCCCGAGGGCTATCAGCGGATCGACACGACGGCGTGAAAGCGCGGGCCGCGCGGAGGCGGGCGGTTCGAGCCCGTCTGCGGCTGCCGCCCGGCTGCGACTGCGGCATTTCTGCATTTCAGTCTGAACAATTTGTCATGAAGCGCGAAACTCTGGCGATCCGGCCCGTTGCAGCCCCGAATTCTCCCCCATATATAACCCGCGACGGATGGCTGGGCCATCCGACGAAAATTTCCTGGGGGAACGCGCGGTGCCCCTGCGGGCCGCCGTTTCTGCTAACCAACATGAGGTACAAATGAGCAAGACCATCGGTATCGATCTGGGCACGACCAATTCCTGCGTGGCCGTCATGGAAGGCAAGAGTGCCAAGGTCATCGAGAACAGCGAGGGGGCCCGCACGACCCCGTCGATGGTCGCCTTCGCCGAATCGGGCGAGCGGCTGGTCGGCCAGGCCGCCAAGCGCCAAGCCGTCACCAATCCGGAAAATACCCTCTTCGCAATCAAGCGGCTCATCGGCCGCCGCTTCACCGACCAGGTCGTCAAGAAGGACGTGGATCTCGTCCCTTACAAGATCATCGGCGCCGACAATGGCGACGCCTGGGTCGAGAGCCGCGGCCAGAAGCTGGCGCCCTCGCAGATTTCCGCCTTCATCCTGCAGAAGATGAAGGAAACCGCTGAAGCCTATCTGGGCGAGACGGTGACGCAAGCAGTCATCACCGTGCCGGCCTATTTCAACGACAGCCAGCGCCAGGCGACCAAGGATGCCGGCAAGATCGCCGGCCTCGACGTGCTGCGCATCATCAACGAGCCGACTGCGGCCGCCCTTGCATACGGCATGGAGCGGCGCGGCTCCGGCACCATCGCGGTCTACGATCTCGGCGGCGGCACGTTCGACGTGTCGATCCTGGAGATCGGCGACGGCGTGTTCGAGGTGAAATCGACCAATGGCGACACCTTCCTGGGCGGCGAGGATTTCGACAAAAATATAATCGACTATCTGGCCGACGAGTTCCGCAAGGAACAGGGCATCGATCTGCGCAAGGACCGGCTGGCATTGCAGCGCCTGAAGGAAGCCGCGGAAAAGGCCAAGATCGAACTCAGCTCCTCGATGCAGACCGAGGTCAATCTGCCTTTCATCACCGCCGATCAGGCCGGGCCGAAGCATCTCAACATCAAGCTCAGCCGGGCCAAGCTCGAGAGTCTGGTCGAGGATCTGGTCCAGCGGACGATCGAGCCGTGCCGCGCCGCCTTGCGCGACGCCGGCCTCAAGGCGTCGGAAGTCGACGAAGTGATCCTGGTCGGCGGCATGACCCGCATGCCCCGGATCGTCGAAACGGTGAAGCAGATCTTCGGCCGGGAGCCCAATAAGGGCGTCAATCCGGACGAAGTGGTGGCGATCGGGGCGGCGATCCAGGCCGGCGTGCTCAAGGGCGAGGTCAAGGATGTCCTGCTCCTCGACGTGACGCCGCTGTCGCTCGGTATCGAGACGCTGGGCGGCGTCTTCACCCGGCTCATCGACCGCAACACCACGATCCCGACCAAGAAGAGCCAGACTTTCTCGACCGCCGAAGATAATCAGACTGCGGTCACCATCCGCGTCTTCCAAGGCGAGCGCGAGATGGCGGCGGACAACAAGATCCTGGGTCAGTTCGACCTGATCGGCCTGCCGCCGGCACCGCGCGGCGTGCCGCAGATCGAGGTCACCTTCGACATCGACGCCAACGGCATCGTCAACGTCTCGGCCAAGGACAAGGGCACCGGCAAGGAACAGCAGATCCGGATCCAGGCCTCGGGCGGCTTGAACGATACCGAGATCGACAAGATGGTGAAGGACGCCGAGGCCCATGCCGCCGAAGACAAGCGCAAGCGCGAGCTGGTCGAGGCGCGCAATCACGGCGAAGGGCTGGCGCATGCAACCGAGCGGACGCTCCAGGAATCGGCCGACAAGATCGGACCGGCCGACAAGCAGGGGGCGGAAGCCGCGATCGCGGCCTTGCGCGAGGTTCTGACCGGCGAGGATGTCGAGGCGATCAAGTCGAAGACCGAGGCGCTGACCCAGGTTTCGATGAAGATCGGCGAGGCGATCTACAAGGCGGCCCAGTCGGCCGGCGCCCAGGCGGCGCCCGGCGGCGGAGCCGAAGCGCACGGAACCGAGAGCGCCGAAGACGGCGCCAAGGTCGTCGATGCCGATTTCGAGGAAGTGGACGAGCGCAAGAAGGGTCATTCGAACTGACCCGCGCGTGCTCTAAGGGTTGAACCGGGAAGTCGCGCCCGGGCAGTGCCGGATATCGGCACTGTCCGGGCGTGGTTGCGAGGGCCGAGCTGGTTCGGGAAGATACGATGGCGAAGCAAGATTTCTACGAGATGCTGGGCGTGGCGCGGGGCGCCTCGGCAGATGATCTGAAGAAGGCCTATCGCAAGCTGGCCATGCAATATCACCCGGACCGCAACCCGGGCGACAAGGCGGCCGAACACAAATTCAAGGAAATCAGCGAGGCCTACGACGTCCTCAAGGACGATCAGAAGCGCGCAGCCTATGACCGGTTCGGCCATGCCGCCTTCGAAAACGGCGGCGGGCCGCGCCCGGGCGGGGCCGGCGATTTCGGCTTCGCCTCCGGTTTCGCCGATATTTTCGACGAGATGTTCGGCGGCCTGGGCGGCGGCCGGCGCGGCCAGACCGATGCCCGCGGCAGCGACCTGCGCTACAACCTCGAAGTCACGCTCGAAGAAGCCTTCAAGGGCTCGACTGCCCAGATCCGGGTCCCGACTTCGGTCGGCTGCGACCATTGCAAGGGCTCGGGCAGCGAAGCCGGCTCACGGCCGGTGACCTGCTCGACCTGCGCCGGTGCCGGCAAGGTCCGCGCTCAGCAGGGCTTCTTCACCATCGAGCGGACCTGCCCCAGTTGCGGCGGCGCCGGGCGGGTGATCGAGAATCCCTGCAAGCAATGCGGCGGCCAGGGCCGCGTCCGGCGCGAGAAGACCTTGTCGGTCAATATCCCGGCCGGTGTGGAGGACGGCACCAGGATCCGGCTCGCCGGCGAAGGCGAAGCGGGCTTGCGCGGCTCGGCGCCGGGCGATCTCTATATTTTCCTCTCGGTCTCGCCCCATCGGCTGTTCCAGCGCGACGGCGCCAACATCCATTGCCGGGTGCCGATTCCGATGACGGTCGCGGCCCTCGGTGGCCAGCTCGAAGTCCCGACCATCGACGGCGTGCGCGCCCGGGTCACCATCCCGCCCGGCACGCAATCGGGCCATCAGTTCCGGATGAAGGCCAAGGGCATGTCGGTCCTGCGCTCGCCGGCGCGCGGCGACATGTATATCGAGGCGGTGATCGAAACGCCGGTGAGCTTGACCAAGCGGCAACAGGAGTTGCTGAAGGAGTTCGAGCGGGCGGGGGACAAGGACAAGACCAGCCCGGAATCGGAGGGGTTCTTTGCACGGGTGAAGGAGTTCTGGGAGGATTTGACGGATTGAGGCGGGCGTTCCGGGCGCCGGCCACTCTGGAACCAGGTCCGGCTTCGGGCGGATCGCACTCGGATCTGGCGTTCGATCTGAACGCAGGAATTACGTATGAGGTCCGCGTAATCACCGTATGAAGGCTGTTTTCACGCAGCAAATCAACCCGGAAGGGGTTTCCTCGGACCATGCCGCTGTCGGAAATCACCCGTAATTCGCTAGACCGACCTCGACGACCCTCCCCACCCAGAGTATAAAATACCCCGAGTTCGGGGAGAAAGGGCGCTACGCTATGACAAGAAAAAATGTCCCCTCGCAGCTCTGCGCCCAGTCTATACCCCTCGAGACTCTGTTGCTTGAAGGGCCGGCTTCCCGCAGCCTATCGCTCGACGCCCAATTCCTCGACGGTATCGCGCGCAAGGCCGCAAAGATTCTGGACAAAGACAAAGACCGGAAGCTCCTGGGACACCACGCATGATTGCGCGGAGCGGAGGGTCCGTAGGTTCTTTGTCGCCATACCGACCCTGCCCCCGACCTGCGGCACAGGCTTGGCGATCCCGCGCGCCCTGTGGACAACACCGGCCGGCAATGCCATATTCATCTTATGACCGACCGCAACCAGAACACCCGCCCCCTCGTCGACTGGATCGCCGATTTCGACGCGAGCGACGCCGAATATGATTCCGGTCTACTGATCCCGGGTGAAACGGTGATGGCGGAAATCCAAGCGGCCATCGACCAGCTCGAAGCGGCGCTGGCAAAGGCCGATCCCCGCGAGGCCGTATCGCGCCGGTGATTGCATTCACACCCCGCGCCGCCCAGCACGTTGCCCAGCTACTCCGTCATTATCACGACCTCCAGCGCCCCGAAGCGATCCGCAATCTCTTTGCCGCGTTGCGCGATGCGTCGGCGGTGATCGAAAGCGATCCTGCCGCCGGTATTCCCGCCCCGCGCTCCTATCCGGGGCTGGTTCGGCCGGGGTGGGCATGGGTGAAAGCCGGGCGATATTGGGTTGCTTATCGGCGGCGGCCAAACCTCGCCTTTGTTGCCATCTTCTATGAAACCGCCAACATTCCGAAGCGGCTGTGACGGGTAGATACGGGGCCGGGCCCGTCTCTACGAGTCTTGCAAAGCTCTGCGGGATCGAGGCGACCCGTCCCACAACCGTCGCCCCGGAAACTGATCCGGACGTTCCGGATTTCGGTGTAGATTGACGAAAAGTCTTTCTCGCGCCATATCGTCGGAATGACCGCCCTCGCCTTCGACACCCACGCCTTCGTGAAGCGCCTGACCACCGCCGGGATGCCCGAAGCGCAGGCCGAGATTCTGGCGGACGAACAGACCAAGCTCATCGACGAGAAGCTCGCGACCAAAGCCGATCTCGCCGCGACCGAACTTCGCCTCGAGGCGAAGATCGAGGCGACGCTCGAGGCGGCCAAATCAGAGATCATCAAATGGATGTTCGGCACGATCGGATTTCAAACCGTGATCATCATCGGAGCGGTGATGGCACTCGGGCGTCTGGTTCACCCTTGACGTCCAGGGCTTTCCGCCCCCATCACCCCGGAAACTGATCCGGCCCCGGGAACCCGTCGCCACCGAACCAGGCCGATTTCGCCGTCCGGATCTGCTTTTGCCACACGCCGCCGCCAGTATAGCGGTAGCGGATGAAATCCGTCACCAGCGGCAGATCGGGCGGCATCGGTTCGTCCGGTTTCAGCGCCTTGAAGCGCGGATCGTCGAAATCCGGGTGGCTCGAAACCTCGGTGATGTCTTCCAGGCGCGGCGGGTCGCCCGGTCGCCAGGCGATGCGGCGGGCCTGGACCACGGTGAGTTCGCCGCTCTCGCCGTCGGCGGCGGTATAGTGCTGCCAGGCGATCTTGTCGTCGCCGAGCCGGAAGAAATGAGTGATGAGGCCGGCGTAATCGCCGCTGCCGGTGCTGCAATCGTCGCCCAGCGTCCAGACCGGCCCGTCGCTCTGCGGCTTCGGCTCCAGCGAGATCGTGCCCAGCTCGCAATCCAGGCGCCGATAGTCCAGGAGCTTGCCGTCACGGTCGACGAGCCGGACCAAGCCGCGCCGGAGCGGCCCCTGCTGCATGGCGGCGGCCAGGGCCTTGTCGCCGGCGACACCCGGATTGCGCAGAAAATCCCGCGGCTCCTTGCTGCCGCCCCAGAGCCAGTAGCGCAGTGCCGGAGAGATACGGGCATCCTCCAGCACCTCGATCCGGCGCTCTGCGGGATCACCGGCATGGGACAGGATCAAAGTCTGATGCACCGCCAGCCCCTCGGTATCGGGCGGCGGCGGGGTTTGCGGCTTGCAGCCGGCAGCAGCGAGCGCGAGGGTCAGCAGGAACGCTGTTCGGCGGAGCGGCATCGAGATCCGGATCGGAAAGGGAATAGGGACGAAAGGCGGGGCACCCTAATCCATCTGCCGATCGCTTGGGAAGCGCCGGCGGATCGGGCGACCTTTCGCCCGAGGGGCCTTGGTCCGGCGCGCCGGGGGCGCTACCTTGGTCCTTCCCGTCGGAGGAGGACGAAGATGACGAACAGCCGCCGCTACCGGATCGCCGTGATCCCCGGAGATGGCATCGGCCGGGAAACCGTGCCGGAAGGGGTGAAGGTGCTGGCGGCCGCTTCCGCCAAATACGGCTTCGAGCTGGAGCTCGATTCGTTCGACTTCGCCAGCGTCGACTATTACCAGCGCCACGGGCGAATGCTGCCGGAAGACTGGAAGGACCGGATCGGCGGCCACGACGCCATCTTCTTCGGCGCCGTCGGTTGGCCGGAAATCGTCCCCGACCACATCTCGCTCTGGGGCTCGCTCATCCAGTTCCGGCGCGAATTCGACCAGTACGTCAATCTGCGGCCGGTCCGCCTGATGCCGGGAGTGCCGTGCCCGCTGGCCGGCCGGGTGCCGGGCGACATCGATTTCTATGTCGTGCGCGAGAACACCGAAGGCGAATATTCTTCGATCGGCGGCCGGATGTTCGCCGGCACCGAGCGCGAATTCGTCCTCCAGGAGACGGTGATGAGCCGGGTCGGAGTCGACCGGATCCTGCGGTTCGCCTTCGAGCTCGCGGCCCGGCGGGAGAAGAAGCATCTCACTTCCGCCACCAAATCCAACGGCATTTCGATCACCATGCCCTATTGGGACGAGCGGGTGCAGGCGATGGCCCTGAACTTCCCGGAAATCCGCTGCGACCGCTACCATATCGACATTCTGGCCGCGCATTTCGTGCTGCATCCGGACTGGTTCGACGTGGTCGTCGGCTCGAACCTGTTCGGCGACATCCTGTCGGATCTGGGCCCCGCCTGCACCGGCACCATCGGGATCGCACCCTCGGGCAACATCAATCCGGAAGGGAATTTCCCCTCGCTGTTCGAACCGGTGCACGGCTCGGCACCCGACATTGCCGGGCTCGGCATCGCCAATCCGATCGGCCAGATCTGGTCGGGCGCCATGATGCTGGAGCATCTGGGCGAAGCCGAAGCCGGGCGCGCCATCGTCCGGGCGATCGAAACCGTACTGGCCGAGCCCGCGCTCCGGACCCGCGACTTGGGCGGTCCGGCGGGCACGCGCGACTGCGGCAGCGCCGTCGCCCGGGCCGTAGTGTGAGCCGGCTCAGCCGGTCGCCCTGAGCCGCTCCGCTTCGGCCGGCCGTGGCGCCTCGCCGTCTTCGAGCACCCGGAAGAGCGATTTGCGGATTTCGACGAGCCGGGCCTCGTGCTCGATCTTGAGCCCGAACACGTCCTTGACGAAGAACACGTCGACTACCTTCTCGCCATATGTCGCGATCTTGGCGCCGGCGATCTGGACGCCCAGCGCCGTCAGCGCCCGCGTCAGGTCGAACAGCAGCGCCGGCCGGTCGCGGCCGTTGACCTCGATCACGGTATGGGTGGCGCTCGCCTTGTTGTCGAAGAGCACGCGCGGGGCCACGGTGAAGACGCGCATGCGGCTCGGATATGCCGCTTCGCGCTTCAGCTCGACATTGGGGTCGAGCCTGCCGCACAGCACGTTTTCCAGGAGCACGGCCAGCTTCGCCAGCTTGTCGCCGCGCTCGAAGGCGCCGCCGCCCGGATCCTGGGTCCAGAAGGTGTCGAGCGCCATGCCGTTGGCCATGGTGACGATCCGGGCGTCGACGATCTTGGCGCCGGCCACCGACAGGGCCCCGGCAATGCGCGAGAACAGCCCGGGATGATCGGCAGTATAGACGATGATCTCGGTCACCGAGCGATAGGAGTCGACCCGGTGGACGACGGTGAGCTTGTCCTGGTTGCGATCGGCCCGATGCATCAGCCGAGCGTGCCTGGCCAGCGCCGCCGGGTCGTGCGACAGCCAGTAGAACGGATATCCGCGCTGGACGAAGGCGGCGAAATCGGCGTCGCTATATTCGGGCAGCAGCGCGCGCACTTCGCGCTGGACCTTGGCGATCCGCACGTCGCGGGCATCGGCCACGACCGTGCCCGACATCAGCTCCTGTGCGCGTGAATAGAGTTCGCGCAACAGGCCGGCCTTCCAGCCGTTCCAGACATTGGGGCCGACCGCCCGGATGTCGGCGGCCGTCAAGCAGAGCAGCAGCTTCAGCCGCTCCGGCGATTGCACGGTGGCGACGAAATCCTGCACCGTCTGCGGGTCGTCGATATCGCGTTTGAAAGCGGTCCGGCTCATATCGAGGTGGTGCAGCACCAGCCAGGCCGTGGTTTCGGTCTCTTCTTCGCTCAAGCCCAGCCGCGGCCCCAGCTTCTCCGCGATCTTGGCGCCGAGCTCGGAATGGTCGGCGTGCCGGCCCTTGGCGATGTCGTGCAGCAGCATGGCGACATAGAGAGCATTGCGGGAGGCGATCGTGTCGATCATCGACGAGATCAGCGGCAGCTCGGTCTTGAGCAGCCCCGCTTCCATCTTGGCCAGCATGCCGATGGCGAAGATGGTATGCTCGTCGACCGTATAGACATGGTACATGTCGTACTGCATCTGGGCCACGACCCGGCCGAAATCCGGGATGAAGCGGCCGAAGACGCCGGCCTCGTTCAGGCGCCGGAGCGAGATCTCGGGATCGATGCGCGACGTCAGCATCTCCAGGAACAGCCGATTGGCCTCGGGATTGGCGCGCAGCCGTCCATCGATCAGTTTCAGCGACCGGGTCACTTGCCTGAGCGCCTGCGGATGAATGTCGAGACGGTTCAGTTGCGCCACATGGAAGAGACGGATCAGATTGACCGGGTCGTCGGCGAAGGCCCGGTCATTGGCGAGAGTCAGCCTGCCGCCATCGACCTTGAAGCCGCTGATGGTGCGGGCGGGGGCGCCCGGCAGCAGGCGCCGCCACAGCGAAGTCGGCTTGCGCTTTTGCTCCGCTTCGAGGGCTGCGATGAAGATGCGGGTCAGATCGCCGACATCCTTGGCGATCAGGAAGTAATGCTTCATGAAGCGCTCGACGCCGCGGGCACCGGCATGGTCGGTATAGCCCATCCGCCGGCCGATCTCGGTCTGGACGTCGAAAGTCAGCCGCTCTTCGGGCCGGCCGGTCAGGTAATGGAGATGGCAGCGCAGGGTCCACAGGAACTGCTGGTCGCGGTTGTAGCGATGGGCTTCTTCCGCCGAGAGCACGCCGCGCGTCACCAGCGCCTCGATGCCGACCACGCGAAAGAGATATTTGGCGATCCACAAGAGCCCGTGGAGATCGCGCAAACCGCCCTTGCCCTCCTTGATGTTCGGCTCCAGCACATAGCGGCTGTCGCCCAGGCGCTGGTGCCGCTGGTCGCGCTCGGCCAGCTTGGCATCGACGAAGGCGACGCCGGTGCCCTCGATGATCTCGGCGGCGAAGCGGCGCTGAAGCAACTGGAAGAGGGCCGGATCGCCCGAAATCAGGCGCGCCTCCAGGAGCGCCGTGCGGATGGTGATGTCGGCCAGCGCCTGGCGCAGCGAGTCATCGACCGAGCGGGTGGCGTTGCCGACCTTGAGACCGCAATCCCAGAGCACATAGAGCAGGAATTCGACGACTTGTTCCGTGTGCGGCGTCTGCTTGTAAGGGAGCAGGAACAAGAGATCGAGGTCCGAGAAGGGCGCCAATTCGCCCCTGCCGTAGCCGCCCACGGCACAGATCGCCAGATGTTCGCCCGCCGTCGGGTTGGAAACCGGGAACAACCGGTTCTCGATCGCCCCGTGCAAGCTGCGGATCACGCTGTCCATGAGAAACGCGGTGGCGGCCACGACCCGGGCCCCGTCCTGGTTGGCCATGAAGCGCCGCTCGATCTCGGCGCGGCCGGCCGCGATCACCGGCTTCACCGCGGCGACGAAGCGCGGGCGCGGAGCGGGCCCGGGGTCGGTCGCCACCGCTTCGAGCACGCGATCGAAGGCGGCGACATCGATGATCTGCTCGGATCCGTCGAGGACGAGCAGCGGCAGATCCGCGGCCCCGGCGGGTGCTGCCGGCTTCGCCGGTTCGGCTGGAGGCCGGATCGGCCGGCGCCTGATCGCGCGCATGAATACTCTGTCTCCACCACGGCCGCGATGCGGCTTCCGGCTGTTAAGGTGGGATGTCGCCGGGCAAATGGGAAGCGTAAAAGCCGGGGGCTGGGGAGACAAACCGGATCCGTGTGTCGGTCGGCATCCGCCGAACGCCGTCGTAGCGAATGGGAGCGGGCCGGCAAGGGTGAATAGTCGCGCCGGCTCCCGAAGAATTCACCGAGAAGACGAGCCGAAACGACAGCGACGACGTATGAGGCGCCAGACCCCGGTCATGCAGCCAAATTCTCCCTCTCCGCCCCATTGGGGCGGAGAGGGCCGGGGTGAGGTGGAGAACGCGAGATTCCAGGTCGATTTCAATGACCTAATCTGGGAAGGCAAGGAAGCCGAGATCGACGGCGGGTATTTTGGGGGCTACGTGAAGCCGTCCAACCGCGTAGAGAACCGCCGCGATCGTCGGCTGGCGGTCAACCAGAATGGCAAGCGGCAGTGCGTTGTCTTGATCCGCGAGCGGCACGGCCGCACGCTACCGGGCGTGTTCCAATCCGAAGGCGCCGCGGTCCCGTTCATCCAACGCACCGTCGCGCCGGGCACCGTGGTCCATGCCGACGAAGCCTCGGGCTGGAATGCGCTTCATGGCCGGTACGAGATGGCCCGCATCAATCATCAGGAAGCCTATAGCGCCGATGGCGCATGCACCAACGGCGCGGAGTCATTCTTCTCGCGGATGCGCCGCGCCGAAGTCGGACACCATCACCATATAGCCGGCAAGTACCTGCTGCGCTACGCTCGTGAAGCCGCCTGGCGCGAGGATGCGCGCCGGGTCGATAACGGAACCCAGGTCAGCTGTATCGTCGAGTTGGCCATGGGTATGGCGCCCAGCGTGGATTTCTGCGGGTATTGGCAGCGCAGCCGCAAGGCCGCGTGAGCTAACCTTGGATCGGCTCTACCAACAGAACACGGCCCCCAGCCCTTTGTACATTGAGGGTCGCCGCGGCCACGGCCGCTTCAAATGTCGGCGCGTCACGATCAAAATCGACACGAAGGCTCCCGTTGACCACAGAAACCAGGGCATCATCACAGCCCGCTTCGTACAGCGCATCCTCGTAGCGACCTCCATCGAGATCGATTCCGTCGACGCGGAGCGTGAAGGAATAGTGCCGCATTTTACGTCACCCTCAATGTGTACAGGCGTTGATGCGTCGACGGAGTTGCTGCGCATGCTGGTATGGGTTCCTTGGCGTCGACCACACCGACAGAATGCAGTCCCCAGGTCTGCCGCCCTTGCAGAAGAGCCGGCCCCAGGCATGACCATTGCTGTGGACATATCGCCATCCGTTGGACTCCGCCAACCGTACCGCATCCTCAATATCCCGATCGGGATGGGTCGGTCTAGGCATATTCACACCGAAACAGTGAAGCGATAACGAATGAGGGCGGATTCTGTTCCGACAGTGAGATTCGTGTCAAGCGAACTAATTATTTTTTCCTCAATCAATTGGCGACCGACTATGGGCACGTGATCCTGCAGCGCAGCGCAGCCCGGCGACTGCCGACCGCGCTTACAAACAGTCATCAACCCATTGATTAGTTTTCCTACTATAGGCATATAATTTCCTATTTGTCAATCCGATTCCTATCTTACGATACTAACCAAACCTTCCCGTTTCCCGAGCCTTCGCACGAGACGCCACGCCCCTCGTGCCGCGCCAACGTGTTTCGAATCCGCTGCGTAAGCCGTTCCATTGCGTCGCCATCGGTGGAATGCCCGCGCTCCGATCCGATCCGCTCGGCGATCTGCCGGGGTGACAGCGGCTCCCCGGCCCGGCGCAGCGTGTCGAGTATGATCCGTGCGCCTCGGCCTTGCGGAAGTAGCGGCGCCGTCTTGCGTTTCACCACGGGCCGGATCTGCGCCGATGCAATTGATGGATCAACTCTCGCGTAACCGTTGCAAGACAGGCTCCAGGGGCACCGATTCGCCACGAGCCGCCTGTGCATCGCCGAGTTCGAGGCCGACTTCGATTACATCGAGGGTGAGCTTCGTCGGGTCGGGCATACGAGGAATATGACCTTGCCGGGCGACACTGTCCGGCCGGCGACCGAAGGCGGCCGACCTCGGCGTGCCTTCGGCCACCGTCAGGGCACGGCCGGGCAAAAAATTCTTCTAATGTTCTTGCCTTTTGTAGACGAATATGATTACGCTTCATTCATGAACAGCGCCCAACCCTTCCCCCAGCCCGATCCCTCGGATCCCGGTCCGGCTGCCGACCCCGCCGAGAGCGCGGGCAATGTCGCCGCGGACCGCGCGGCGGATTTGCGCGATCTCGACGAGATCTCGGCGATCGCCCTCGGGCTCCTCCGTGCGCTCCGTATCGAAACCCTGGATCCGTGGAATTCGCCCACTTGCCTGCCGGGCGAGCGGGTCAGGGCGGGCGATCCGCCGTCGGCCTATTGCCGCCTGACCCGGACGGTTCGGGTGAATTTGGCGGTGCGGGCTCGGATGGTCGAGGGTGGTTCGGACGAGGCCGGAGCTGCCGCGGCGATCGTGCGCCAGGACCAGATCCGGATGCTGACCGAGTCGTCTTCGATCGGCATGGATCTGCTCCGGGCACTGCATCAAGAAGTCGTCGATCCGGACAATGCGCCGACCGCGCGGCAGGGGCGCAGAGTCGGGGCCGGCGATCCGGCGCTGGCCTTGTCCCGGATTGCCCGAGCGATCAGGCTCAACCATGCGATCAAGGCCCGGATCGCCGAAGGCAGCCTCGGACGGCGGCGGCAATCGCGGAGCCGGGACGCAGGCCCCTCGGATGCACCGGTCCAAGGGTCCGCCGACCCGCGAAACCCCGCCGGCCACCAAGCCGCGGCGGCCCGAAGCCCGAGTTCGGTCGAGGCGCAGCGGCAGGAGAGCGGCGAACCGGCGGTCGAGACCGACGGGTTCGACGAGGAGTCGGAGGATCTCTTCGGCGACCTGGACGAGGATTTCGAAGTGCGGGACGAGTTCGCCGGGCTCGACGGGCTCTCGCTCGAAGAGTGCATGGACCTCGTTCGCCGCGATTTCGCGCGCTGTTTTCAAGGGAAGGCACGGGTCGCCGGAACCGCGGAGCCGGGGGAATTCCCGGGCGGCGGCGAACCGGCGGGGCGAGACCGACCCGGGGGCGACGGGACGACGGCGGACCCCGCCTCGATTCCGACGATAGATCGCCCCGCTACACTGCGAACCTGGTTCGAACGCCGTGCCGGGACCGGTGTGCCGGACGACTCCAGCGGCGAGGCGCCAGTCGAATCGCCCCCTGCACCGCCTGCCCGGGGCCGCGACCCGCCCTGAGGAGCCGAGCCCTCGTCGAGACGGCCTTAAGGGGTGCCGTATCGGAACTCGGCGAGGCGGGCCGTAGCACCCGCCTCGCCGCTCCGCGGCGATCATGCTTGGACGGGTCGATCTCTATGCCGATTGCCCCCACCCAAAGGTAGGAAGCGAGGTCTGCGCTCTGCATCGATGCGGGTCGGCATCATCGCGTCGCGGCACCGATCGCCGCGGAGCGGCGAGGCGGGTGCCGAGGCCCGCCCCACGGCCGGCACATCCAACCCGGCGGCCGGCGCGCAGCCATAGATTCCGCGGATTCGAGAGCCCCCGAATCCCGGCAAAGCAATCATTCCGATGATTTTTTGCGTTTCCTACTCCTCGACCAGCCCCTTCAGCCGATAGAGCAGCTCCAGCGCCCCCTTGGGCGTGAGTTCGTCCGGGTTGACGCCTGCGAGCGCCGCCTCGATTGCCGAGGGCTCGGGTGCCGCCGCGGGTGCCGGCGCCCGCCGGGCGGCAGTGAAGAGCGGCAGATCGTCCGCGAGCCGGGCGAGGGCGCTGCCGGCATCGCCCCGTTCGAGGATTTCCAGCACGGCTTCGGCCCGCTTGATCACCGGTTTGGGCAAGCCGGCGAGCTTGGCGACGTGGATACCGTAGGAGCGGTCGGCAGCACCCGGGGCGACCTCGTGCAGGAACACGACATCGCCCTGCCATTCCTTGACCCGCATGGTGTAGCAGGAAAGATCGGCGAGCGTGGCGGCGAGTGCCGTCAATTCGTGGTAATGGGTGGCGAAGAGGGCCCGGCAGCGATTGCGGTCGTGCAGATGCTCGACTGCGGCCCAGGCGATCGACAAGCCGTCATATGTCGCGGTCCCCCGGCCGATCTCGTCGAGGATGACCAGCGCTCGGCCGCCGGATTGGTTCAGGATCGCCGCCGTCTCGACCATCTCGACCATGAAGGTCGAGCGGCCGCGGGCCAGATCGTCGGCGGCCCCGACCCGGCTGTAGAGCCGATCGACGATACCGATCCGCGCCGCCTCGGCCGGGACATAGGCGCCGATCTGGGCCAGCACGGCGATGAGCGCGTTCTGGCGCAGGAAAGTGCTCTTGCCGGCCATGTTCGGGCCGGTCAACAGCCAGAGCCGGCGGCCGGGCTCGAGCGTGCAGTCGTTGCCGACGAACCGGGTGCCGGCCGGCAAATTCGCTTCGACTACCGGATGCCGGCCGCCGCGAATCTCGAAACCGGTGCCGGGTTCGACGATCGGCCGGCGATATTGGCGTTCGGCGGCGAGTTCGGCGTGGGCGGCGGCGACATCGAGAGCGGCCAAGGCGGCGGCGGCAAGCTGGATGGCGTCGGCCCGTGCCGCAGCCTCGCCGACCAGATCCTCGAACAGCGCCAGTTCGAGCGCCAGCGCCTTGTCCGCGGCCTGGCCGATCCGCGTCTCGATCTCGCCGAGTTCGACCGTGGTGTAACGCATGGCGTTGGCCATGGTCTGGCGATGAATGAAGAGGCCACCCGGGCCGGAATCGAGCTTGCCGGCATGGGCCGGCGTCACTTCGACATAATAGCCCAGCACATTGTTGTGCCGGATCTTCAGGGCCCCGATCCCGGTCGCCTCGGCGTAGCGCGCCTGAAGGTTCGCCATCAGCCGCCGGCTCTCGTCGCGCAGCTGGCGCCATTCGTCGAGCTCGAACGCGTAAGCGGCGGCGATGAACCCGCCGTCGCGGGTGAAGAGCGGCAGGTCGGGGGCGAGCGCTCGGGCGAGCCGGTCGACCAGCACGCCATGTTCGCCCAATTCCGCCACCGCTCGGCGCAACAGCCCGTCGGAAGCGGCTTCGGGCAATGCTGCCAGCATCGGCTTCAGGCGGCCGGTGACAGCGAGCCCGTCGCGCACGCCCGCCAGATCGCGCGGGCCGCCGCGCCCGAGCGTGAGGCGCGAGAGGGCGCGCGCCATGTCCGGGCATTCCTTCAGGAGTGCGCGCACATCCCCGCGCAGCCGCTCGCCCCGAACGAAGATCTCGACCAGATCGAGCCGGGCATTGATCGACGTCGGATCGGTCAGCGGCCCGGCCAGATCGGCGGCCAGACGCCGGGCCCCGGCTCCGGTGATGGTACGATCGATGGCGTCGAGCAGGCTGCCGCGCCGTTCGCCCGAGAGCGTCGAAGCCAGCTCCAGATTGCGCCGGGTGGAGGCGTCGATTTCCATGACCGCACCGGCGGCGAGCCGGCGCGGGGGCCCCAGCTGCGGCAGCTTGGAGCATTGGGTGAGCTCGATATAGTCGACCAGGGCCCCGCCGGCGGCGCACTCGGCCCGGCCGAACGGACCGAGGCCGTCCAGCGTGCCGACGCCGTAGAGCTTGGCCAGCCGAACCCGGCCCGATTCGCTGTCGAAGCGGGCATTGGGCTGAGGTGTGAGCACGCTCCGCCATTCGGCCAGGAGCTCGAAGAGCTCGGGCTTCTGCAAGAGACGCTCGCTCAGCAGCAGCTCGCCCGGCTGCAGCCGGGCGAGTGCAGCCGCCAGGCCGGCGAGAGTCACCGGCTGAAATTCGACCTCGCCGGTCGAAAGCTCGACCGAGGCCAGCGCCAGCTCGCCGGCAGCCTCGGCCAAGGCCGCGAGGAAATTGTGCTTGCGGGCATCGAGCAGATTGTCTTCGGTGAGGGTGCCCGCCGTCACGATCCGGGTCACCGCGCGCTTCACCGGGTGCTTGGGCCCGCGCTTGCGGGATTCGGCCGGATCTTCGATCTGTTCGCAAATGGCGACGCGGAACCCCTTGCGGATGAGCCGCGCCAGATAGGTGTCGGCAGCATGGACCGGCACCCCGCACATCGGAATATCCTGCCCCTCGTGCTTGCCGCGCCTGGTGAGCGTGATATCGAGGGCAGACGCGGCCTTGACCGCATCGTCGAAGAACAGCTCGAAGAAGTCGCCCATCCGGTAGAACAGCAGATGGTCGGGATGGCGGTGCTTGATCTCGAGAAACTGCGCCATCATCGGCGTGGCATCGGCCGGGATGGTGGGCGAAGAGTCGGCGTCGAGGGTCATGAACGGAGCGGGCCGGGGGCGCGGAGACGGGTGGCGTGGTGTAGCATGGGCCGGGCGAAAGCCGAGCGCTTTCCTGGAAATCTTCAGGAAAGGCGCGCCTGACGGGCTGGGGTTGCCATCCGGCCGAACGAACCCGGTATTTCCACCATTTTCATCAATCGCCGGCCGGTCGGCGGGAAATCGCCGGTGCAGCTCAATCCGCCTGCAACGCCGCCAGCTCGTTGCCGTGCGGATCGCGAAAGTGAAAGCGCCTTCCGCCGGGGAAGCCGAAGATCGGTTTGGTGACGGTCCCTCCGGCGGCCGTCACCGCGACCAGCGCCTGCTCGAGGTCCTCGACCGCGATCACCGCCAAAGGAGCGGCACACGCCTCGCCGGCATCGCCCTGGAGGCCCAGATCGACATCGCCGGTCATGGTGCAGGAATAGCTCGGTCCGAAATCGGTCAGGGCGAGCCCGAACGCCCGAGTATAAAAGCGCCGCGCCGCGGCGATATCGCTCGCAGGCAGTTCGACGAAGCTGATCCGTGACATCCTCTGCTCCTGTTCCGCTGAGAAGTTCCGAAGCCGAGGCGCCGATACGACCTTCGAGCGCCGGCTCACGCCGGAATCCTGTCGAGCCGGGCTCGGATCAGGCCGAAAGCCTGGCCGGACGAGTCGATCAGGATCGGCACCAGTTCGGCGACGAGTGCTGCATCTTCGCTCCGGGCGGCGGTCTCGATGCGGCGGGCGAGATGGGCGACCCGGCGGGCGCCGAAATTGCCGGCGGTCGAGACCAGATCATGGGCTTGGCGTGCCAGCCCTTCGAGGTCCCCGGCGGCTGCGAGCGCTTCGACCGAGCCGACCCGGCTCGCGGCACCATCGAGGAAGGTCCCGATCAGATCGGCGAAAACTTCGGGCGAGACCACGTCCTGGATCGAGTCGAGCTGCTCGTCGTCCACTGCCGGCCCCTCGCCGGATTCCTCGGTTCCGGCTTCGATCCCGGCCGAACGGAAGTCCTGGTCTCGGGTCAGATTGATATCGATCGCTTTCAGCATGGCTGCAGCGCCGATCGGCTTGGATATGTAGTCGTCGAAGCCCGATCCCAGATATCGTTCGCGCGCTCCTTGCATCGCGTTCGCGGTCATGGCGATGATCGGGACCGATGCACGCTCGCCCCCGGCGGCGCGGATCAGCCGAGTGGCCCCGATACCGTCCATGATCGGCATCTGGATGTCCATCAGGACCAGATCGTAGTCGCGTGCCAGCGCCAGATCGACCGCCTCCAGCCCGTTGATCGCGAGATCGACGCGGTGACCGGCGCGCTCCAGGATGGCCAGCGCCACCTTTTGATTGATCGCGTTGTCCTCGACGAGCAACAGCCGATAGGCCGGCGAGGAATTGGCCGGCATCGCGTCGCTCGCCGCCGGCTCGGGCGGTTCGCCGCCGACGATATCCATCAAGCATTCCTGCAGGGCACGGTGCCTGACCGGCTTTTGCAGCAGCGTGTAGCGCGCGCGCCTGGCCGGTTCCAGCCTCGTTCCGCTTCCGGCGGAGGCGGCGATGATGAGATGGCCGGAGAACAGCTCGGCGCGGCTCAATAGGAAGTCGGCCAGATCCTCGCCGCTGATCCCCGGCATCTCCCGGTCGGTCAGGATGAAATCGAAACCGGTTCCGCCGGCCCGGGCCTGTTCCAGGGCGGCCACTGCCGAGGCGCCGTCGGCGGCTTCGTGGACGTCGAGCCCCAGGCGCTCCAGCTGGCCGCGGAAGATCCGCCGGTTGAGCACCAGATCGTCGACGACGAGAATGCGGCGATGATCGAGCGGGATCTCGCCTTTGACCCGCCGCGGTACGGGTGCTGTCGCCGGCTCGAACCGGGCCGTGAACCAGAAGGTACTGCCGGCCGGGCCGCTGACGACATCGATGGTCCCGCCCATCATCTGGACCAGTTGCTGGGAAATCGCGAGGCCGAGCCCGGTGCCGCCGAATCGCCGCGTGATCGAGGAATCGGCCTGGCTGAATTTCTGAAACAGTTGCGCACGCGAATCCGGGGCGATGCCGATGCCGGTATCCACCACCTCGAAGCGCAGGACCGTGACGTTGCCTTCGACGGCGAAACCGGCCGCCTCGACCGTGACGCCGCCGGATTCGGTGAATTTCACAGCGTTGCCGACGAGATTTATCAGGACCTGCCGGAGCCGGTTGGCGTCGCCGCGGAAATCGCCCTTGGCGCTCGGCCGGATCAGGGCGCCGACCTGCAATCCTTTCTCGGCGGCCCGCGGCGCCAGCAGGTCGACGACACTGTCGAGCAGAAGTTCGAGGTTGAAATCGACGGCGTCGAGCTCGACGCGTCCGGCTTCGAGTTTCGAGACGTCGAGAATGTCGTTGATGATCTCCAGCAGGCTTTCACCGGAATCCTGGATCGCTTCGGCGAAGGACCGCTGCTCGCCGTCGAGCTGGGTCTGCAGCAGCAGCCCGGCCATGCCGAGCACGCCGTTCATCGGCGTTCGGATCTCGTGGCTCATATTGGCCAGAAATTCCGATTTGGCCCGATTGGCGCCCTCGGCCCCCTCGCGCGCCCGTTCGGCCTCCTGGCGCGCCAAAGTCAGCTGCTCGGACGCGGCGATGAGATCGGCCGCCTGGCCCTCGAGGCGCCGGCGCCCTTGCTCGAGTTCCACTTCGCGGTTCTTCCGGTCGGTGATGTCGCGCACGATCGCGACCTGTCCGCCATCCGGCAGCGGGGTTGCCCGATACTCGATCCAGCGACCGTCGGTCTGCATCGCTTCCAGACGGAAGGTCATGCGGGCGCGGATCGCTTCGTCGAACCGGCGGACGACGTCCTCGGGTTCGCCCCCGCCGAAGTCGCCGCGTTCGGCCAGGCGCAGGCGCAGCTGTCTGCCCGGGTCGTCGGCGCTCAAGATCGAGTCGGGGTCGATCCGGACGATATCGAAATAGGTCCGGTTCCAGGCGATCAGCTGGAGTTCGCGATCGAGCACACGGATGCCGTCGGGCAGGGCTTCGAGGATGGCTTCGAGGATGGTGTTCTTGTCGTGAGTCGCGCGGGCGGCGGCGCGAGCCTCGCGTTCTGCCGATTCGCTGCGCCGGCTCTGCCGCCACAGCAGCAGACCGAGCACCAGAACGAAGAGGGCGACCCCGCTCGCGAACATCATGTTCCGGACGGTGTCGCGCAGCCAATCGGCCAGGATGTCGTCGAGAGGCAGGGCGACCGTGATGACGATGCGGCCATCCTCGGACCGGTGATAGGTCACGAGGCGCCAGATGCGATCGGGACCGAGAGTCGTGAAGGTCGAGAGCTCGAGCGAAGCGATGTGGCCCCCGAACTCGGGATCGTCACCATAGAGGCGGCCGATCGACTCTTCGGCCATGGGTTTCTCGGTCAGCAGCGTCCCGTCGCTGCGCAGAAGTGCGATGCGGCCCCCCCGCCCGACATCGATGGTGTCATAGAGCCGCTTGAAATAATTGAGGTCGATATGAGCGATGACGGCACCGGCGAAGCTGCCGTCGCGATGGTTGACGCGCCGGCTGACGGCGAAGGTCCATTGCCGGTCGAGGCGGCTCCGGCGCGGCTCTCCGACGAAATAATCGTTGGTGACGCCGTTCTTGTGGATCTGGAAATAATCGCGATCGGCGATATTGACCGAGTGGACGTCGTAAGCCTGGGAGTCGGCGAGGAGATTGCCGTCGGCATCGGCGAGGACGAGCGCGTCGATCTCGAGCAGCCCGTCGTCGGAGCGTTCTTGGAGGAATTCATGCAGCTGGGACTCGCCGGCTCCGAGCAGATCCGACTGCTCCAGGAGATCGACCGAGGTGCGCAGGACGATATTCGCCGCCTCGATTGCGCGTTCGGCATTCTGCGTCAGCGCCCGCGCCAGATTGCGCTCCGCGACTCCAGCATTGTCGAGAGCGATCTGGCGGGACTCGACGGCGAACCAGCCGGAGAGTGCCACGACGGCGGCGGCCGCGGCGGTGACGACGATGAGGGTGATCGCTGTGCCGGGCACGCGCAATCGGGTCATCTGCCGAACTTCCTTTCGTCGCATAACTCGTGGCAGCCCGGCCAGATTCCGGGAACGGGACTACCATCGAGTTAATCATGCGCCGGTGTGGCCGATGTCAACGCGAGATCGCGTCGTCGATGATCTTGGCGAAGATCTGGTCGAGTTCCGCGGCGAGGTCGTCGAGCTTGGGATTGTCGTAAAGGGCGAAAATCGAGGTCGGGGTGCGGTAGGTGATCGCGGCCTTGCGATCCGCCCCGGCGGTCACGTAGAGCCGAATCGGCGCCTCCATCCCCGACAGCACGTTCGCCTGGAGCATCCGCACGGCATAGTCGTTGCGGGAAACCATCAGCACGGTGTTCTCCGGGATCGGCGTACCGTGGGCCACGGCACTGGTCGTCGCCACCAGCGTCATGCCGTTCGCGGCGACCGACTTCTGCAGCCTCCCGACCAACTCGTGGAAGGAATAGTCGGTCTGCCACGACACCGTCCCGGGATAGGGGCCGACGAACTCCGCCTCGCTGTCCTGGGCCAGAGCCCGGTAACCGGGCAGGTCCCCGATCGCCGCCGCCAGCAGCAGGCTGCCCAGGATCAATCCACAACGCCCCGCAGACGGCGTGTGCCGCATTTTCGACGCTCCTCGAGGGCCGGCCCGCTCGATGGCCGGACGTCCGAAGTACTATAGCGGGAGGAGGGCAGCGGGCGGTGCAGCCGGCAGAGGCGATGCACGATTTTCGCCGGCTGTTGCGGCCAATCCTCGCCCCGCCGGCACTCAGCCGGCGGCGCCGGCCGGCGTCGAGCGGGCGGTCAGCAGGAACAGCCGCTGATCGGTCAGAGCGTCGAGGCTCACCGTCTTGGTCAGCGTCGCATCGCCCTGATTGACCAGTTGGGCATAGGCCAGCCCGTCATTGCTGGTGAAAATCTTGGTAACGGTCCAGCCGGCGGACGGGCGGTCGAGATAGGTCTTGCCGGTCGCGCGGTAAACTTGGCCGAATTTGACGTCGGGCTTTGCCATCCTGATTCCCCCTGGAGGATGCAGCGAAGCTTGAGTAACGCGCGAGACGCCGATCGGTGCCGACGCGCGGACTTTAATTCGCGGCAAATTGTCGCCTGACGATGGCGAGATCGCCCGGGGAGACGTTCGGCACCGGAAAGCGGCCGGCGCGCAGCGGTGACCCATGCGTCTTCCTGCGCATCGAAAGCCACGGCTGCGGCCCCGGGCAGCGGGGCTGATGGACTCGGCCCCGCTACTCGGCAAGCTGGCTCGAGGCCGAACGGTTACGGGTGATAGATCACGTGGTGATGCCAATGGTGATGCCAATGGTGGTGCCAATGATGGTGATGAACGATGACAACGGTCCCCGCGGGTTGCGCCTGGGCCGCGAGCGGCAGGGCAAAGGCGGCGAGAAGCGCTAGGATGGGCAAGATTCGCATGTCGGAGGGTCCTTGGAGCTCGTCGGCGGAAACCGGGGCAATCCCGGCTCCGGCCGCCAAGATAACGCGCGACCCTTAACATTTGTGCCAAGCTGGAGAAGATTTAAGGTTTACCGGAGCCGGCCGCGGGATCTCGCACCCGGGCCGGCTCCGAAAATGCTACCAGGGCGGGGGCCTACGCCGAACCCGCGCGGCAGCATGAACAAAAAGAGGGTATACGTTCCCTTTGCGTTCCGCAAGGGGAATTTTCACCGTTCGCGGTGCCGATCCCGCCGGCCCGGTCGCGTCACCACACCCCGGTATTGAGCATCGATGCCCACGGCTCCTTGGGGGGGAGGGCCGCACCGTCCTGGAGCAGCTCGATCGAGATGTTGTCGGGGGAACGGATGAAGGCCATCCGTCCGTCGCGCGGGGGCCGGTTGATGGTGACACCCTTGTCGAAGAGCGACTGGCAGAGTGCGTATATATCGGGGACGCAATAGGCCAGATGCCCGAAGTTCCGCCCGCCGCCGAGGGTTTCCGGGTCCCAATTGTGGGTCAGCTCGATCTGGGCGCTTTCGTCGCCGGGAGCGGCGAGGAATACCAGGCTGAAGCGCCCGGCCGGATTGTCGATCCGCCGCAATTCCCTCAGCCCCAACTTGGTGACATAGAAATCGAGCGCGGCCTCGAGATCGCCGACGCGGACCATGGTGTGGAGATACTTCATCGCGAGCCGCTCCCTTCGGTGGGTTGCGACAGGAGTAGCACGAGGGCGAGTGCCGGACCAAGAGGTACGGGCCCTGGCCCGGGAGCAGTCGACTGCCCTCGCGTTTCGACGACACTTTACTAATCTCCCGGGCACCGTGGCGAATTGGGTCTACGGCACTCCCGATGTGACGCCGCGCCGTACCGGCCGCCTCACTCGCGCCGCCGCCCGACCTCGGCACGGCGCCGCCCGGCGCCTGAACGAGCGCGCCGCGGGCCGCACTCCTGCGCCCTTCAGAAGGATCTCGGAATTCGATCCTCGGAACTCTTCGGCGACATGTGCGAAGGCTTTTCACGACCGCGGTGCGAGCAACGCCTCTAGGCTCTTTCGACTGCCCGTCCATTATTGGTCCTGAACGCAGACACCCTGTTGCGGACGGCTTCACCCGGTTAGCGCACTAGACCGAGGCGTAATCCATGGACTCTCGCGACTCTGCCCCGTACGCAAACAAAACGGCCATCGCGCCCCGCGAACGGCTCGCCGTGTTCATCGACGGCGCCAATCTCTATTGCGCGACGCGGGCGCTGGGCTTCGACGTCGACTACCAAAAGCTGCAGGAGTTCTTCCATAGCCAGGGGCGGCTGATCCGGATTTTCTATTACACGGCCGTCCTCGACGAGGCGGAGTTTTCGGCGCTGCGACCGCTGGTCGATTGGCTCCAATACAACGGCTACACCGTCGTCACCAAGCCCGCCAAGGAATTCATCGATCCACTCGGGCGCCGGAAGATCAAAGGCAATATGGATATCGAGCTCGCGATCGACATGATGGAGATGGTCGTTCATATCGACCATGCCATCCTGTTGTCGGGCGACGGCGATTTCCGTCGGCTGGTCGAGGCGGTCCAGCGCAAGGGCGTGCGCGTCACCGTGATGTCGACCCATCGCTCCGCCTCGCCGATCGTGGCCGACGAACTGCGACGCCAGGCCGACGACTATTTCGAACTGCAGGATCTCGCCCCGGTCATCAGGCGCCGGCCGGCCCGGTCCGATGGCATCGAACTCGCCGGGCACGCATTCCCGGCCGATCGGGGAGAGGCATGATGCGCGATCCGCTCGAACTCGCCGCCCCAGCGCTCCAGCACCGGACGAATTCCGAGGCCATCGGCCCGGGTCGGAGAGAGACGGTGGCCTCGGTCAGTCGCGCGATCAATTCCCACGTCGCCGACAGGATCAAAAGCCTGCGCATCCTCAATGGTAAGTCGCAGAAGGCGGTCGGGGAGATGCTCGGCCTCAGCTTTCAACAGGTCGCCAAGTACGAGCGTGCCGACAACCGGATCCCGCCGGACAAACTCTGGGTCCTGGCCGAGAATTTCAATGTCGAGGTCGGCTATTTCTTCGAGGGGCTGGACGATCTGGCCTTGAACCAACGGGGCGGCCGACAGCGCCGAGCGCACCTCGACGGCCGAAGTGACAACAGGCAACTTCGCTTTCAATTGGCGGCTGCGCTCGAGAAGACCGAATCGACCAGGGTCTTGAGCAGCCTGTTGGGCTATCTCCGCGCGATCTCCGAGTCCCCGGAGCCGGAATCCTCCGAATGACTTCAACAGAATGGTACGGGCGGCGGACGCTTTGGCAGGACGGGGGCGCGGGTATGGACGGGGGAGCGGAAACGGAAGAACTGAGCCAAACAATAAATTTCCATGTTGGTCAACGGATTAGAGCCCTCCGTCAAAATAAGCGCAAGACACAACGGGAAATGGGCGAAATTCTCGGGATGACATACCAGCAAATCCGCAAATATGAAACCGGCACCAATGTAATTTCGATGGGAAAACTGTGGATACTGGCAACCTATTTCAACCTGAGAATTTCGTATTTCTTCGAGGGTCTGGACGGCTCGGTCACGGCTCGATGGAACGATTTGGAATTCCCGGGTGCGGAGACGGATGATACCGGCCGGAATTACCTCCAATTGGAGACCGCCGCGGCCTTGAAGAAGATCGACTCGCCGGAGATTTTACGCGGGCTGTTGCATTGCATGAGGGCACTGGCCGATGGCGCCGAACGGAATTCATCGTCGCCCGGATAGTCGTAATCCGGCATGTAACCCGCTCCTTCCAGATTCCCGGCCGCGTGCGGCGGGCCTCGGCCAGCCGTTCCGACTCCGCATCGGCCCGAGTCGGGTTTTCACGTTGATTCGTTTTGCCGGCATGCGCCGGCGCCCCGGCGAGAGCTGAAGCCGCGATGACCGTCATCATACCCCCGGTTAATAATCCGCCGAGTTGCACTCCCGGCGTGGATGTCTCCTTTCTGTTCGCTCCTTACACTGCGTCCCGAATCTCGATCGGGCTCGACCCCCGGCTCCACGAGATCAAGTGCGGCGCCGAGGCCCTGCGAATCCGCGAGGTGTTCCGCGGATTCGCCATGCTCGATCGCGAGTTCGGGACGAACGGAACGCCGCCGGAAAGTTTCGCCATGATCGGCCCGGGCAGCGGCATCGAAGCGATCGGGGCCGGCCATATCTTCACGCGGCTGCGCCGGATAACAGTCGTCGACCGGGATCGGACATTGCTCGAGCAGGCGGCGGCCAATATCCGGGGCAATATAGACGGCGGGATCGAGGTGGAGGCGCAGAGGCGCGATCTCTGGGCGCCGGTGTCGACGAGTGCCCGTCGGACCTCCGACATTCTTTACGCCAATCTCTCGAATGTGCCCTTCACCGCTGCCCCCGGTGCCATCATCGACCGGCTCGCCCCGTGTCCTCCGGTCGGGCAGGTGGCGGAGGCCGAGGTGCTCGACTTCCATCTGCTCCACCTGCACTACCGTTTTCTGCGCTGGATGTCGGGCGCGCTGACGCCGGGCGGCTGCGCGCTCCTCATGTTCGGCGGCCGAGTCGATTGCGCGATCTTCGATCATCTGGCTGCTGCCGCCAGTGTCCGGCTGGAGGAAGTGGTCTGCGCGCTGAAGCAGCAGACCGACGCCTGGAACGTCGTCTCGGCCCATGCGGCGGCCGAGACGGAACATGGCGTCGAATTCGATTTCTACGATTACGAGGCGGCCCGGCGCGGCGTGCCGAGGAGCGGGGCTCTGTCGGGTGCCGGGCTCAGGACTGCGCTGGCGCCGTGGCGCCTCTCGGCCCGGGCCGCGCTCGGCGAATTGCGCTTCGGCCTGAAAATCGGCCACACTATTCAACTGCTGAAGGCGACGCCGCAGGGATGAGCCGGAATCCGTCGGGTCCAGCGGCTGGAGATCGCGCACCCGTGATGGTCGATCCTCGGGGCCGAGCGGGCCGTATCCGGCCGATCTCGTCACCCTCGAGGAGATGCGTCGATACGACAGCTTTCCCGCCGATGCCGGATCGGCCATGAAGCGCCCGCGCCAAGGCGTCCGGGCGCCACCCGAATGAAGCGAAGCCCGGCAACGTCCTTCAACGTTGCAACCGATTGACAAGGACACCAAGCTCGGGCAAACGCTGCTGCGGCGATCTCGGTGGATGCCGACAGGCACATGACCGTTACATTTGGCCGGTTCCCTCAACCGAGGGCAGTGTCCCTCGAGGGCGGCGGTCAGGACGGGAGGCTGGAATTCCTTGTCGGCAGATAGGCAGAAAATGAAACGCTCGACGCGATCGATCCACCGGCTGCTGCTCGAGATTATCGGATCGGCGACCTTGGCGCTGTTGCCCGGAGCGGCGTTCGCCGACCGGCCGGTGCCCTGGCAGATCGGCCTGCAGGACCCGGCAACTCCGGTTGCCGATCGACTACAGGATCTACACAGCCAGATCCTGTGGATCATCACGCTCGTCGTCCTGTTCGTGACCGCACTCCTGGCGTATGTTTGCTGGCGCTTTCGCGCCAAGGCGCATCCGGTCGCCACCCAGACGGCGCACAACACGGTCATCGAGACGCTGTGGACCGTGCTGCCGGTGCTGATCCTCCTCTTCATCGCGGTGCCCTCCTTCAGGCTGCTCTACTTTCAGGAGGCCGTGCCGCAATCGACGCTCACGCTCAAGGTCACCGGGCTGCAATGGTATTGGCACTACGCCTATCCCGACAGCGGCGATTTCGGCTTCGACAGCACCCTCGTCGACGAGGCGGATCTGACCGACAAGAGCCTGCGGCTGCTCGATGTCGACAACGAGGTGGTGCTGCCGGTCGGGACCAATGTGCGGATTCAGATCGCCGGGAGCGACGTGCTGCACAGCTGGTTCGTGCCGTCGCTGGCCGTGCAGAAATACGCCGTGCCCGGCCGCCTCAACGAGGTCTGGGTCAATATCGACAAGGAAGGCACTTATTTCGGCGAATGCAACCAGATCTGCGGTGTCAACCACGCCTTCATGCCGATCAAGGTGCATGCCGTCTCCAAGGCGGAGTTCGCTCAGTGGGTCGAAGCGGCCAAGACCAAATTCCCCCACGAGGCCGGAGCCGCTCCGGCGTCCAGCCTGGCCGCGGCCGAAGCGCCGGCTCGCTAGGCGGCGAAACCCAGGACCGAAGGGCAACGACATGGCTCACGCAACCCACGCCGCCGACGGATCGCACGGGCACCACCCGGGTTTCGTCCGGCGCTGGCTGATGTCCACCAATCACAAGGATATCGGCACGCTCTATCTGCTCTTCTCGATCATCGCCGGGCTGATCGGCGGCGGCTTCTCGGTGCTGATGCGAATCAACCTCGCCCACCCCGGCGGCGCCCTGTTCGGTGACGACCACCAGCTCTACAACGTGATCGCGACTGCCCATGGCCTGATCATGGTGTTCTTCGTGGTCATGCCGGCCATGATCGGCGGCTTCGGCAACTGGATCGTGCCGCTGATGATCGGCGCGCCGGACATGGCTTTTCCCCGGCTCAACAACATCAGCTTCTGGCTCCTGGTGCCGTCCTTCTGTCTGCTGCTCGGCTCGGCCTTCGTCGATGGCGGCGCCGGGGTCGGCTGGACGATCTATCCGCCGCTGTCGAACGGGCAGTTCCATCCGGGTGCGGCCGTGGACATGGCGATCTTCTCGCTCCATCTGGCGGGGGCTTCGTCGATCCTGGGCGCCATCAATTTCATCACCACCATCTTGAACATGCGCGCGCCCGGCATGACGCTGCACAAGATGCCGCTCTTCGTCTGGGCCATGCTGGTCACTGCTTTTCTGTTGCTGCTCTCGCTGCCGGTGCTCGGCGGTGCCATCACCATGCTGCTGACCGACAGGAATTTCGGCACGACCTTCTTCGATCCGGCCGGCGGCGGCGATCCGATCCTGTTTCTCCACCTGTTCTGGTTCTTCGGTCATCCCGAAGTCTACATCATGATTCTGCCCGGCTTCGGCATCATCAGCCAAGTCGTCTCGACCTTCTCGAACAAGCCGGTCTTCGGTTATCTGGGAATGGCTTATGCGATGGTCGCGATCGGCGTGATCGGGTTCGTGGTCTGGGCTCACCACATGTACACGGTCGGGCTGAACCCCGATACGCGCGCCTACTTCACCGCTGCGACCATGGTGATCGCGGTCCCCACCGGTATCAAGATCTTCTCGTGGATCGCCACGATGTGGGGCGGCTCGATCGAGTTCAAGACGCCGATGCTGTTCGCCATCGGCTTCATCTTCTTGTTCACCATCGGCGGCGTCACCGGGGTCGTCCTGGCCAATGCCGGACTCGACGTGGCGCTCCACAACACCTATTACGTGGTGGCGCATTTTCACTATGTGCTGAGCCTGGGCGCGGTGTTCTCGATCTTCGCCGGTTTCTACTACTGGTTCGGCAAGATGTCCGGGCGGCAATATCCGGAGATCGCGGGACAGATCCATTTCTGGACCACCTTCCTCGGCGTCAACCTGACCTTTTTTCCGATGCATTTCCTGGGATTGGCTGGGATGCCCCGGCGTTATGTCGATTATCCGGCAGCGTTCGAGGGCTGGAACGAAGTTGCCTCGATCGGGTCCTACATCTCTTATGGTTCGACGCTGTTTTTCGTCCTGACGGTGCTCTACACGCTGGCGGCGGGCCGCAAGGTTGCGGACAATCCCTGGGGCGCCGGGGCTGCGACCTTGGAATGGACCGTGAGCTCGCCGCCGCCGTTTCATACCTATGACGTGTTGCCGGTGATCGAGTAGCCTCGAGTGTCGGTCATGAACCAGCGGGGTTGGTCATTTGTCTGATGTGACGTCCGCCGAATTTGCCGGTCGGGTCCAGCCGGGTACGGCCGGGGTCGCCGATTACTGGGCGCTCCTGAAGCCGCGCGTGATGTCGCTCGTCGTCTTCACCGGGTTCGCCGGTCTGTGGCTGGCGCCCGGGCGGCTCCATCCGGTGCTGGCCTTCGTCGCCATTCTGTGCATCGCAGTTGGTGCCGGTGCGGCTGGCGCCATCAATATGTGGTATGACCGCGACATCGATGCCGTGATGACCCGGACCAGGGGGCGGCCCTTGCCGATGGGCCGCATCCGGCCCGGTGAGGCGTTGGGGTTCGGTACCGTCCTGGCATTCGCGGCGGTGATATTGATGGGTCTGGCCGTCAATCCCGTGGCGGCGGGGCTGCTGGCGTTCGCCATCGGCTTCTATGTCTTCGTCTACACCATGTGGCTGAAGCGGCGGACGCCCCAGAATATTGTGATCGGGGGGGCCGCGGGTGCCTTCCCGCCGGTCATCGGCTGGGCAGCCGTGACCGGCGACGTGGGCCTGCCCTCGCTGGTTCTGTTCGCACTCGTCCTCTTCTGGACGCCCCCGCACTTCTGGGCGTTGGCACTGTACCGAGCCGGCGACTACGCCAGGGCCGGGGTGCCGATGCTTCCGGTCGTGGCCGGTGCCGACGAAACGCGGCGGCAGATGATCCTCTATACGCTCGCGCTCTGGCCCCTCGCGCTCGCTCCTCACTTCCTCGGCCTCGCCGGCCCGATCTATCTCGGCGCGGCCGTCCTGCTGTCGGCGGCATTCACGGCCATGGCGTTCGCGGTCGGGCGCGCCAAGACCGACCGGATGGCCAAGCGGATGTTCGCCTTTTCGATAGTCTATCTTTTCCTGCTGTTCGCGTTGCTGATCGCCGATCGCATACCGCCTGCCTCGGTCGGGTGAGAGGATGGCTGAAGACGCCCTGCGGCAACGCCGCTCACGCAATCTGGCTCTGGCCGGCCTGCTCGTCGCGTTCGTGGCGCTGATCTTCGTGATCACCATCGTCCGCCTGAGCCTGTTGCCGTGAGTGCCGGCCGGAACGCCAGAACCGGGGCGGCGCTGGCCCTCGTTGTCGCCGCCATGGCGGGGCTGAGTTTCGCCTCGGTGCCGCTCTACCAGCTGTTCTGCCGGTCGACGGGGTTCGGCGGCACGACGCAACGGGCCGAAGCGGCGCCGCCCGGCGCCGACAGCCGATGGATCCGGGTCCGCTTCAATGCCGATGTCGCGCCTGAACTGCCTTGGAACTTCGCGCCGGAGCAGACCGTCCTGCGGATCCATCCCGGCGAACAGACGCTCGCCGTCTTTCGCGCCACCAACCGCTCGACCCGCGCGATCACAGGCAGGGCCACCTATAATGTGACACCCGATGCCGCCGGGCTCTATTTCGACAAGATCCAGTGCTTCTGCTTTACCGAACAGACTCTGCAGCCTGGCGAGACGGCTGAACTGCCGGTCAGCTTCTTCGTCGATCCAGCCATGTCGGCCGACCGCGATGCTCGCGACATCGACACCATCACCTTGTCCTATACGTTTTTTCCGACGAAGGGCCGGCCGGCCGCAGCGCGGGTCGGGCTGTTGCCCAATGCCGAAAACCCGTCCGCGAAAGAGTCTCCCCGATGACCGAATCCTCAGCCGGCCACCCCAAGCACTCTTATCATCTGGTCGATCCGAGCCCATGGCCGCTGCTCGGGGCCGTGTCGGCCGGCGCCATGTTCTACGGTGCCGTGCGCGGCATGCACGGCGAGGGCTGGGCCCTGGCCGCGATCGGATTCGGTTTCGTGCTGGTGACCATGTTTCTGTGGTTCCGCGACGTGATCAAGGAGGGGACTTTCCAGGGTCACCACACGCCGATCGTCCAGATCGGCCTGCGCTACGGGATGACTCTGTTCATCACCTCGGAAGTGATGTTCTTCGTCGCCTTCTTCTGGGCCTTCTTCGCGTCCAGCCTGCATCACATCGAGGCGCCGGGCGGGACCTGGCCGCCAGCGGGAATCGTCCCGTTCGCGCCCTTCCACCTGCCCTTCCTGAACACGCTGGTCCTGCTGCTCTCGGGCACGACCGTCACCTGGGCGCATCACTCGCTCATCGAAGGCGACCGCAAGGGCCTGCTCTCCGGCCTCACCCTCACCGTGCTGCTCGGGCTCTCCTTCACCGGCCTGCAGGCGATCGAATACAGCCACGCGCTTTTCTCGTTTTCCGGCAATATCTTCGGCGCGACTTTCTTCATGGCGACCGGCTTCCACGGCTTCCATGTCATCATCGGCACGATTTTTCTGACGGTCTGCCTGTTCCGCGCCTGGCGCGGCGATTTCAAGCCGGATCATCATTTCGGCTTCGAAGCCGCCGCCTGGTATTGGCATTTCGTCGATGTCGTCTGGATCTTCCTGTTCGTCTGCGTCTATTGGTGGGGCGGGAGCGGTGCGCCGGTGGCCGAGTAAGAGGTCCAGCCAGTGGGATTCTTGCGGGAACGTTTCCGCTTCACCCTCGGACCGACCTTGTTCACCATTCCGGCGGTGCTGTTCATGCTCGGCCTCGGCACCTGGCAAGTCCAGCGCCTGGCCTGGAAGACGGCGCTGATCGATGCCCGGAGTGCCGCATTGGCGGCGCCGGCCGAACCGGTGCCCGCGACGCTCGCGGCGGCCGAACCGCTCGATTTCCATCACGTCACCGCCGCCGGCCGGTTCGACCATGGCAAGGAACTCTACATCGGTGCGTTCGACGAACGCGGCGTCGAGGGCTATCAGATCGTCACCCCTCTGCGTCTCGACGATGGCCCCACTCTGCTGGTCGATCGCGGCTTCGTCCCGGCCAGCCGGAAGGACCCGGCGACGCGCGCGGCCGGCCAGATCGCCGGCCCGACTGAAATCACGGGCGTCCTCCGCCTGCCCAATCCGCCCAAGGGCTGGCTCGTCCCGTCGAACCGTCCGGGCGACAATCTCTGGTTCTATGTCGACGTGCCCGCCATGGCCGCCACGGTCGCACTCGACCCGGTCCTGCCCTTCTATGTCGAGGCTGGTCCGGCACCCAATCCGGGCGGATTTCCGATCGGTGGACAGACTCGCATCGCGCTCCCCAACGACCACCTGCAATATGCAATCACCTGGTATTTATTCGCGCTCACTCTCACGGTAATCTATTTTGTCTATCACTACCGGAAACCAGAAGGGACCGCGATCGCCCGATGACGCCCTATCACCAGCTGGAGACCCGCTTCGCACGGCTGGGCGCCCTCCACGAGGCGATGGCGGTCCTGAACTGGGACCACGCCTCGATGATGCCGACGGGTGGTGCCGAAGCCCGCCGGAGCCAGATCTCGACGCTGGAGGTGGTCTGCCACGAGATCCTGACCGATCCGGCGATGCGCGACGTGCTTCCGGCGGCCGAGGCGCAGAACGATCTCGACCCCTGGCAGCGCGCCAATCTCGACGAAATGCGGCGCAGCTGGCTCCATGCGGTTTCGGTCCCGGCCGATCTGGTCGAAGCGCGGGTCGAGGCTGGAATGGCGTGCGAGATGATCTGGCGCGAAGCGCGGCCGGCGAACGACTTCGCCCTGGTCAAGCCGGCGCTGCAGCGGGTGCTCGATCTGACCCGGGAAGTGGCCGAGGCCAAAGGCGCCGGGCTCGGCAAATCGCCCTATGACGCCCTCCTCGACGAATATGAGCCGGGCGGCTCCAGCGCCGAAATCGACAGCCTGTTCAGTGAACTGATCAGGTTCCTGCCCGGCACCATCGCCGCCATCATCGAGCGTCAGGCGCTGCGCCCCGCCCCACCGGCACCCGTCGGGCCGTTCCCGATCGCGATCCAGAAACAGGTCGGGCTGAAGCTGATGGCGGCCCTGGGCTTCGATTTCGATCACGGCCGGCTGGATGTCAGCGCCCATCCCTTCTGCGGCGGCACGCCCGACGATCTCCGGATCACGACGCGCTATCGCGAAGACGATTTCGGCCGGGCTCTGCTGGGCGTGCTGCACGAGACCGGTCATGCGCTCTACGAGCGCGGCTTGCCGCCGGATTGGCGGCGCCAGCCGGTCGGCCGCGCACGCGGCATGAGCCTCCACGAGAGCCAGTCGTTGCTGATCGAGATGCAAGCCTGCCGATCGCGCGAATTCATGGAATTCCTGGCGCCGATCCTCGGCGACGCCTTCCGCGGCAGCGGTACCGCTTGGTCGGCGGAGACACTCTACCGCCTCAACACGCGGGTCGAACGCAGCCTGATCCGGGTCGATGCCGACGAGGCGACCTATCCGGCCCATGTGATTCTGCGCTATCGGCTGGAACGCGCGCTCATCGCCGGCGACCTCGGCCTCGATGATCTGCCCGGCGCCTGGCGCGACGGCATGCTGGAGCTGGTCGGCATCGCGCCGACCGACGATGCCGACGGCGTGCTCCAGGATATTCACTGGTATTCCGGGCTGTTCGGCTATTTTTCGACCTATACGCTGGGCGCCATGACCGCGGCACAGCTCTTCGCCGCGGCGACCGCCCAGCGCCCGGGGATCCGCCCGGCCATTGCCCGGGGTGATTTCCAGCCGCTGCTGGGATGGCTGCGCGAGCATGTCCACGGCAGGGGCTCCTCGGTATCCGCGGCCCAGATCCTGACCGACGCCACCGGCGGACCGCTCGATGTCGCGATCTTCGAACGCCATCTGACGACGCGCTACCTGCTGGACGCCTGAGCGCCCCTTTCCCTTCCAAGCCGGAGATCTCCCATGCGTTGTTCCTGGTTTCTCGCCTTGGCCCTCGCCCTCTCGGCCCCGGTCCAGGCCGCCGATTCGGCTCTCGACAAAGCGGTGGCGGATCCGCAGCGCAGCGCTGGCTTTCGCGACCGCGACAGTTGGCGCCACCCGCTCGAGGAGCTCGAATTCTTCGGCCTCCGCCCCGACGCCACCGTGGTCGAGATCTGGCCGTCCACCGGCTATTGGACCGAAATCCTCGCACCCTATCTGCACGACCGGGGCACCTATTACGCCGCCGGACTGCGTGCGGATTCCGGTCGTGAGGGCATAGACAAGGCGCGCGCCGCGCTCCAGAAGAAGCTCGACGCGAATCCGGAGCGCTACGGCAAGGCGACAGTCACCCAATTCGACATCGACCATTACCAGATCGCCCCGCCCGGCTCGGCCGATTTCGTCCTGACCTTCCGCAATTTGCACAATTGGATGTCGGCGGGCTTCGCCGACCAGGCGATGGCCGCCTTTTTCACCGCCCTCAAGCCCGGGGGCGTGCTCGGGATCGAGGATCACCGGGCACCCGAGACGCTGCCGCAGGATCCGAAGGCCGAAAACGGCTATGTCCGGCAGGACTATGCCATCGAACTCGCCAAGAAGGCGGGGTTCGAATTCGTCGGCGCTTCCGAAATCAATGCCAATCCCAAGGATACCAAGGACTGGCCCAAGGGCGTCTGGACTCTGCCGCCGACCTTTGCGTTGGGCGATCAAGACCGGGACAAATACACGGCGATCGGCGAAGCCGATAATTTCGTGCTGAAGTTTCGCAAGCCGAATTCGTGATTCCGGCCGCTCACCATCGCCCGAACGCTTCGAGCAGGCGAGGGTAACGCCGGGGCCGTCCGGTTCCTGGAGCCGGCCGACCCCGGTGCGATCACGGCGTCAACCGATCGAAATCGACCCGCCGATCAGCCCCAGTTCGAATATTTCTCGCAGATTTTGTTGGTATTCTTGCCCTTTGGAGTCTCGGAGAACTTGCCGAGGTCTCCCTTGAAGTCCTCTGGCGTTTCATTCCACATGCAGGTACACCAAGCTTCGGCTTTCGATTGGCCGCCGATCGGGCTGGCCGCGTCTCCGCCTTCGTATTGCGTGGCCGAATATTTGAGGCAAGCACGGTACTGGGAATCGCCTTTCGGGACGGTGTTGTATTCGTCGGCCATCGCCGTGGCTGTGGCGAATGCGAGCCCGGCTGAAGCGACGGCCAGCTGGAGTAGAATCTTCATGATATCGTCTCCCTGAGAGGAGCCCGGTCGAGGCGATGAGCGGGCATTGCCGATACCAAATGGAACGCGGAGATCCAGCCGGCGTTCCGGCTCATTTCTCGCCCGAGCGAAGGGGAGGCCCGTGTTCCGCCGGTTTGGCGGGTATGACCGGACGAAGAGCGCGGCGGCCGGCCTCTCGCCGGCAAAGGTTGCGATAGCGGGCCGGCAGCGATAGGGTGCGGGCGCCAACCCCGGCCCCCGAGTTCGATGCCAGCCTTGTCCTATATCAGCACGCGCCAGCCGCCCGGCACCAACGACTCCCGGTCGTTCGAGGACGTCCTGCTCGCTGGTCTGGCGCCCGATGGCGGGCTCTATGTGCCGGCCTCGATCCCGCGTCTGACCGCGGACGAAATCAGGCGGCTCGGCCGGCTCGACTATCCCGACCTCGCGACCGCGATCATGGCGCCCTTCATCGGCGATACCCTGTCCCGGCCCGAACTCGAGCAGTTGCTGCACGGCGTCTATGCCGGCTTCGACCACGCGGCCGTGGCCCCGCTGAAACAGCTGGGCCGCGACGAATGGCTGCTCGAGCTGTTCCACGGCCCGACTCTCGCCTTCAAGGATTATGCGCTCCAGGTTCTGGGCCGATTGTTCGACGCCGTCCTTCGCCGACGCGACCAGCGCGTCACCATCGTCGCCGCCACCTCCGGCGATACCGGCTCGGCCGCGATCGAGGCCTGCCGCGACCGGGCCAATATCGACATCTTCGTCCTCTACCCCCGGGCCCGCGTCTCCGAAGTGCAGCGCCGCCAGATGACCACCGTCGCGGCCGACAACGTCCACACGCTCGCCGTCGAAGGCAATTTCGACGATTGCCAGGACCAGGTGAAGGCGCTCTTTGCCGATGTTCCCTTCCGCACGCGCTATGGCCTCTCGGCGGTCAACTCGATCAACTGGGCCCGAATCCTCGCCCAGACCGTGTACTATTTCGCCGCCGGAACGGCCTTGGGCGCACCCGACCGGCCGGTCTCGTTCGCCGTGCCGACCGGGAATTTCGGCAATGTCTATGCCGGCCATGTCGCCCGCCGGATGGGGCTGCCGATCGAGCGCCTGGTCATCGGCACCAATCGGAACGATATTCTCTACCGGTTCGTCGCGACCGGGGCGATGCGCGTGACGGCGGTCGAGCCCAGCCTCAGCCCGAGCATGGACATCCAGATTTCCAGCAATTTCGAGCGGCTGCTGTTCGAGGTCGCCGGCAACGACGGTGCCGCCCTCGCCCGCATGATGGCGGCGTTCCGCGCGACCGGGACTCTCGAATGCGGGGCCGAGGCTTGGCAACGGATCCGGGCGCTGATCGCGGCGCACCGGGTCGACGATGCCGGCACCGTCGCCACCATCGCGCAAGTATTCCGCGAGACCGGCGAAATGCTGGATCCGCACAGCGCCGTCGCCGTCGCCGCGATGCGTGCCGTCGGCGGAGCGCCGGGCATTCCGCGGGTCGCCCTCGCCTGTGCCCACCCCGCCAAATTTCCCGGTATCGTCGAACAGGCGACCGGCCGCCGGCCGGTCTTGCCGCTTCATCTGCAGGATCTGATGACCCGTCCCGAACGCATCAACGTCATCCCCAACGACTTCGCCGCCATTCGCGACTTCATCGCCGCACGCGCCCGGCGCGGAGGAGCGGCATGAGCGTGCCGCAAGTCACAACGCTTCCCAACGGGCTGCGCATCGTCACCGACCGGATGGCGGCAGTCGAGACGGCCTCGATCGGCATCTGGGTCGATGTCGGCACGCGCAACGAGCCGGCCGAGATCAACGGCGTCGCCCATCTGCTGGAACACATGGCGTTCAAGGGCACCGAGCGGCGCTCGGCCCGGGCCATCGCCGAAGAGATCGAGAATGTCGGCGGCCATCTCAACGCCTATACATCGCGCGAGCACACGGCCTATTACGCCAGAGTGCTGAAGGACGACGTGCCCCTCGCCGTCGATCTCCTGTCGGACATCTTGCAGCATTCGGTGTTCGACGCCGAGGAACTGCAACGCGAACGCACCGTCATCCTGCAGGAGATCGGCCAGGCGCTCGACACTCCGGACGATCTGATCTTCGACATATTCCAGGAACAAGCCTATCCCGATCAAGGGCTGGGCCGACCGGTGCTGGGTCAGGCCGAGATCATTCGGACGATCGGGCGCGGTGCCGTCGCGGACTATATGCGGGCGCATTACGGCGCCTCGCGCATGGTGCTGTCGGCAGCCGGTGCGGTCGATCACGAGCGAATCGTCGAGCTCGCCGCCGAAGGGTTCGGCGGTCTGGCCGACCAGCCGGCGATCCCGGCCGAAGCGGCCCGCTATACGGGCGGCGAGCAGCGCGACGAGAAGGATCTGGAACAGGTCCATCTCGTGCTGGGATTTCCCGCGGTCGGCTATACCGACCCGGATTATTATGCCGCCTCCCTGCTCTCGACGCTGGTCGGCGGCGGCGCCTCGTCGCGGCTGTTCCAGGAGATCCGGGAGAAGCGGGGGCTGGTCTATTCGATCTATGCCTTCGGGGCCGCCTATGAAGATGGCGGACTCTTCGGCATCTATGCCGGCACCGGCGAGGACGAAGTGGCCGAACTGATGCCGGTGCTGTGCGACGAGTTGGTCCGGACCGCCGATACGCTGACTGAAGCCGAGATCGCCCGGACTCGGGCGCAGCTGAAGGCCAGCCTGCTGATGGGGCTGGAGAGCAGCTCCTCGCGGGCCGAGCATTTCGCCAATCATCTGCTGATCCATGGCAGGCCGCTGTCGAGCCCCGAAATCGTCGGTCTGATCGATGCCGTCGATCGTGACGCCGTCGCGCGGGTCGCCCGCCGGATCTTCGCAGCCCCGCCGACCCTCGCAGCGTTGGGGCCGATCGGCAGGGTCGAGAGCTTCGACCGGATCACCGGCCGGCTCGCGCCGTGACCGGGACATGCTGCTGCTGAGCGGCTGGTTTCCCGGCCGTGCGCCTCTGGTCCGGCTCCAGGGCGAGCGGATCCATTTGCGCCGGCCGGTGCGCGGCGACTGGCGGGCCTGGGCCGATTTACGGGCCCAGTCGCATGATTTCCTCCGGCCCTGGGAGCCGAGCTGGGCTGGCGACGCCTTGTCGCGGAGCGCCTTTCGCCGCCGGCTCCAGCGCTATGCCCTCGATTGGCGCGACGACGAGGGCTACAGCTTCTTCATCTACCGCAACGAGGATGGCGGGCTGCTCGGCGGCATCGGACTCTCCAACCTGCGCCGGGGCGTGGCCGAAACCGCCAGCCTCGGCTATTGGATCGGCCGGCCCCACGCCCGGCACGGCTATATGAACGAGGCGCTCGGCCTGATCCTGGTCTATGCCTTCGACCGGTTGGGTCTGCACCGGATCGAGGCCGCCTGCCTGCCGTCGAACGGGCCGAGCCGCAGCCTGCTCGCCAAGATGCGGTTTCGCGAAGAAGGCTATGCCAAGCGCTATCTATGCATCGACGGACGCTGGCAGGACCATGTTCTCCACGCCCTGCTGGCCGAGGAATGGCAGGCGGGGCGCGTGGCGGCGCGCGGGTGAGACGGGCAGATCCGGTGCGGCTCGCCGAGATGAGAGCGGGGGCGGTGCCCTGTCGTCACGGCACCGCCTCGGTCATGATCTCCTTCACCTTGGTCGCCAATTGCTTCAGCGAGAACGGCTTGGCCAGGAAATGGATGCCCTGCTCATTGTCGAGACGCTTGCGGAAAGTGTCTTCGGTATAGCCTGAAATGAAGATCACCCTGACTTCGGGCATCGCGTCGCGGACCTGCTTGATCAGGCTCGGCCCGTCCATGCGCGGCATGACGACATCGGTGATGATGAGATCGATCCGCTCGCTGCCCGCAGCGATGATCTTGAGCGCCGCCTCGCCACTTTTGGCCTCGAGCACGGTGTAGCCTTTGTTGCGCAGAGCGCGGGCGCTGAACATGCGGACCGGATCCTCGTCTTCGACCAGCAGTACGGTGCCGGTCCCGGTCAGATCCATGGGCGCCCGCGGTTCGGCGCTCTCGGAGCCACCCCGACTCTGGCCGTGCGGCTCGACGGCCTCGTGGCGCGGCAGGTATATCGAAAATTTGGTGCCGGCGCCGATTTCGGATTCGACGAAGATGAAGCCGCCGGTCTGCTTGACGATACCGTAGACCGTCGACAGCCCGAGGCCGGTGCCGGAGCCCACTTCCTTGGTCGAGAAGAACGGTTCGAAGATCCGCCCCATGATCTCGCGCGAAATGCCGGTGCCGTCATCGGTCACCTCGATCAGGACATAGCCACCGGCCGGCATGATCTCGAGTTCGCGCTGGAACGGTTCCCGGCTCTCCAGATTGGCGGTGCGGATGGTCAGGGTTCCGCCCTGCGGCATGGCGTCCCGGGCATTGACCGCGAGATTGATGATGACCTGTTCGAGTTGGCCCTGATCGACTCGAACCGGCCCGAGATTTTTACCGGGGATCATCTTCAGTTCGACATTCTCGCCGAGCAGCCGGTTCAACAGGTGCGACAGTTCGGCCAGCACTTCGCCGATCTGGATCACCCGCGGCTGCAGCGTCTGCTGCCTGGAGAAAGCCAGCAGCTGGCGGACCAGATTGGCCGCGCGATTGGCGTTCTGCTTGATCTGCATGACATCGGCGAAGGGCTGGTCGCCGGGCTTGAAGCGCAGCAGCAGCAGATCGCAGAAGCCGATCATCGCGGTCAGCAGATTGTTGAAATCATGGGCGACGCCGCCGGCGAGCTGGCCGACCGCCTGCATTTTCTGCGACTGGGCGAATTGCACCTCGAGCTTCTTCTGTTCGGTCAGATCGATGAAATGCAGGATGAGGCCGGCGAGCGTGCGATCGGCCGCCTCGAGCCGGCTGACGAAGAGGGCCACTGTCTTTTCGCTCGGGCCCTTGAGCCGCGTCTCGATCGGCCGTGCCGCCTGCTCGCCGGCCGAAATCGCGGCCAGCCGTGCCTTGACCTCGGCCAGCGCGTCGTCGCGGATATAGTCGAGCAGCCCGTGGCCGAGCACGCGCTCGCGAGAATCGGTCAGCAATTCGTCGAGCGCCCGGTTGGTATCTTTGAAGCGCGCCTCGGTATCGATCAGGGCGATGCCGACCGGGGCCAGCTCGAAGAAGCGCTGAAACCGTTCGCGCGACGAGCGCTGGGATCCGGCCAGACGCTCGAGCCCGACATTGCGAACGACCGATGCCGTGCGCAAGCCGTCGCCGTGGGCGTGCGCCGCTTGGTCGAGCAGGATGTCGACCGGGACGCCGCCGGCGCCGCGCAGGCTCAGCTCCACGCCTTCGGCCGCAGCCAGCGGATCGAATTCGGCCCGGCGCGGCGCCGGATCGGACCAGAGGAAGGACTGGAATCGGGCGCCGCCCGCGATCAGCTCCGCTGCGGAGACGCCGAGCCAGCGGGCAAAGGCCTGATTCACGGTCACGAAACGCCCGGTCTGGTCGAGCGAATAGAGCCCGACCGGGGCCTGCTCGAAAAACTCGTCGAGGTTCGCCCGCTCGGCCGCCTCCTGCTGGCGCACCCTCTCGGCCGCCGTCACGTCCTCGATCCGCCACAAGACCCGGTCGCCGGAAGAGAGCGGCAGGACGGCCAAGTCGAACCAAGTCGGCGCACCGGCCGAGTGCGCGCACAATGTCGCACGCGCCGCACGCCCATGCGCCGCCTCGGCCTTCAGCCAGTCGAACGCCGACTGGTCGGTTTCGTCTTCAGCGAACCAGGCCCGCAACGCCTGAACCGGCGACACCGCAGCCGGCAGCAGGGCCCGGCTCGCCGAGTTGGCGTATCGCAGCCGGCCTGCGCCGTCGGTGATGAAATGGGCGATCGGCAGGGCGTCGAGAACTTGGCGCGGCAGGGCTTCCCGCCGGGTCACCGCCGCCAGCACAGTGGCAGCCAGCACCACGACCGCCGCCACTGCTGCAATCAGCGCGACCAGCATGCCGAGCCGCAATCCGGCCGCATCGGCAGCGTCGTATCCGAGCTGGATCAGCGCTGCCAGCATCGTTGCCGCGGCGATGGCCAGGATCGCCGCGACCCCCGCCGCCCGGAACGGCCGCGCCGCCTCGTCGTCGATCCGGCGTGTCCAAGTGCGCTCGATCCCAGCCGCCATCGCCTTCACAGCCACCTTTCCCACTGCGCCCGTCACTGGAGACTCGTGAATTCGCGGAATATTTCCGCGAAAATGCCGAGAAACCACAGGACCGCCGCCCCGATCGTCACCATCAGCATCGTCAACCCGCCGAGGATTTGCAACGGCAAGCCGATGTAGAAAATCTGCAGCTGCGGCATGATCCGGCCGACCAGCCCGAGTGCCAGATAGAAGAGGGTACCGAGAATGATATAGGGTGCTGCGATTTCCAGCGAAATGACGAATCCATGGGCGACGAGGCGGATCATGGCCTGCGACATGTCGTCGAGCGGTGGAATCTCGCCGGCCGGAAATGTCTGGTAGCTGTCGACCAGGCCGGTCAGAAGCATGTGGTGGAGATTGAGCGCGAAGATCAGCACCAGCGCCAAGGCACCCATGAGCGAGGCCGGCAGCGTCTCGTTGCGCTGGGAGCCTGGATCGAAGGTGATGGCGCTGGCCAGACTCGATTGCGTCGCGATGATCGCCCCCGCCGTCTCCAGCGAGCCCAGCAGCACCCGCGCCACCAATCCGATGAAGCTGCCGATGAACGCCTCGGTGACGATGAGCGCGCTCAGCCGGGCGAACTCCTTCGGCTCCGCCGGCAGGTGGTCGGCCAGGACCGGGGTCACCACGAAGGTGACGGTGACCGCCAGCACGGCTCTGACCCGGACCGGCACATAGGCGTCGCCGAAGCCCGGCAGGAAACTGATGGCGCCGGCGATCCGGCTGGCGACCAGCAGCAAAGCGAAGACATTCGCCGGCAGCAGCTGTTCCAGAGGATAGCTGTGCATGGCGCGCTACCGGATCGCAATGATCCGGTCGACCATATCCAGCGTAAAGCCGTTCAGGGTTTCGAACATGTAGGGCAGCAGCACCAGCATCGACAGGAAAATCACGATGATCTTCGGCATGAAGGTCAGAGTCTGCTCCTGAATCTGGGTCAGCGCCTGGAAGACCGATATCGAGACCCCGACGACGAGCGCCAGCATCATCGCGGGACCGCCCAGCTTCAGGATCACCATGATCGCTTCGCGGGAAATGTCGAGGATTTCCGCCTGATCCATGGCGGCCGGGCCAGCCGCGCGCGAACCCTCGCTCAGACCGTCATGTGCATGATTTCCGTATAGGCGGCGACCACCTTGTCGCGGACCGCCATGACCGTCTGCAGGGTCAGCTCGGCGTTGTTCACCGCCGCTACGACGTTGTTGATGTCGGCCTTGCCGGTCGCCGCCTGCATGGTCGCGGCCTCGCCGGTCTTCTGCGTCTGGACCGCGTCCGAAATGGCCGATTTCAGCAGATCGGCGAACCCCGAGCCGGCGCCCTTGACCGTTTCCGAGCCGCCCGGCAGCGCCAGCCGCGTGGCGGCCTTGGCATAGGCAGCAGCCCCGGCGGCGACATTTATGGTCATCACGGACCTCAGTTCTGAAGCAGGCCGATCGCGCGGCTGAGCATGTTTTTGGCAACGTCGATGACATCGACATTGGCTTGATAACTGCGGTTGGCGTCCTTGAGATCCGCCATCTCGATCATCGAATTGACGTTCGGGGAGCGGACATAGCCATTGGCGTCGGCCGCGGGGTGGCCCGGAATATATTTGAGCTCGAAGGGCGAGGCATCGGGGACCACTCGGTCGACCTTGACCATCTTGCCTCCGGTCGTCTGGTCGAGCACGTTGCGAAACGTGACGATCTTGCGCCGATACGGATCCACCCCCGGCGCGTTCGCGGTCGAGCCGGCATTGGCGAGGTTTTCCGCAATCGTCCGCAGCCGAGTCGTCTGCGCGGCCATTGCGGACGCCGAGATCTTCATCGTTTCATCGAAATCCATGGCCCGCTCCTCGCTCAGCCGCTGGCGCCGCCGCGTCCGAGCGCTTGTTTGAGCATGCCGATCTGCTTTTTGTAGAGGCTGGTCATCAGCTGATAATCCGCCATCGTGTCGGAGACTTTCATCATCTCGTCTTCGATCGAGACGGTATTGCCGTTGATGTCGCGCTCGACCGGCTCGGCGACGGTCTGTTCCTCGGCGGACGAGGCCGGGATCGTGCCGCTCAGATGGTTCGGGTCGGTCGCCTTCGGCTGCAACTTGCCCTGGAGCTGCGCCAATTCGTTGCGGAAATCGAGCGGGCGGAGATCGGCGGCCTTGTATTGCGGGGTATCGACATTGGCGACATTCTCGGCCAGAACCCGCTGACGGCTGGTCAGCCAGCTCATCTTGCGTGTAATCGCAGAGAACAACGGCAGATTGGCGAGATCCATGGCGTCCGACACAGTTGTGAGCAGGCGACACAGCATCGGCCCGCCGATTTAAGATTGCCTTAACAGCAGCAACCGCACTGCAGCGAAATATCGGACCGGGGTGCCGCGCCGCAGCAGCGGCCATGTGAATTTCGGTTGAAAGGGTTTCTTAAGCCGCGCGCGCGACAGTAGTGACGCCCCTTTCACCAGAAGAAAGCTCGAGGCGTGGCAGATGAGCGCGACAAGATCGACAAAGCCGTAGCGCTCGACTGCGAGCCGAGCGGGCCGGCGACGCCGAGTGTGCTCGCCACCGGCAGCGGTGCCGTCGCCCGGCAGATCCTCGAACTCGCCTTCGCCCATGGCGTCAGAGTGCGCGAGGATCCCGATCTGGTCGAGATTCTGGCGACCCTCGATGTCGGCGACCAGATCCCGATCGCCGCCTTTGCTGCTGTCGCCGAGATTCTCTCCCATGTCTATCGGTGGGAAGTGGACGAGCAGGGCCGTGCTGCTGCGGCGGGCCATCCGCCGCCGTGACCCGGGCCGATCTGACCACGCTCATCGCCGATACCGAGGCGCAACTCGACGCTGCGCAGCACGCCGTCGGGGCCGGCGAATTGGTCGATCTCGGCGATCTGCTGCCGCGCATCGATGCGATCTGCGCCCTCGCCGTCGCCCAGCGACGCAAGTCCGCGGCGGCTCATCTGGCCCGGATTCTGCCGCGGCTCGATCGGCTGCAAACGGCACTCCGGCAACTTCTCGGCGCCGAGCCACGGCCCGATCCCAAGCGCGCGGCCGAGACCTATCGCACTGCATCCGGGGCGGGTCCGCGGCCGGACGAGCGCAAGTGACCGGCGAACCCTATCTGCGCTATCTGGTATCCTTCGTCTTCGTTCTGGGATTGATCGGGCTCTTCGCCTGGCTGCTGCGCCGGTTCGGGCCGCCCGGCCGATTCCGGGCACCGGGGCGGAACCGGCGGCTGTCGATCGTCGAAATCGCCGGGATCGACGCCCGCAGGCGCCTGGTCCTGGTCCGCCGTGACGACACCGAACACTTGATCCTGCTCGGCCAGACTCAGGATCTGGTGATCGAAACCGGCATCGTCCCGCCCGGCGATGCCGGAGCCGGGCGCTTCGCCACCCATCTGCCCGAGCCGCCGGCATGAGACGGGCTGGATGGGGCTTGGGGTTGCTGGCGCTGCTGGCACTGGCCGGGCCGGCGGCGGCGCAGTCGCTCTCGGTCGATCTCGGCGGCGAATCCGGCTCGGCCACCGGCCGGATCGTCGAGATGGTGGCGCTCATGACGGTGCTGAGCGTCGTGCCGGGCCTGCTGGTCACGGTCACGTCCTTCACCCGTATCGTCGTCGTGCTCTCGTTTCTGCGCACCGCCTTGGGCGTGCAGCAGACGCCGCCCAATACGGTCATCGTCAGCCTCGCCGTCTTTCTCACCACCTTCATCATGGCGCCCACTCTCCAGAAGGCCTATGACGACGGGGTCAAGCCGTTGATGGCCGAGACGATCTCGCAGGAAGACGCGGTCGGCAAGATCGTGGCACCGTTCCACAGCTTCATGATAGCCCATGTCCGCGAGCAGGATCTGGCGCTGTTCATGGGGTTGGGCAAGATCGAGGCGGTGGCGACCCCGGAGGACACGCCGTTCCGAGCCCTGCTGCCGGCGTTCCTGATCAGCGAGCTCCGGCGCGCCTTCGAGATCGGCTTCCTGCTGTTCCTGCCGTTTCTGATCATCGACATCGTGGTCGCCTCGCTGGTCATGTCGATGGGGATGGTCAGTCTGCCGCCCAGCATCATCTCGCTGCCGTTCAAGCTGATTTTCTTCGTGCTGATCGACGGCTGGTATCTGGTTTCCGGTGCGCTGGTGCAGAGTTTCGGGCCACAATAGCCGCCTTCGCCGCCATTGGGTTGCCGACCATGACTGCACCCGTTCCCTTCTCGATTTCCGTCGACGACGCGATTCTCGCCGATCTTCGTGACCGTATCAGCCGCTATCCCTGGGCCGATCTGCCCGATGCCGGGGGCTGGCATTGCGGCACCAGCCTGGCCTATCTCTACAACCTCTCGCGCTATTGGCTCGACGGCTACGACTGGCGGGTGGAAGAGGCCAAGCTGAACCTGCTCCCGCATTTTCGGGCCGATGTCGGCGGGTTTCCGCTCCATTTCATCCATGTCGAGGGCTCGGGAGCGAAGAACCCGCCGCTGCTGCTGAGCCATGGCTGGCCCGGCTCCTTCTTCGAATTCGCCGAGATCGTCGAGCCCTTGGCCCATCCCGAGCGGTTCGGCGGCGACCCGGCCGACGGGTTCGACGTAGTCGTGCCGTCGCTGCCCGGCTATGGATTTTCCGGCCGGCCGGCGCGGCCGATCGGCCCGCGGACCACGGCCCAGCTGTTCAACGCTCTCATGACTCGGACGCTCGGTTACGAGAGCTACCTGGCGCAGGGCGGCGATTGGGGCGCCGTCGTCACCGGCTGGCTGGGCTATCGCCATGCCGACACCTGCCGCGCCATCCACCTCAACATGATCGGGCTGCGCAGCCGCGAAATGACGCCGGTCACGGAATCCGAGAAAGCGTGGGACGCGAAATACCAGGCTCTGTTCCGCCAGGAAGGCGCCTATCTGCAGCTCCAGGCGACCAAACCGCAATCGCTGGCTTTCGCGATGATGGACAGTCCGGTCGGGATCGCCGCCTGGATCCTGGAGAAGTTCGGCGCCTGGTCGCATGTGCCGCGCGATCCGCTGGGCTCGCCGGCACTGGGTGTCCGCTACAGCGAGGACCAGCTCCTGACCAACATCATGATCTATCTGGTGACCAAGAGCTTCGCGACCTCGACCTGGATGTATCGCGGGTTTTTCGACGAGCAGCCGATCGGGATGGATCCGGGTACCCGCGTCGCGGTGCCGACCGGCGTGGCCGCCTTCCCCGACCCTGTCTACGGCCCGCCGCCGCGCAGCCTGGTCGAGCGCGGCTACAACGTCACCCATTGGACCGACATGCCGCGCGGGGGGCATTTCGCGGCGATGGAGGAGCCGGGACTGTTCGTCGAGGATCTGCGGAAGTTTGCGCGGACGGTGAGGTAGGCGGCAATGCCGGTCGGATCCGGCCGGGACTCGAAACCAGGCCAGTCGGCCGAACGAAGCGACGGGCGGCCTCACCCGGGCCACACGGGGCCCGGGTGCCGATCCGCCTCTCGGCGCTCGTTGCAAGGAGCCCCGAGACCATCTCGTCCGCCCGGCGGCGGCCCTGGATCGGGCCAACCTGGAGAGCGAGCGACCGCGCCGGGGCGGTTGACAGGTCGTGCCGCCGAATGGGATCGTTATGATAACGAACTACTTCCGAGGTGAGGCCGGTGGACCCGGAATCCGAGACCACAGATTTGGCCCATCGGCTGCAGCGGCTGGTGTCGCGTCTCAATCGGGAATTGCGGATGCAGAGCACCGGCGCCGGCTCGTCGAGCGCGGATGCGATGCTGCTCGCCGAGCTGCGGCGCTCGCCGGGAATCGGCGTCTCCGAACTGGCGGCCAGCGAGAATGTCGCCCGCTCGGTCATGAGCGAGCGGGTGAAGCGGCTGGAAGCTGCCGGTCTGGTCGCCTGCGACGGCGAAACTCGGCCCGACAGGCGCCGCATCGGCTTGGCCGTCACCGATGCCGGGCGCGCCTTGCTCGCCGTCATTACCGCCGAGCGGCGGGCCTGGATGGCCGAGCGTCTGGCCCAGCTGTCCGCCGATGAGCAGAAAGCGGTGCGGATCGCGGTGGCGTCGCTGGAACGGATCACGATTCAGCGGATCTCGCCGGCGGCGCGGCCGGGGACCGGCGTGCAGGGTTCCGCGGTTCGGCCGGCGGGCTGACACGGCGGCGAGGCGAGGAGCAGAGAAAGATGACGGCGAGCCTCGGCCCCATCGTTCCTGCCGCAGCCGAACCATCGATCGAATCGAGGCGACCCGGCTGCCCGAGCCGGGTTTGAACCTCGCCTCCCTGGTCCCGAATCGTCGGGTGCCGAGAACCGCATCGGCGGCCGACCGAGGCTGATTCCTGCCTGCATCCTCCCCGGGATCGACGCATTTCCGCCAGTTCTGCTCAATTCCGGGCCATTTCCCGCCAGTCTGCTCGAGAAAGCGGCGCCGAGGTCCCGCCCGACCCGATGGATCCCGGCCCATCGGTCTTTGGCACGGTTCTTGATATAAAAATTTCGTAAAGATTTTCTGTTTTGAAAGTAAATGCCGTCGAGACCCAGTCCGGCGGCTCGGGGTTCGAGCCAGGGGAGAGACTCTCAAAATGCAGAAATATTGGATCGGTGCCATCGCACCGGTAATGGCATTGCTTTGCCCGGCTACGGGATTTGCCGACGATCAGCCTGCAGCCGACGCGCCGCCTGCCGCCGACGCGCCGGCTGCCGATGCCGGGCCGCCGGGCTTCAAGCTGTCGGGGCATCTCGAAGCCGGCGTCACCTTCAACCCGGCGAGCCCGGCCGACGGCCTCAATTTCGGCCAGCTCTTTACCGACAAGAGCAATCAGCCGCTGCTCAACCAGGCCCTGATCACGGCCGAGCAGCCGCTCGATCCCAAGGCGACCGGCTATGATTTCGGGTTCCGCTTCCAGGCGCTGTTCGGCAGCGACGCGCGCTACACTCATTTCACCGGAGAGTTCGACCAGACATTCAGCGGGCGCGACGAGTTCGACATCGTCGAGGCCAATCTTCAGGCTCATCTGCCGGTGCTCAGCGACGGCGGCGTCGATTTGAAGCTCGGCCAATATGCGACACCGATCGGGTTGGAAGTCATCGACGCCACCGGCAACCCGTTCTATTCGCATTCCTACATCTTCAATTTCGGCATCCCGCTGAAACATACCGGCGGCTATCTGACCGCGCATCTCAGCGACACGCTCGATGTCTATCTGGGCGGCGATACCGGGGTGAACACCTCGATCGGCTCGGGGGTCGGGGGGCCCTCCTTCCTCGGCGGTTTCGGCCTGAACGCGCTGCTCGACGGCAAGCTGACCGTTCTGGCGCTCACCCATATCGGTCCGGCCGATCCCAGCGACTCGGTGGGATTCGACGCCAACACGGCGTTGCGCTACATCAACGACATCGTCCTGACCTACAAGGCGTCGGACACGCTGACCTACACGACCGAACTCAATTATATCCGCGACGACGGGTTCGACGCCCAGGCCTTCGGTATCGCCCAATATATCGGCTACACTCTGGACGACGCCGTGACCTTGAACGGCCGGGCCGAACTGTTCCGCGACGATCAAGGCTTCTTCGTCGCCGCCTTCCCCCATCCGTTCGATTTCGTCAACGCCGAAGAAGGCCAGCCGGCGACGGTCATCAGTGCCGGCCCCGCGACCTATGACGAACTCACGATCGGCGCCACCTACAAGCCGTCCGTTTCGCTCGACCCGTTCACGCTCACGCTCCGGCCCGAATTGCGCTGGGATCATACGCTCAGCAACACCAAGGCCTTCGACACCGGCACCAGCACCGATCAGGTGACGCTCGCGGTCGATGCGATCCTCGCCTTCTGAAGCCCGGACGCCGCCGGGGTCGGCGCCCCGGCGGCACCCTCTCGCAGCGGGAGCCGGCGGTTCTCGACGAGCCCATCGAGCTGGACAGGATCGACGGGCTGGACTCCCGTCACGAGGAAGTCCACCGGCAGCGCAGGCAGAGCTGCGCCCGGCTCCCGCCTGCAGGAGGCGGTGCCCGGAATGGATCGGGACGCGACAGTTCGGGGTCGAGAGGGCGGGGGGCCGAATCCTGGTTTACGGCGGATCGCGGCCTGCAGTCTCGATGTCCGGCGGTTCAGCCTCGTCCGCCTCGGTCTCGGGCGGCCAGCATCTGCCGTAAGGTGAACTCTGCACCCGGGTTCGGGCTTCTTCGAGCGCCCATTCTTCCCGTTCCCAGCGTTGCCAATCGGGCCTGATGCCGAGATCCATGAAGATCCGGGCCAGGATCTCGCCGATCGGGCGATTGCCGAGTTCGTCGTAGCGCTCGTATTCGCGCAAGCGCTCGGAGAGCCCGCTGCCCAGATCATAGCGCTCCTGGAGATCCTTGGTCAGGGATTCGATCCCTTCCTTGGCGATCCGCTCGACCTTGGACTTCTTCAGCGCCCGGCGCCGGGTCTCGTTCGCGGCCTCACGCCGGGCCGCTTCGGCCCGCGCTGCCGCGCGCTGGGATTCGGTGCGCTCCAGCCACTGCCGCCGCTCTTCGGCGAGCCGGGCGTCGAGGGCGACGGTGAGGCGCACCGCCCGCGAGATGCAGGCGAAGAGTGCTGCGAAATCGCGGTCCCGCTCGGGCGGAGCCACCCACCCATCCACCGCCGGCTTGGCCGCTTCCACGGCCTGGCGCTCGATCGCCCGCGCGATGTTCATCCCGATCTCGGCCAATTCCCGCAGCATCTGCCCATGCCGCTCATGGTGCGCCCCGGCCTCGTCGTCCCCGGAGCAGGCACGGCCCTTCGCCCGATCCGGTGACGGATCAGCTGTGGCCGGATCGGCCGATGCAGGGCTGGCGTGGATGGTGCTCATGACCGAAAGACGGACCTCGAGTCGGGAGATGGGGGGAATTCTTCGATGCAGCGGGGTGCGATGGAACGGCGTGCGGGTTGGGCTGCTCTTTCTCGGCTGTGATGTTCTGTAGGAGGTATGTAGGAAAATGCGCAATTTGTCAATAGGAAAATTACGGCGTCGCGCACCATGCCGGAAATGGCCCCGACCCACCCTCACCAGCCTGGTTTTCAACATTCGCCATGATACCACCCGCCTCTCGTCGTATGGCGCCCGCGCACGGCGAGTCAATTCCGCCCAATCCTGGCTGATCGCACGCTTACCGTATCGGCTTTCGCTACGGCTTCGGCAGCGTGAAGGCGTGCGGAAGGAGCTCCTTCAGTTGGAAGCGCCCCGCCCCGCCGACATGGATGGAGAGTTCCGGGCCCCCGAACTCGGCCATCACCTGTCGGCAAGCGCCACAGGGCATCAGGGCTGAGACAGGACCGTCTGGGTCGGCGTCTATGCAGGCGACCGCGACCACGTCGATCTGCTTGGCCCCTGTCGCGATGGCTGTGAACATTGCGACGCGTTCGGCGCAGAGCGTCAGTCCGTAAGAGGCGTTTTCGACGTTACAGCCGGTGTAGACATGGTCGCCGGCCCGCACCGCGGCGCCGACACGAAATTTCGAATAGGGCGCGTAAGCCCTCGCTGCGGCGGCGCGAGCCCGGTCCATCAGCTCGTCGTCGGGCTCGATCACTCGTTCGTCTTTGCCGAGGACTGCCGGAACTCGCTCCAGATCTTCAGCACCGCATAGGGACTCATTGGCGCCGCCGGCGCGGCACTATCCGCATTGAGAACGACGATGCCTGGCATCTGCTGGCGGGTCTCCCGATCGATTACGCGATTTCCTGCGTCGAGAATTAGGGGTGGCGCCTTGATCAGTGTTGTTTCGGACATGAGCTACCTCAAAAACTGCCGGTTAAATTCCATACTACACCGAACTGCGGCGGATTTCATCCCGTCAAACAGCGCCAGCACCGCCGGGTGAGTCGACGCGTTAGCCGGGCTCGGCGCAGCCGCAGCCGAGTAGTCGACGGCAGCATCGATATTGAGAACTCCGAGCACCGGTCCCTCGATATCGAGGGAGAATGCCTCTGCGGCGATCCCGGGCTCCGGCAGCCTCGGCCACCACATTTCGGTCACATCGACCAGCGGCATACTCAACAGCCAAGTCCGATCGCGCTTGACCGCCGGAGCTCCCTTTCGATCGAGATACAGATCGGTCCCGCTGGGCACGGCTCCACCAGATTGTTCGCGGCTCCGCAGATCAGCAACGACCGTCACATGCTGGCTATAGACCAAGGAGGAAATGCCCTCGCCTTCGGCAAAGCGGATATGTTCGTCGGGATCGCCATCCATATTGACCTGGTATGCCAGAGCCAGTTCGCCATCGTCCGGAACGAAGATATTGACGCGGATTTTGGAATCGGGCACCAGCCAGGGCGCCAATAGTGTCCGGCCTCGTTCAGCGAGCACCTCGAGGATCGGCCGAATGGAGGCAGCATCCGGCAGGGCGAAGCAAGCCGGTTCGATCGTGGCGCGGCCATTGGCCCGACCGCGATCGAACGCGGCGTTCACGAGATCACGATTCGACAAAGCAGCAAAATCGAGAACGCCCCTCGGCTTGTCGGCGGACGGTGCCGCTGTGGGCTTTACGCTCAACCGCTTCGCTGCGACCGTCGCCAGCTTGTCGTCGAGCCGTGCCCGCGCCCGCCCGACCAGAAGCCCGGCGAGGCTGCACAAGAAACCGTAGAAACCACTCGGCGCCGCCGCCGCATCTTCACCCGTCGGCGGCGGCACCGTATCATCCGGCAGCCGCAGGCCGATATGCAGCCACGGCGTATAGGCGAGCTGGTTCAACAGAGGATCGCCACTCGCGCGCAGCGATTTCCGATAATCGAAACCGAACACCCAGGCAGGGAAATTGGAGATCACCCCGCCATCGATACAGGATTTGAACTGGTCGGACAATCGCATCGGCTGAAAGAAGATCGGAAACCCGGCGGAGGCGCGGACCGCCTCAGCGATCTGTAAATCCTCACAGGCAGGGTCGACCGACGATGCCACCATCATGTCGGCCCCGCAGACATCGGTGACGATGAGAAACAATGGCATGGTCCGGATGTCATGGAGCCTCGTCACGTCGCCGAACCGCAGTAGCCGATCGCATGGCAACTTCGCCCGATGGGGTTCCAGCAACGGGCTTGCCCGCAGCAGCCGGTCGACCTCCCGCACCAAGCCGTCCCCCGGAAAGATTCCTTGCCGAGTCAGCAGCGTGACGATGACGACGACACCCCGCAGCACGAACATGAGGAACTGCCAAACCCACCAGATGGGGAGCAGCCAAATTCGGCGCCATCCGGGCCATATCAGATCCGCGAGGGACGATGACCTCCCAGCGAACAACGCCGTCAGCGTCTGGGCGAACGAAGCAAAGCCCGTGAAACGAACGCCGAAGCGGCCGGCCCGGCCAAAAAACGCGTCAATTCGCGCCGGTGCGAACAGCTTCACCACCTCGTCGCGGATGGAATCGGGCGAATAGCCGCTCCAATAAAGGGTCGCGATGATTGCACCGGCCGAAGTGCCCGCCACGCCTACAGCGCGCAGACCTTCATCGCCCGTAAGGCCCTGAAGCTGTCCTATGAGATCGACGGCGACGGCGCCACCACCCTGGATGGTAATGACCGCATAGCGAGGGAGTTCCATAGGAGACCTGATCGGAAAAGCCATGGCCGGAGATGGTTTATGCAATATGAAGGTTGAGGTCAACCTAGACCAGAAATTTGGAGTGGTGTCAGCCGTCGTGACGCGGGGATTCGCAGGCTGAGAAGGCGCGGGCGAAGCGCCCTCGCAGCGGAGAGCCGCTGCCGCCGAAGGGTGGTACTCGACGTGACAGCTAGGATGGCCGGATTCCGATACAGTCAGTTCGGGTAGCAACCGCATCGACTGGGCGCCTTGTTGTCGGGAGTCCTGAAATACGCCGGACCAATGGCGAACTCGAGGCAGGTCTTGGAGCGATTGACGGCGGCGGCGCATGACGGCGGGAGCGCGGGCGGGCGGTTTCTCACCAGAGGAGGCGGACGCGGCACGATTGGAAAATCCTTCGCGGCAACGAGCAGTTAAGCGTCTGGTCTCGGGAGCTGCGCAGAGCGCTCCGAACGGCTCGAATCGAGCGCGAAGCTCGGGGTGCCCAGCCAACGAGCGGCAGTATTGCCTCGAAGACCGGACCCGGGAGCGGAAGTGCCGAGCGGCTCGAATGCCGTCCACCGTTCAACGCGTCAAAACCATCGGGCAAATGTACCAGCCACGCCGGGACCGCTCGGTGCGAGGCTTTCGCCCCCGTCTCTCCCGGCGGAGGATCAGGCGCGAACCGGGTCCCAGCCAACCCCGCCCGAACCGGAAAATCCAGAACGCCGCCGTCACCGCCCCGGCGGCATTTTTTCGAGCCAGAGCGCGTGGTTCTTGTCGAGCACATAGATTTGGGCGGCATCGACCGCCTGGAATCCGGCTGGTTCGGCCTCGGGGGCGAGGTTGCGGTCGACCAACTCACGCTGGCTGTCGTTGCCCAATTCCCGCCAGAGGCGTCCGGCCGTGTCGCGGACATAGACCAGGTTCATATCGACCGGCTGGAAATCCCGGACCTCGCCCGCCACCCGCTCGGGCGCCTGTGACCCGGTCTGCCGCCACAAGAGATGGTCGGGCTGGGTCAGGACATAGACCGTGTCGCCGATCACATGGAAGCGGCCGATCTGGCCGGCGATGAAGCTGCGGGTCCGCTCGTCGCCGGTCTCGCGCCAGAGCTTGCCGTCATGACCCAAGACGAAGACGCTCCGGGCATCGATCGCCTGGAACGCGGCCACGTCGCGATCGACCAGCTGGCGATTGTGCATGTCGCCCGTCTCGCGCCAGAGCTTGCCGTCCAGGCCCCGGACATAGATGAGCCCGCCCTCGATCGGCTGGAAGGCTGCGACCTCGGCATCGACGAAGGCTCTCGGGTTGGCGTCGCCGGTTTCGCGCCAGAGCCGGCCGTTGGTGCCGAGGACATAGACGAGCCCGCCATCGATCGCGCGGAAACCGGCGACGGCGCTGTCGATGACCACACCCACGGTCGAGCCCGGCGTCGAGCGCCAGAGTTTCTGGTCCGTCACCAGCGCATAGACGATCTTCCCAGTCACCACCTGGAAATCCACGACCGCACCGGCGACGCTCTGGCGGCTGTTCTCGCCGAAGCCGGCCGGCGCCGCGATCGGCGGCCCGGTCGGGGCGCCGGCGCCCGGAAACGCATTCTGCTTCATGGCGTCGACGGGGTCGCGGGTAAGGCAGCGCCGGAACGCCGCGATGCCGCCGGGCTCGGTCAAATCGCCGCTGATCTGGGCGCAGAGGAGGCGGAGCTGCTTGGTGCGCGCGTCTTCATCCGCCAGCACCGGCAGGGCAGTCGCCAAGAATGTCAGAAGGAACAGCCATACTGCCAGCCTCGCCGCCATCGCTCGCCTCCGCTCGGATGCCCCACCGGGACCATAGCATAGCCGCGGCAGTCGGTTCGGCTGGGTAGATTCCGACCCTGCCTCGGGTGCGCGACCCGCGCTTAGGCTCGGAGCAGGCGCTGGAACGGCCGGTGCGACGCCGGCCGATCGCGAGTGCTGCTCGAAGGAACGACACCATGCTGCAGGTCATATCGGCTCTCGACGGCTACGGCATCGAAGCGACCGACGGACGGATCGGCACCGTCAGCGATTTCCTGTTCGACGACCGGACCTGGCAGATCCGCTGGCTCGTCGTCGATACCGGCGGCTGGCTCAGCGGCCGCAAGGTCCTGATCCAGCCCTCGGCGATCGGCCGGGTCGACCATCTGCATCAGCAACTGCCCCTGGCGCTGACGCGGGCCCAGATCGAGGAGAGCCCCGACATCCTCGCCGATCAGCCGGTGTCCAGCCAGATGGAGTTCGATCTCTATGGCCATTACGGCTGGGATCCGGCGTGGGGCGGCAGTTATTTCGGCGGGAACGCCAACGCGATCGCCCTGCCGATGTCGTCGGCGCCGTTCATCGGTGCTCCGGCGCTGGACGATGCGGCGGTCCTCCCGCCGGCGGGCGATCCGCATCTGCAGAGTGCCGAGGATGTCGCGGGCTATCACATCCAGGCGAGCGACGGCGCCATCGGCCATATCGAAAGTTTCATCATCGACGATGCCGATTGGGACATACGCTATCTGATCATCGATACGCGCAATTGGTGGCCGGGCGAGCATGTCCTGGTCTCGCCCTATGCGGTCCAGGCGATCCACTGGGCCGACCGCCAGATCGAAATCGGCGCCACCCGCGCCGAAGTCAGGGACAGCCCGCCTTGGAACCCGCACGATCTGATCGATCAGGACTACGAAAAGCAGCTCCACAGCCACTATCATTGGCCGGGCTACGGCTGGTGACTCGAAGAGGCAGCGAGATCCCCGGGGCGGGCGGCAAGAGGAAACTGCCGGCGTCTCGACCGGCCGCTACTGCCCCGAGCCGGCGAAGCTCTCCGGCGCCGGGCTGAGCACGATCGCACCGCCGGGCTCGACCTGGAGCACCGCCAATCCGCGCTCGGCAGTGCCGTCGGGGAGCAGGCGGAAAATGCCGTCGGCACCGGCGAAACCGCTCGGGTTCTCCAGGGCCGGAGCGGAGAAATTGGCGCCCGGCGTGCGCTCCAGCACGGCGGCGACTCCGACTGCGTCATAGGCCAGCGTCGCCAGTCGTTGCGGCCTATGGCCGAAGGCGGTGATGAAATGCCGCTCGAAGCCGGCCCGCGCCTCGGGCGGGGCAGCAGCATACCAGCCGCCGACCAGCGCCGGTTCCTGGCCGAGGCTGGAGGTCTCCCAGCGGCTGGTGCCGAGCAACCGGACTTTGCTCGGATCGATCTCGGCTGCGGGCAGTGCCGTGGCGACGCTGCGCAACCGCGCCGGATCCGGCTCGGGCAGGAGAACGCCGCCGAAGCCGAACCTCCCGCCGGCGGCCAGATGCTTCGCCACGGCGCGCAGATCTTCGCCGCCGGCCGCGTAGAATTCGACCGGATCGACCGTGGCACCGGCGGCGGCGGCGGCCCCCTCGAAGGACTCCGCGGCGAGGTGGCCGTAGTCACTGGCCGGTGCCAGCACGGCCAGATGATTCAGCCCCGTCGACACGGCGTAGCGCGCCACCCGTCCCGCTTCCTGCTGGGGCAGGAAGCCCAGCAGGAAGACGCCGTTGCCGGCTACCTTCACCACGTTGGAAAAGGCCAGCACGTTGATGCCGGCCGCCTTGGCCTCGGGCTGGACCGCCTCGACCTCGCCGGCGGTGAGCGGGCCGACGATGAGGCGGGCACCTTCGGCGATGGCGCGGCGGGCAGCGTCGGCCGCTCCCGCGGCGGTACCCTTGGTGTCCTTGGGGGTCAGTACCAGCGTGTCGCCGGCGAGTTCGACCACGGCCAACTGGGCGGCATCGAGCAGATCGTGGCCGAGCCCGGCGAGCGGTCCGGAGAGCGGTACGAGCAAGGCGATATCGGTCTTGCCCGAGGTGTCGACCAGATGCTCGTGCGGGACGGCGGGCGCTGCCGCCCGCGGCGGCGGCGGCGGCGGCAGCGGGGCCGGCGCTTGCACCCGCGGCAAGGGTGGCGGTACGCTCGGGACGACGCAGCCCTCGAGGCCGAGCGCAGGAATCAGCAAGAATGGCAGGGCGGCGACGCGGGGAGATGAAAAGCGGGGCAAGCGGATCCTCCGATGCGGCCGGGCGAGCGGTGGCCGAGCCTAGCGGCAGCACCGGGCCAAGTAAACGCGACTTGGCCGCGGGTCTTTATATTGTCGCAACGCCGATCGGCCATGCGTCCGACATCACGCTCCGGGCGCTCGAGATTCTGCGCGGCGTCGACCTCATCGCCTGCGAGGATACCCGGGTCAGCGCCAAGCTGCTGGCGATCCACGAGATCGCGACCCGGCGCCTGGCCTATCACGACCACAATGCCGAGCGAGTCCGGCCGCTGCTGCTGGCCCGGCTCGAAGCGGGCGAGCGCGTCGCCCTCATCTCCGATGCCGGAACACCGCTCATCTCCGATCCCGGCTACAAGCTGGTCCGCGCCGCGATCTCCGCCGGCATCCCCGTCCGCACCGTCCCGGGCGCTTCCGCTGCCTTGGCTGCTCTGGTGGTCTCGGGCTTGCCCAGCGACCGGTTTCTATTCGCGGGCTTTCTCGACGCGCGGGGCAGCGCCAGACGGCGCGACTTGGGGCACCTGGCCGGGCTCGATGCGACCCTCGTCTTCTACGAATCGGCGCAGCGTCTCGCCGCCTCGCTCGCCGACATGGCCGAGATTCTGGGCGACCGGCCGGCAGCAGTGGCGCGCGAGCTCACCAAATTCTACGAAGAGGTCGTGCGTGACGGGCTTTCGGGCTTGGCCCGGCACTATGCCCTGACCGGGCCGCCCAAGGGCGAGATCGTGATCGTGGTCGGCCCCCCGCTCGACGCTGCACCGGCCGCCGAAGCGGAGATCGACACTCTGCTGAGGGAGGCGCTCGGCCGGGCGAGTCTACGCGATGCTGCCGCCGAGATCGCCGCCCGCCTCGATCTGCCGCGGCGGGAAATCTATGCGAGAGCCCTGCTCCTCGCCCGGGAGACGACATGAGACGGCGCACCCATCGCAATGCCGAGCGGCTCGGCCGGCGCGCCGAATTCCTCTGCACGCTCGTGCTCCGGCTCAAGGGCTGGCGGATCCTGGCGCGGCATTGGAAGAGCAGCAGCGGCGAGATCGACATCATCGCCCGGCGCGGCCGGATCCTCGCCTTCATCGAAGTCAAGGCCAGGGGCGACGCTGCCGCCGCTGCCGAATCGCTGACCCGCAAGCAGCAGGCGCGAATAGCGCGCGCCGCCAGCCAGTTCATGGCCGGAAAGGCCAAGCTGCAGAGTCTCGATCCGCGCTTCGACATCATGCTGGTGGTGCCGTGGCGGTTGCCGCTGCATGTGCCGGCGGCCTGGTCGGTCCTTTCATGAGCACAATTGTCGCCACAATTCCCGGCTCGTATCGCTGATATTCGAGACTCCGGAGTTTGCCTTCCGTGAACCCATCGCATTTGATCTTTGCCGTCCTCGCCGCCACGTCCTGCTGTCTCGCCCTCGGCGGCTGTGCCGTAGCCGTGGTCGGGGGCGCCGCTGCAGGGGGCGGCTATGTCCTCGGCCAGGAGCGCGGACCCGGGGCCACGCTGACCGATGCGGCGATCAAGGCCGAGATCAATGCGCGCTGGATCGACAGCGACGCCCGCATCGCCAATTACGTCGATCTCAACGTCTATGACGGCCGAGTGCTGCTGACCGGCGAGGTCCCCGATCCGAACTTGCGCGACGAGGCGGTGGCCCAGGCCTGGAAGACCGCCGACGTGAAGGAGGTGATCGACGAGATCCAGCTCGGCGACAGCTCGACCATCGGCTCGACTGCCAGCGACAACTGGATCCAGACTCGGCTGCGCACCGAATTGACCTTCGACGGCGGGATCGATTCCTTCAACTACACGATCGAGACCGTCCATGGCGTGGTCTATATCCTGGGCAGCGCCCGCAGCCAGGCCGAGCTCGACGCCGTGCTCGGTCATGCCCGCAACCTGGCCGATGTGCAGCGCGTGGTCAGCTATGTCCGGATCCGCCCCGGCGCCGGCGAGCCGTCGGCGCCGGCCGAGAATGCGACGCCGGCCCCGCCGCCGGAGCCTGTCGCCGGCCCGACGGCGGCGCCCGCCAGCCATCCGATCGTGGTCGGGCCGCTGTCCTGACCAGGGTCGTCAGCCGCCGTCGAGCAGCTGCGCTACCAGATCATCGATTCTCTGCAATGTTCCCGCTCGGGTCAGAGCCTGGCGAACCAGCGTGCGGGCCCGCTGGAACTTGACATCTTCCGATAGTTCCACTTCTGCAGCGCCCCGCTCCGCCTCCGCCGCAGCCGCGCCGAGAGCGCGATGCCGCGGGTTTTTCGCATCGAATCTCGGGATCGGGAGGTTGAACACGACCTTGTCGAAATGACGGGCGCCGAACTGACCGCGGGATTGGAACTGCTCTGCCCGCGCCCGCGCCGTTTCGCTGTTCAGAATGGCGGCCAGGTATCCGGCTTCTGCCTCGGTCGAGACGGGACACCAGTATAGCGCATTTTCGACAACGAACCGCTCGTCCCGGATGACGCACGCTGCCGGCCTCGAGCCGGCCTTGGCGTAAACAACCCTGATTTCATGTCCGGGAAACTGCGCGGACAGCAATTTATAATAGTCGAACCGCTCGATGAGAGTCATTTTTTTTGATTTTTTATTTTCGTCCCAGTAAGTCTCGGCTTTGTGCATCCAGCCGTAGAGGCCATCGAACCCGCTGTCCGCGGCTGCCTTTGCGTCGAGCACTGCACCTTGATCGGTGACCGGCACCACGCCTTCGAACGGCCGGAAGACCCGATGAGGCGCGATGCTTTCGCCCAGCAGAACGGGTCGCAGGAATTCAATTTCAACGCGATGCTCGATCGGCCGGTCCGGTTGCCAGGGCTTCTTTGCCCGACCGTTCGGGTGGCTGGCGACGAGCGGGGCCGACAAGTCCGCGCCCAGCCGACCGGCAGTCTTGCGGTCGACGAACACGAACATCCGCGGGAAGAGGGTAGCACCGTTCCTGAATGCGGCCCGATAGGGCGACCCGCCTTTGCTCTGGGCGACCCTCGGTGCCGCCACACCCTCGATCACGGCCAGTCTGGCGTCGGCGACGGCTTCCGGGGCGTCACGGAAGGGCAGGACCCCGGAATAAGCCCGGACCGTTTCGGGCAATGATTGCGCCGTCGCACCCCGCCGGCCGAAGACGACGCAGGACGGAACCGGAAACAACGGGAAGACCGTCTCGTCCAGGGTCCACGCCTCATCCCAGGCGATCCGCACCGACGTGAAGTCGCCGCTGCGCAAGCCCTGGAATTGCCCGCGGGTCAGTACGGCCAGAGGCAGGACGAGCGCCAGTCTTCCGCCCGAACGCAGATAGAGTGCGGCCGCGCGTACGGCGAACAGCGCACACAGATCACTCTGCGTCGCCACTCGTCCGCCCACATAGACTCGTTCGGAGATTGCCAAGTCCTTGAAACGCTTCTGCAAGTCGGCACTTGTGTGGCGCAGGGCGACCCAGGGCGGATTGCCGATCACGACATGAGCCCACGCGCGGCCGGCTGAACGGTCACGTGCCGGCGGCACGCGGATCGCCGGTTCCTCGCCGGCGCGGACGGATGGGGTCGAGAGCTGCAAGGCGTCGCCGAGATCGACCGGGATCGACAGCGCGCCGGATCGGTTGACCAAGGCAGGGGCGAGCGCGAGAAGACAAGTCACCCGCGCGATGATGACGGCAACCGGATGAATATCGGTTCCAGCCACGTGCGTGCAGGCTTCGGCGGCGATGCGGGCCGCCGGCATGTCGGCTGCCTCGGCTGCCTCGATGAAGGTGCGGATGGCGTGAAAGAGAAATGTCCCCGACCCGCAGGCCGGGTCGAGCACACGCTGCTTGAGCGGGCTCGTCACCGCATGCCGCACCACCTTCGCCGCCAACCAATCCGGGGTGTAATATTCGCCGAGCCCGTGGCGTTCGTCGCGATCGATCAGCGATTCATACAGGATCTTCAGTACGTCGGATTCCACTTCACCGAGCTGGAACCGGCGGACATGGTTCATGATCCGGCGCATCAGAGCCTCGCCTTCGGCATCGGCGACGACCCAGTCGAAAAAGTCGCTCTCGACCGCGCCGGTGATCCCGGCGGCCGTGAAGGCTTCGCCGGAAAGGAGTTTGGCCGGCTCGTCCTCGGGTAGCCGCATGACGGCCAGCGCAATGCATTTCGCGACGATCACGAGAAAGGTGTGCTGAAACCAGAGCGCGTCGCTCTCGGCTTCACGCCCATAAACAAGCTTCAAAAGCTCGGCCCAAAGCTGGCGCTTCAGGGCTACAGCCGGGTCGCTCCGTAATTTTGCCCAGAGCGACCGCAACTGCGTATCGACCAAATGAAAGGCGACGGAATCTTGGCCGAGCTCGGCTCGAATCGTCAGCGAGTCGGGGGGCAGCGAAGATTTGAGCGCGAGCGCGCCGTCGAGCCAGGCCAGGAATTCGCCGGCTCGGTCGGGATCGAGCTTGGTTCGCTTGACCGTTACGAGCGCCCCGGATTGGAGTTCGAAGACCGCCCATTCCCGGCCGTCGGAAGCGACACCGATAAAATGCTCTCCTTCCTCGCGCTCCCGGTCCGCGAGATAGTCCGGCATCCGGCGCTCGACATCCCGCCATTCCCGGACGAGATCGCCCTTCGCTTCGAACACCGTCCGACCGATCAGAGCGTCGAGGCGCCCCCGCACTTCCGGCACGCGGCGCTCGAACTCCAGCGCCCCGAGTTCGATGCCGAACCCCTCGATGAGGAGCTGTCGGAAGTCTGCCTTGACCTCGTCGTGACCGGGTCGGCTCGAAAGGTGGCGCAATAGGTCCAAGGTCGCCTGAGATTCACTCATTCGGGCTCCGACTGATCCCGGATCGATTACCCGATGCGCCCGGCGCCGCGCAATGATGATCGGCCCGACGCGCGATCATCGGCCCGTTTCGGCGCGCCGCTGCGGCTACTGGGTCTCGATTGCGACGCTGGTGGCGCCGTGCGGCCCGCCGCCTGCGTCCTCGAACCGGACGAAGACCCGCGATGTCGCCGGGGCGAAGGCGATCGGGCCGGTCGCTTGGAGGAAGACCGAGAAGGTCGGTGTCGCCCCGGCGGCGTAGTTCAGGGTGACCGAGCCGGCCGGAGTGGCGAGGCATTGGCCGGTGCTCGGGTTCGACTGGCAGATCGTCGCCGTCACGGGGAGGACCGCTGCCCCGGTATCGACCGAGACGGTGAGGGGGGCCGCGACCCCGACATTGGCGCTGGCGACGGCGAAGGCGCCGGCCCCGCCAATCGGAAGCACGGCGATGCCGTTGCCGCCCGGTGTCGCCGCCAGTGCTATGATGTCGGCAACGGGTGTGCTCGACTCCACCAGATCGACCGTATCGACGCCGACATCGATCGCGGCCGGCGCCACCCCCAGGCACTCGAAATCGAGCGGCAGGGAGAGGGCAGTGAACGGCTCCGTCGCCTGGAAGGAGACGAGGAAGCCAGCCGAGCCGTCATTGCCGGGAATCGGCGCCGGCGTACCGACCGTGCCGGTGAGCGCATTGGTGCCGGGATTGGTCGTCTGGTAGCTGAGCGTCAAACCCGCCGGCGCGGTCACCGGAAGAGCGATCAGGCAATTGTCGAGCGCGCTCGAGCCGGCATTGATCCTGGTGGCGAAGATCGTTGCCGGATGGCCGAGCTGAACGGAGCGTGCCGCAGGCAGGACCGACGCGAAATTCACCGACGGCGCGATCGAAAACACGTCCACGCGGTCGTTCTGAGTATCGCCGATGAAGATATGGGCGTGGAGCGGATCGATCGCGATGCCGGCCGGAAGGTTGAACTGGCTCGTCGCCGCGCCGGCCGAGCCGGTCGTGCCGAGGGTCAGGACAAAGTCATAGGTCGGGGCGTCGAACACCTGGACGCGCGCATCGATGCCGGCATCGGCGACCAGGACGAGATTGGTGGTCGGATCGAAGGCGGCACTGACCGGCTTGCCGAAGAAGTCGGCGGCGGCCGGGCCGGCACCAGGCTGGCCGAGGGTCGCGTCATAGACGAGGGTGGTGGCGTCGAACAGCTGAATCCGGCCATTGCCGCTGTCGGCGACCATGATCTGGTTCGTGCTGGGGTTCAGCTCGGCATCCTGGGGCTGGTTGAAATGGTCGTTGTCGCTGCCCGAAACCGCCGTCGTCCCGATCGTGGCGACATAGCCGAGCGTGGCGGCATCGAAGATCTGGACCCGCTGATTGCCGGTGTCGGCAATATAGAGAAGCTGGCCGGCCGGGTTGATGAAGGCGCTGGACGGCAGGCTGAAATGCGCGTTGTCCGTGCTGGTCATGCCGGTCACGCCGAGCGCGTTCTGGAAGCTGTAGACCATCGGCCCGGAGGGCGTAGCGATCGGGTTGACACGCTGCGTCACGGTCCCCGAGGTGCTGCCGGCGAAATTTCCGTCGCCGCCATAGCTCACGGTAATCGCGTGGCTGCCGACGACGAGCGATGCCGTGGTGAAGTTCGCCTGATGCCCGCCGAGTGCCGCGGTGAAAAGCGTTGCGGTGCCGTCCTTGAAGGTCACGCTCCCGGTCGGCGCCGTGGCGCCGGACCCGTTTACCTGGGCCGTGAAAGTCACTTTCTGGCCGAAGACCGATGGGTCGAGCGAAGAGGTCAGCACCGTCGTGCTCGCCGCCGGGCTGACGGTCAGGCTGAAACTCGCCGAAGCGGAAGCCCCATTGGCGTCGGTGACAGTGACGGCATAGCTCATGGCCGCGCTCGTAACGAGGGGCGTGCCGGTGACGATGCCGGTGCCGGCGGCGAAGCCCAGCCCGACCGACAAGTTCGGCTGGATGGCGTAGGTCAGCGGCGCCGTGCCTCCGGCACCCGTCACCGGAGTGAAGGGTGTCACCGTTTGATTGACCGCGAGGCTGGTCGAGGCGATCGCCTGGCTCGCCGTCACGGTGCTGTTCACGGTCAGGCGGAAGCTCGCGCTCGCCGTGGCATTGGTGGCGTCGGTGACGGTCACGGTGTAGGTCGCGGCGGGGCTGGCAATTGTGGGCGTGCCCGAGATGGTGCCGGTGTTCGCGGCCAGGCCGAGGCCGGTCGGCAAGCCCGGGCTGATACTATAGGAGAGGGGTGCGACACCGCCGGAGCCGGTGACCGGGGTGAAGGGCGTCGCCGCGTGGTTGGCGGTGAGGCTCGTGGCGAGAGCCGGTGCTTCCGCCGTCAGCGGCGCAAGCACCGTCAGTTTGAATCCGGCACTTCCCTTGGCGCCGTTCGAATCGGTCACCGTTACGATGAAATTAGTGGCGGCCATCGGAGTCGACGGCGTGCCGGTGACGGCGCCGGTGCGCGCCGACAGCATCAACCCGCCCGGCAAACTCGGCGAAACGCTATAGGTGAGCGCGCCGGTTCCGCCGGTCGCCGTGACCGGCGTAAAGGAAGCGGCCGCCCGACCTGCCGTGAGCGTGGTCGAAGCGACGGCTTGCATTACCACGGGTCCCGTCACCGCCAAGCTGAAACCGGCACTGCCATTGGCGCCCGTCATATCGGTCACGGTCACGGTGAATCTAGCAGCCGCGCCCGGCGAGGTCGGCGTGCCGGTGATCGCACCGGTGGTCGTCGAGAAACTCAAACCGGCCGGCAGGGCAGCCGAGACGCTGAAGGTGAGCGCGCCGCTGCCGCCGGTGCCCGTGACCGGCGTAAAGGCGGTTGCCGCGACATTCTCGTTCAGGCTGGTCGAGGCGATGGCCTGAGTCACCGTCGGGCCGGTCACCGCCAGGCTGAAACTCGCACTGGCATTGGCCCCAGCCGAATCCGTCGCCGTCACGGTAAAGCTGGACGCCGTGCTCGCAGACGCGGGCGTGCCGGTGATCGCACCTGTGGCCGTCGAGAAATTCAATCCGGCCGGCAGGCTCGGCGAGAGGCTGAAGCCGAGTGCGCCGGTCCCGCCGCTGCCGGTTACCGGCGTGAAGGAAGTCGCAGCCACCCCCTCCTTCAGGCTGGCGGACGCGACGGCTTGCGTCACTGTCGGGCCGGTAACAGCCAGGGTGAAGGTCGAGCTCGACTTAAAATTGTGTCCGCTGGTCACCGTGACCGTGTAAATCGTGGGCGGACTCGTGACGATCGGCGTGCCGGAGATCGCACCCGTGGTTGTCGAGAAGCTCAAACCCGGGGGGAGCATCGGCGAGATGGCGAAGGTGATCGGGGGCAGGCCGCCGGAATCGATGACCGGCGTGAAGGGCGGGGCCGCGAGATTTTCCTTCAGGCTGGTCGAGGCGATCCTCGTGGTCGCCACCGGCGGCGGCACCGGCAAGGCCAACTGGATCGCGAGCGGGACAGTGTAGGTACCGGAGAAATTGGGATCCAGAAACACCGTCACCGTGTCGGAGGTCGTCGATTCGAACGCCAAGGTCGTCGAAGCGACGGAAACATTGTAGACGGCCTCAGTTTGATCGGAGTTGACGGTAAAAATGTAGGTGGCACCAGTCGTGGATTGATTGGGTGCGGTGGTGAAGCTGGGGGTGGGGCCGTCTTCACTGGAAAGGCCCGGCATCGGGGCGACGCCGACATTTTGCGAATCGCAAACCGTGTTCGAGGGATCTTGCGTGAGTATCGTCAATACCGGGGTGTCGATGACGCTGGTGAAGAGGAGGGGGTCGGGCGACCCGCAATCCGAAGGCGCCGGCTGCGGCCCCGCCGAGGCCGGGGCCGGCGGCAGCAGGCCGAGGCCGGCAACGAGCACGCCGAGCCGCAGGACCCGAGCGATCTGCACTCCGAAAGTACGACCCATGATCGCCCCCCAGCGCCCCCGGGGAAACTGCCCGCTCACCGCCCCCCGGACACGGTCGGACCGAGACTCGGACTCGCGTGCCGGGGTATGCAGTCTTCCGGAGGGCGGCTCTCCTATCCGCCCGGATAGTCGGTTGAGATTGGAGGTCGATCTTCAGGCGGTCAAGCGCATCCGGCCGGCCGCAGCTCTTCCGTGCCGGTGCTGCCGTCCCCGCTCCCGGCAGGTTGAACCCTGTCGAACCGATCGGCTCGCACTCGCCTAGTGCGATCGCCTCGATCCCGATCCTTGCGTTGTGCTAGGATCGCGGTCCGATCCCTCGCGTGGGCCACACCCATGTCTCGCTTCATCCTGTTCCGCGGTACCAGCCTCTATGGCAGCGTCGACCGCATGCTGGACCAGCTGGCGGCCGCGTTCCAGGCCGAAGGCGACGAAGCCGTCATCATCGATGCGACCCATCCGGACTACGTCGCGGCGCTCCAGCGGGCGATCGCGGCCGGGACCGACGGGTTTCTGGGCTTGTCGGGAATCGGCCTCGATCTGCGCACCGAGAACAATCTCTTCAATGCGCTGGGGATTCCCTTCGCCTCGATTTATCTCGACCCGCTGCTGCTCTACTGGGACCAGGTCGCGACCCCGATCCTGCGCCGAGTCGTGTTCACGACGGCGCCGGACGATGTGCGCTATTGGGCGCGGCGGGTGGCCGTGCCGGTTCGGCATCTGCCGCACGCGGCCGAGCCGGTTCCGGACGAGCGCCGGACACCCTGGCACCGGCGCGACATCGACATTCTGTTCGCCGGCACCGCCCCGGACGACCCGGCGGGCTTGCGCGCCGGCTGGTCCGTCCATGGTGCCGCAGTCGAGCGCCGGCTGAACGACATTCTCGACGCCCACGATTCCGACCCGCTGGCTCCGCTCGTTCCCGCGATCGTCGCTCACGCCCATCCGGCCGCACGGCTGGAGGAACCCGAATCGCTCCATCCTTATTTCGCCGCCCTCGACGCTTATCTGCGTGCCCGGGCACGGTGGCTGACGGCGACGGCGCTGATGCCGCTGCCCACCTTGTTCGTCGGGCCCGGCTGGGACCGGGTCGCGGCTGCGGCCCCGGGTCCGGTCCGCGCGACTCTCGCAGGTCAACTCCAGGCCGACGAACTGGCCCTGCGCTTCGCCCGCGCGCGGCTGGTGGTGAACAGCTGCACGCCTTATCACGGCAGCCACGAACGACTGTTCCAGGCCATGGCCGGCGGTGCAGTGGCGTTCAGCACGGAAACCGCCTGGCTGCGCCTGGTCGCCCCCGCCGGCAGCCTCGTTCAGTTCCGGCCCGGCGCCGAAGACATCGCAGCCAGGGCCGCGGCCCTGCTGACCCCCGGCTCCCCGGCCGAGGCGATCGCCGCCGACGGCCATCGCTGGCTGGTCGCCGCCCATAGCTGGCGCCACCGGGTGCGGAGCATCAAGGTCGGGCTGATGCTGGTGTGAGGCACGGCACAACTCGGGACTCATGAGCCGAGAACGGCGCATTCCGCCGGACCGGCCCTCTCGACGGCACCCGGCCCTTCCTCTTTGGTGCAGTAGAATATTGTTGTGCCGCAGCGCCTTGAGAGAGAGCGACGAATGATCTTTACGGGCTGGTTCCTGGTCAATATCCTAGGACCGCTGTTGCTGCCGGTGTTCGGGATTCGACCGCTCCGGCTCCTGCCGCTGAGGGCTCAGCCGGCAAGCCTCAAGATGATGACGACGGTCAAGGATGGGCAATTATGTTGGGCGGTCATCGCCATGGGCGCATCGACGATTTACGAATTGTGGCAGGCTCTGGTCGCGCACAAGGAGATACCGACTTGGGCGGGGCTGGCCCTGGCAGCAGTAATTCTGGAGATGTTGCCGGCAACGATCCTGGCTGCCGGCGGAGCCGTGTTCAGTACGCCCTTGTTGGATTCGCCCGAGGCCGGATTGCGGGATTGGGTCGCACATTATCGAGTTTTCGTCGGTTCCGCCGCCCTGACCTTGATCGCAGCCACAGTCTACACAAATCTACATTTCTCGCTCGCGCCATGAGCGCAGCCGGCACAAGGGGCGCACCATGTCGGAGTCGACGGTAAATCCGACGCCCGCATATGAACGGACCGGCTTGGTGATGGAACGGCTGACCGGACAGACGTTGCAAGAATTGATCGATGGCTCGCCCGGCGGCATCGACCCACCGAAGCTGCGCAGCTTGATGCTGGGGGTGCTGGACGCGCTCGCATTGATCCATGGCGCCGATGTAGTGCACGGAGACGTGACGCCGGCAAATATCTTTCTGCGCGCCAGCGGTGTGCCAGCCCTGCTAAATCCACTGCCGATCGGAGAGATCGTCGTCGACGATTTGCCAGAACCCCGCGCTGATCTCCACGGTTTCGGCTCTACTTTCTACCAGGCGATCGGCGGGACCAGGGTCGACGTCCAGGCCAGAATACAGGGATTGGTCGGGGGGCGAGCGGACCCGCTCGTCCCGGCCGTTGCGCTCGGTGCCGGTCGCTACGAGTACGGCTTGCTAGAGGCAATAGATCATTGCCTGTCTCTCAAAGTCGAAGATCGACCCCATAACGCCGCGGAAGTGATCGCCCTGATCGGCGGACCAGGTGAACCGAGCGTTACGAAGAAGCGCCCGAATACGCAACCGCCGACGGCACGGACCGGCGCATCACCCGACAAGTCCGGCTCATCTCGGCTCCGAAGGGCGCTCATCGCGCAATTTCGTGATTCCGATCATCCCAAAACCGGCATAGTGGCGCTGGCACTGCTCATGGAAACGGTTGGCGCGCTGTTGGCCGTTGCCGCGGTCGTCCTGCAGCGACCACATCCGCAAGTCTGATGGGAAATCTCTCGTCACTCGGTCCCCATCAGAAGATTCGGACCTGAGGAAGAGAGTCGGGCTCTCTGCCAGGCGCCACTTGCCGCACCGGCCCGGGACCCGATATCGTCGCTCGATGGTTGCAAGGCGGGGGCGGCATGGTCGCGCGGGTCCATACGGTGGCTTTCCAGGGCATCGACGTGCTGGAAATCGAGACCCAGGTCCAGATGTCCTCTGGCCTGCCCAACTTCCTGGTCGTCGGTCTCGCCGACAAGGCGGTCGCGGAATCGCGCGAGCGGGTGCGGGCGGCGCTGAATGCCCTGGGACTGGCGCTGCCGCCCAAGCGCATCGTGGTCAATCTGGCACCGGCCGATGTCCAGAAGGAAGGCTCGCACTACGATCTGCCCATCGCCGTGGGACTGCTGGTGGCGCTGGGCGTGCTGCCGCCCGACGAGATCGACGGCTATACCGTGATCGGCGAGCTGGCACTGGACGGCTCGCTCGCGGCGGTGACGGGGTCCTTGCCCGCGGCACTGGGGGCGGCCTCGGCCGGGCGCGGCCTCATCTGCCCGGCTGCCTGCGGCGGCGAGGCCGCCTGGGCCGGCGGGGTCGAAGTGCTGGCCCCGGCCAATCTCCTGGCGCTGATCAATCACTTCAAGGGCAGTCAGGTATTGAGCCCGCCGGTGCCGCGGCTGCGCGAGGATCCGGCCGATCCGCTCGATCTCAGGGACATCAAGGGCCAGGAGACGGCCAAGCGCGCGCTCGAAATCGCCGCGGCCGGCAGCCACAATCTGCTGATGACCGGCCCGCCCGGATCGGGCAAGTCGATGTTGGCCGCGCGTTTGCCCGGATTGCTGCCGCCGCTGGCCCCGGCCGAGGCGCTGGAAGTCACCATGATCCATTCCGTCGCCGGCCTTCTCGGCGACGGCAAGCTCCTGACCCGGCGGCCGTTCCGCGACCCTCATCATTCCGCCTCGCTGCCGGCGCTGGTCGGCGGGGGCACGCGCGCCAGGCCCGGCGAAGTGTCGCTCGCCCATCTGGGCGTGCTCTTCCTCGATGAATTGCCGGAGTTCCAGCGCCCGACCCTGGAGGCGCTCCGCCAGCCCCTGGAAAGCGGCCGGGCCGTGGTCGCGCGCGCCAATCATCACGTGACATATCCGGCCCGGGTCCAGCTGGTCGCGGCGATGAATCCGTGCAAGTGCGGCCATCTCGGCAGCGACGCCACCCAGTCCTGCAGCCGGGCGCCGAAATGCGCCATGGATTACCAGTCCAAGATCTCCGGCCCGCTGCTCGACCGGATCGATCTCCATATCGACGTCCCGGCCGTACGCGCGGCCGATCTGGCCCTGCCGCCGCCGGCCGAGGGCAGTGCCGCGGTCGCCCTCCGGATCGCCGCAGCCCGTACCCGCCAGACCCGACGCTACGCCGCACTCGGCCGGGATCAGCCGGTTCGAAGCAATGCCGAGGCGGATGGCGAGTTGCTGGAACAGGTGGCGGCACCCGATCCGCAGGGAAGACGCCTGCTGGTCGAGGCCGCCGATCGGCTGCGTCTATCCGCGCGCGGCTATCACCGGGTGTTGCGTGTCGCCTTGACGCTGGCCGATCTCGACGGCGCCGACGCGGTCCGGCGCACCCACATCGCCGAAGCGCTCTCCTATCGGCGCCCGCGCTTCGGCGGAACGATCTGACGGCATTCGCCCGAGCCGAGCAGACCGCTCGGCCGCGATCGGCGTCGACCAGGTGCGGATCTGCGGCATAAATGCGTTTCCGGGATCCAATTGCCTGTCCCATTGTTTACAGAAATTACACGACCCATGGGGGAATTATAGTGCGTGTCTTCCATTTTCGACCCAGATTCGGAGATGGAGGCCGCATACGACTCGCGAGCTTGGTGCCGGTTGGCATCGTCGGACCGCGGGGATGATGATAGAGCGGTAGGAATCTTTGGCGCAAGGCCAGTAGCGGGAGTTAGAGAGATGACAGGTAAGCCTCAAGTGTCCGAACAAATCGACGACATCGCTCGTGCCGTGAATGAGAGTGTCGGCAAGCGAATCAAGATGATTCGGGTCACGAATGGCCATAGCCAGGAGACGCTCGGCCGAGTACTCGGGCTGACGTTTCAGCAGGTACAGAAGTACGAACGCGGTTCAAACAAGATTTCGGCGGATAAGCTGTATCGCGTGGCTCAGCACTACCACGTCGAGCTCGAATATTTCTTCCAAGACATCGAGCCCGGCCTGATGCAATCGACCAGCCCGATCGAACCCGGCAAGCAGGGCCGCGCCCCGCATGAGCGGCTTCGGCTGGAGATCGGCCGCGAAGCCCGGCGCCTGTCGCCGCGGATTCTGCGCGCCGTGCTGAACGTCATGCGCGCCGCGTCGGGAGCGCCCGCGGATCCGGCCGTACCCGAAACGGATTAACGTTTCGGTAATCGCGCGCCGCCGGACCGTGCCCGACGCAATCGGGCACGGCAGCGGGTGCGCGCGAGATCGAGTCTCAGCTGGAAGAGGAAGTCGGCGCCAGATCGAGCGGGGCGCCGCGGCGGGGTTTCGCCGCCGGCCGGGTAGAAGTCTCCGGCGCGAAGGCGGCACCGACCGCCTCGCCGGAGACGAGCGCGCGCAAGGCCCCGACCAGCCGGTGGCCGCGCGCGGTCAGGCTCACGATCTTGCGCCGACGCTCGCGCGGATCCTCCTGCGCTTCCACAAGATCATGGCCGTCCTTGCCGAAGGAGTGCCAGCGCGACAAGGCGGCGATGTTGCGCGAGGCGGAAGACTGGGCGATGCCCAGGCGCTGGGCCAGATCGCCCATCGACAGCCCCTCGTTCTGCGCGATCGTCAGGAACGAGAGCGCGTATTGGATCGGCATGTCCGGGTCGAAGCGGCGAAATTCCTCCAAGACCCGGATCACCGTGGCGATTTCATCCTCGTGTCGCAGCGCGGCCATCAAGCAGCCGCCCCGACGGTGCCGACCAGCGGGCGGGAGTGTAGATGAAGTGCCACCGACCGATCCATATCAGGATCTCCTGCTCGCGAGCGTGCCATTCGAGGAACCCGCCCGAGGTCGACCAGCCATCGCGCTCAACATAAAGCTGCCGGCCGCCCCAAAATCTGATCAAGATGTTCATTTTCAACCCCAACTTTGAATTTCTGTCGCGCTTCCGGAGCTTTGCCGTGGCCATGACGGCTACGGCGGACCCAGGCCGTCATCGGCAAGGGTGCAAAGACGCCGAAGCCCGTTTCGAGATGCCGGGTGGCATTTATCATGAGCATGGCGTCCTCCTTGGACAGTGGGGCTGAAAACGGGCGGGACTATGCACCGGTCCTCAGACCGGTGCAAGCCTCAAAATGATGGATAAAGGGGATATTTCCAGTTTCGGATGGATTCGGGCGCAAAAAAGGCCTGATCCTCCGGCAAATTCAAATCCCGCTTCAGATGGGGTGACAAGTGATCGACCCGCATCGGCGGGATCGTCGCGTTTGCGGCGCCGTCGGCTTTTCGCCAAAATCCGAACATGACGGCTCTCCTCTCGTGGCTTTCGTTCCGAGTTAGGGATATATCCGAGTTCGGATTATATAGTCCAGCCTCGGGCCCCGAGACTGTGCTCTTCCCGAAACGCATGTGGCTCGAGGAACACAGGTAGAGGCCACCGCCGGTCCAGGAAACACGTCGGTTCGGACATCTTACCCGCGGAATTTCTCCGAGATACCTTTCCCTCACAGTCTTCCCCGGACTCGTCACGAAAGGCGCGCATCCCAGCCATCGGCCGACTCACACTCGAGGAAAGCACTCCTTCGAGGGGTGGGCGAGACGCCCGTCGATGCGCAGTCGGGGAGCGGTTGCGCGGCACAACCGCCGCACGAGTAGGTGCGCCAAGCCGTCGCAGTCCCGCGGATGGGGATTGCCGGCGCCTGCAGCCGCGGCTATCGGTGGTTTCATGGGGGTGCAGGCTCCCCGCTAGACGATTCTCGTCCAAGCTCTGCTTCAGCTATCGCCGCTCCGCGGCGTGGAGGGGGCTATGGACGTCTGGATATTTCTCGTTCGCTTCAGTATTTCGCCGGTCATATCGTCTCCTTCCGGAGATCGGAGATGACCGAGCCGATCCCCTCCCCCGAGGCCCGACGGCTACCTGAGATCGCGCGCTATTTCCTGAGGCTCGGCAGCTTGGGTTTCGGCGGCCCGGTCGCGCTTGTCGGGCAGATGGAGCGGGAACTCGTCGGCGATCGCGCGTGGCTGACCAGGGCGGAGATGCGCGAGGCCGTCGCGATCTGCCAGACCATGCCGGGTCCACTCGCCATCCAGGTCGGCATCTATATCGCCTATTTGCGCGGCGGCCGGCTCGGTGCCTGGATCGGCGGCTGGTGTTTCATCCTGCCGAACTTCGTGATCGTGGCCGCATTGGCAGCGCTCTACGTCGCTTTCGACGGGTTGCCCTGGATGACCGCAGTGTTCTATGGCGTCAGCCCCGCGGTCATCGCGCTCATTTTGCATTCGACTTGGCGGCTGACCAAGCTCGGCATGGAAGATCGCTTCCAGTGGGTGCTCGCGGCCACTGCCTTCGCCGTTACCGTCGCGCTCCAGGCGGAGGTCGCCGCCATCTTCCTGGTCGCCGGTGTCGTCGGCATCTTCCGCTACGGGTCGCTGCCGGGATTCGGCCGCCCGCCTTGCGCTCTGATCCTGGCCGCGCCCATCGGTGCGGCGGCACCGCAGGCGCCGAGCCTGCCGCTGCTGGGCAAACTGCTCCTCTTCTTCCTCGAGGCCGGAAGCCTGACTTTTGGGAGCGGCCTCGTCATCGTCCCCTTCCTGGAACGGGGCCTGGTACGGGAAACCAACTGGCTCGACCAGCGGCAATTCCTGGTCGCGGTCGCGATCGGCATGGTGAGCCCCGGCCCGGTCGTCATCACCGCGACGTTCGTGGGCTATCTCGTCGCCGGATTCTGGGGATCGGTGGCCGCAACAGTCGGTATCTTCCTGCCGTCCTTCCTCCTCGTCCTGATCGTGGCGCCGCTGCTGATTCGGCACCGCGAGAACCCCAACGTCAAAGGCTTCGTCAAGGGCGCCTACGCGGCCGCGATCGGAACGATCGCTGGCGCCAGCCTCCTGCTCGGCGAGATCGCCATCGGCGATTGGCTCACCGTCGGCATCGCCGCCCTCACCCTCCTCGTCCTCTTCCGCTGGAAGGTGAGCAACCCCGCGCTCATGGCTGCCGCAGCCATAATCGGGCTCGTCGCCTTCCCCCTTCTTCAGCCCGCCTGGGTGTTCGTCAAATAGGAGAATGACATGACCAACGACATCGACCGCCGCGACCTGTTGCAGGGCAGCGCCCTCGTCGCCGGTACGCTCGTCGCCGCGTCCGTTCCGCCGGACCAAGCGGCCCAGGCGCAAACCACCGGCGGCTCCGCCACGCTCTACGCCCCGCAGCCGCTGCCCTTCGATCCGAAGCAGATCAAGGGGCTGTCGGAGAAGATCCTGCTCAGCCACTACGAGAACAACTACAGCGGCGCGGTGAAGCGGCTCGACGCGATCGCGAACGATCTCGGCAAGCTCGATTACGCGACCGCACCGGGCTACCTGGTCAATGGCTTGAAGCGCGAGGAACTGATCGCGGCCAACTCGATGATTCTCCACGAGCTCTATTTCCAGAGCCTTGGTGCGGGCGGCGACCCGTCGGCGACGCTGGCGCAGGCGCTGGAGCGAGATTTCGGCAGCGTCGGGCGCTGGCGGTCGGAGTACGCGGCCATGGGCAAAGCACTGGGCGGTGGCTCGGGCTGGGTGCTGCTGACCTATTCGCCGCGCGATCGGCGTCTGATGAACCAATGGGCGGCCGACCACACCCACACGCTGGCCGACGGGCGGCCGATCCTGGCGCTCGACATGTACGAGCACGCCTATCACATGGATTTCGGTGCCAAGGCCGGGGCCTATGTCGATGCCTAGATGCAGCTCGTCCGCTGGGAGAACGCCGCCCGGCTGTTCGACCTCTACAGTAAGGAAACTTGACGCGACGGTGCGCCGTCACCGTCGGGCTCGCCCCGCGTCGCGACGACGGCCAGGACGAAGGTCCCGGAGGGGTTCTCGCCGACCGGCCTCGAGGGGCGGCCAACGCCTCACTCCCGAGGGACCATCGCCCCCAGCCGCCGGCCGCCGAACAGGTGCAGATGGAAGTGCGGCACCTCCTGGTGCCCGTCATGGCCGATATTGGCGAGCATGCGATAGCCCGGCTCGGCCAGGCCCAATTGGCGGGCGATCTGCCCGGCGGCACGGAAGAACCCGACCAGTTCCGCCTCGCTCGCCTGGTCCGAGAAATCGTCGAACGACACATAGGCGCCCTTGGGGATCACCAGCACATGGGTCGGGGTCTGCGGGTTTATGTCCGGGAAGGCCAGAACATACTCGTCTTCATAGATTTTCTTGCAAGGCAGCTCACCGCGCAGGATGCGGGCGAAGACATTGTTCGAATCGTAGGCCACGGCACCCTCTCCCTCCGTCAGCTCCCTTTGCGCGACGCTTTTTCGACCAGCCCGCCGATACCCTCGCGTTTGCCCAGCTCGGCCCAGACTTCCTCGGGCCTGATTCCGGCGGCGACCCAGGCGGCGAGCAGATGATAGAGCAGATCGGCGCTCTCGCCGATCAGCGCAGGCTTGTCCTCACGCAGCAATTCGATGACCGCCTCGACCGCCTCTTCGCCCAGCTTCTGGGCGATCTTGGCGCGGCCGCGCTGGAACAGCTTTGCCGTATAGGATTTGGTCGGATCGCCGTCGCGCGATCCTTCGATCCGAGCATAGACTCGGTCGAGGATGGTCGAAGACGGGGCGAGGGATGCTGTTACTGCCATGATCCCCGAGACTCTAGCGCGTTCGATGTTACGGAACGGTGACGGTTGCGGATCGCCCGGTTCCCGGATCAGCGCATCGCGATGCCGTGGACGGCCAGATGCCGCTTGGCTTCCGCGATGGTGAAACTGCCGAAATGGAAGATCGAAGCGGCCAGAACCGCCGTCGCATGGCCGTCGCGGATGCCGGCGACCAGATGGTCGAGCGTGCCGACCCCGCCCGACGCGATGACCGGCACCGTCACCGCATCGGCAATCGCCCGCGTCAGTGCAATATCGAACCCCGCCTTGGTGCCGTCGCGGTCCATCGAGGTCAGGAGAATTTCGCCGGCGCCGAGGCTCGTCAGCCGACGCGCCCAGTCGATGGCGTCCAGCCCGGTTTCACGTCGTCCGCCATGGGTGAAGACGCCCCAGCGCCCGGTTGCCACCTGCTTGGCATCGATCGCGACGACGATGCATTGGCTACCGAATTTCTCCGCCGCCTCGGCTACGAATTCCGGCCGGGCGACGGCCGCGGTGTTGATCGAGACCTTGTCGGCACCGGCCAGCAGCAGCTTGCGGATATCCTCGACCCTGCGGATCCCGCCGCCGACGGTGAGCGGCATGAAGCATTGCTCGGCGGTCCGGCGGACTACGTCGTAGAGCGTGTCGCGCTCGTCGGCGCTGGCGGTGATGTCGAGGAAACACAGCTCGTCGGCGCCGGCGGCGTCATAGAGCCGGGCCTGTTCGACCGGATCGCCGGCATCGCGCAGATCGACGAAATTCACGCCTTTGACGACCCTGCCGTCCTTCACGTCGAGGCAGGGGATGACGCGCATCTTGAGCATCAGGCGGCGTCCCGCCCGGCTTGCAGCACCGCCAAGGCGGCGGCCGGGTCGATGCGCCCGTCATAGAGCGCCCGGCCGCAGATCACCCCTTCGATCCCGGTCGACTCGACCGCCTTCAGCGCCTGGAGATCGCCGAGCGAGGCCACCCCGCCGGAGGCAATGACCGGCGTGGTCAGGGCGAAAGCCAGATCGGCCGTCGCCTCGACATTGACACCGCCCAGGGCGCCGTCGCGGTCGATGTCGGTATAGACGATGGCGGCGACCCCGGCATCCTCGAAGCGCAGCGCCAGATCGAGGGCGCGGACCTGGCTGATCCGGGCCCAGCCTTCGACGGCGACCAGCCCGCCGCGGGCATCGATGCCGACGACGATCCGCCCGGGGTGACGCTGGCACGCAACGCGGACCAACTCGGGATCCTTCAACGCGACGGTCCCGAGAATGACCCGGCTGACGCCGCGGCCGAGCCAGAAATCGATGGTCGCCATGTTGCGGATGCCGCCGCCGAGCTGGACCGGCAGCTTGACGGCGCCGAGGATCGCCTCGACCGCATCGCCATTGACCGGTCGCCCGGCGAACGCGCCGTTGAGATCGACCAGATGCAGCCAGGCGAATCCGGCAGCCTCGAAGCTCAGCGCCTGCTCGGCCGGCACGGTCGAGAACACGGTGGCCGCATCCATGTCGCCGCGCAGCAGACGCACGCAGGCTCCGTCCTTGAGATCGATTGCCGGATAGAGAATCAATTCTGCGCTCCCGCGGCTTCCGCCATCGCGTCGGCCTCGGCCCGCGTGTCGATGAATTTGTAATAATAGAATCCGCGGACCAGCTTGCCGTCGACCCGGGCGTAATGGGGGTGGACGCCCCAGCGCGTATAGCCCAGCGCCTCGTAGAGTTGGATCGCCGCGGTCTGGGTCTCGCGGATATCGAGATTGATGAGATGGGCGCCGCTCTCCCGCGCTGCATCCTCGGCCGCCACGGTCACCAGCTTGGCCAAGCCGTGGCCGCGCGCCCACGGGGCGACGAAGCTGGTCATCAGCGTCGCCGAAAACCCTTGCGCCTCGTTGTTGCGCGCCGGCCGCGCCATCTGCGCCGAGGCGGCGATGGTGCCGTCGAGCCGGCCGACCAGGAGCTGGCGTTCCGGCACCAGCAGCGTTCCCTTCCAATAGGATTCGAAGACGTGGCGCGGCGGCGGCCGAACCCAGCCGAAACCGCCCCCGGCCTTGATCGCGGCGTCGGCGGCGTCGCAGATGTCGGCGAGGTCGGTCTTGGTGAAGGCGGTCAGCCGTTCGACCGAAATCGTGGGCTTCGCCGTCATGGCCGCCACCTCAGAAAATTGCCGATGAGACGCAGCCCGGTCGCTTGGCTCTTTTCGGGATGGAATTGCGTGCCGAAGAGATTGTCCCGCCCGATCGCCGCCACGATCGGTCCGCCATACTCGACCGTGGCGAGGACCTCGTCCGGATGGCGGCAGACGAAGCCGTAGCCATGGACGAAATAGGCATGCATCCCGGTTTCGATGCCGGCCAGCACCGGATGCGCCGCCCTGATCTGCAGGTCGTTCCAGCCCATGTGCGGGATCTTCAGCCCCTCGCCCCGGAGTGCGGCGACATCGCCGGCGACCCACCCCAACCCCTCGGTAACGCGATGCTCGAGCCCGCGTTCCGCCATCAGTTGCATGCCGACGCAGATACCGAGGAACGGCACCCCCTCGACGCGCACCCGCTGCTCCAGGGCGGCGACCAGTTCCGGCACGGCATCGAGCCCGCGCCGGCAATCGGCGAAGGCGCCGACGCCGGGCAGCACGATCCGGTCGGCCCGGCAGACGCGATCGGCCTCACCCGTGACCTCGATCGCGACGGGGAGATCGGCTTCTGCGGCGGCTCGCTCGAACGCCTTGGCCGCCGAGCGCAGATTGCCCGAACCGTAATCGATGATGACGCAACGCTCCATGGCGCTCCTCACCCGAGCGAGCCGCCCAGCGTTCCCTTGGTCGAGGGCACCGCATCGGCCTGACGCGGATCGATCGCAACGGCCTGGCGCAGCGCCCGGGCGAGGCCCTTGAAACAGGATTCCACGATATGATGATTATTCTCGCCATATAGCGTTTCGACATGCAGGGTGGTGCCTGCCGATTGTGCAAAACCCTGGAAGAACTCCTTGAACAGTTCGGTATCCATCTGGCCGAGCTTGGGGCGGGTGAAAACGACCTTCCAAATCAGATAGGGCCGGTTGGAGAGATCGAGCGCTACCCGGCTCAGAGTCTCGTCCATCGGTATGTAGGCATGGCCGTAGCGCTGGATGCCCTTGCGCTCGCCCAGAGCCTGCGCCACCGCCTGACCCAGCACGATGCCGCAATCTTCCGTCGTATGATGGAAATCGATATGCAGATCGCCCTTGGCCTCGAGCGCGATGTCGATCAGGCTGTGGCGCGACAGCTGCTCGATCATATGGTCGAGAAAGCCGATGCCGGTCGAGATCCGATGCTGCCCGGTACCGTCGAGGTCGAGGACTGCCTTGATCCGGGTCTCTTTGGTATTGCGCTCGACGCTGGCCTGGCGCACGCCCGTTCTCCTGTCGTGCCGGTGGGACACGGGTTCGGTTCTAGCAAGAACAGGGCCGCGCGGGAAGGGCGGGGTGTCAGGAGGCTGGGGTGCCCGCAGGGTGGCATCGGCGAGCGAGGCGCCCGGGCGATCATCGACGGGACCGATCCGGCAAATCGGATCCGGAGGTCCCGCCGGCCGGAGGGCGTCGAGAAAACGGCGGGCCTTCCCGCGAATTACCCGACGAGCGTATTGCGCCCATCCCGCAAACCAACGACGATGGCAATTCCCTTCGAGCGGCACAGGGTGGTGATGACGACTGGACTTCCTGATCTGGGCTCTCGGGTCGCCATCGTCACCGGCGCCGGGCGCGGCATCGGCGCTGCTGCTGCATTGGCCCTGGCCGAATGCGGAGCCCGGGTGGTTCTGGCCGCGCGCGATCGGGCCGCGTGCGAGCGTGTCGCCGCCGCCGTCGCCGGGCGCGGCGGGGCTGCCTTCGCCATGGAATGCGACGTGGCCGATCATGCCGCGGTCGAGGCGCTGGTCGAGGCCGGCCGGCGGCGTTTCGGCCGAATCGACATCCTGATCAACAATGGCGCGATCGTCGGGCCGATCAGCCGGATTGCCGAGACCGATTCCGCGGCTTGGGCCGCGGCGATCGCGATCAATACGATCGGCGCCTATAACGCCATCCGCGCCGTGCTGCCGGACATGGCGGAGGAGGGCGGGACGATCGTCAACCTCAGTTCCGGAGCGGCCCACCGCGCCCTCGAAGGTTTCAGCGCCTATTGCGCCAGCAAGGCGGCGCTGGCCATGCTGACCAAATCGGTCGCCCTGGAATATGGTGCTGCCGGGATCCGGGTCTTCGGCTTCGGCCCCGGTGTCGTCGATACGGAAATGCAGGCGCAGACCCGGGCTGCGGGCATGAGCCCGGTCAGCCGGATTCCGCGCAGCGAACTGGCACCGGTCGAGGAGCCGGCGCGGGCCATCGCCTTTCTATGCGGCCCGGGCGCCGACGGCTGGATCGGCCAGGAAGTGGCGATCCGCGATCCCGTCTTCCGTGCTCGGGCCGGCCTGCCGGAATAGGCGTCAACCTCCGGGGTCGTCGCGCTTGCCGATCCGGGGCAGGCCGGGGACAGGGGCTCGTTGAATCGAGAGCGCCCCCGGATCTTCCCTTTTGGTCAGTGCCCCAGGGCCTTGACGATGCCCTCGGTCATTTTCTTGGCGTCGCCGAACAGCATCATGGTGTTCGGGCGGAAGAAGAGTTCGTTGTCGACGCCGGCATAGCCCGACGCCATCGAGCGCTTGATGAACAGCACCGTCTTGGCCTTTTCGACATCGAGGATCGGCATGCCGTAGATCGGCGAGCTGGGGTCGGTCTTGGCCGCGGGATTGGTCACGTCGTTGGCGCCGATGACGAAGGCGACGTCGGTCGAGGCGAAATCGCGGTTGATTTCCTCCAGCTCGAAGACTTCGTCGTAAGGCACGTTCGCTTCGGCCAGCAGCACGTTCATGTGGCCGGGCATCCGGCCAGCGACCGGATGGATCGCGTATTTGACCGAAACGCCTTCCTTCTTGAGGAGATCGGCCATTTCCTTGAGCGCGTGCTGCGCCTGCGCCACTGCCATGCCGTAGCCGGGGACGACGATGACGCTGGCGGCGTTCTTCATGATGAACGCAGCATCGTCGGCCGAGCCGGATTTGACGACCTGATCGCCATGCTTGCCGCCGCCGGCCGCCGGCGCCCCGCCATCGGTGCCGAACCCGCCGAGGATGACGTTGAAGATCGAACGGTTCATCCCCTTGCACATGATGTAGCTGAGGATGGCGCCCGAGGATCCCACGAGGGCCCCGGTGATGATCAGCAGGCTGTTGGCCAGCGTGAAGCCGATGCCGCAGGCGGCCCAGCCGGAATAGGAGTTCAACATCGAGATCACGACCGGCATGTCGGCGCCGCCGATCGGCAGGATCAGGAGAAATCCGAGCGCCAGCGAGACCAGCACGATCAGCCAGAATTCCCAGCCGCCGGACGTGCCCATCAGCAGCCCCAGCAACAAGAGAATGATCACGCCGAGGGCGAGATTGACCCAATGCTGCATCGAAAACATCAGCGGCGCGCCGCTGACCAGCCCCTGCAGCTTGGCGAATGCCACGATCGAGCCGGTGAAGGTGATCGCACCGATCGCGGTGCCCAGACCCATCTCCAGGAGCGAGCCCGGAAAAATATCGCCGGGCGTGCCGATGCCGTAGGTCTCCGGCGCATAGAAGGCGGCGGCGGCGACGCAGACGGCGGCCAGCCCGACCAGGCTGTGGAAGGCCGCGACCAGCTGCGGCAGCGCCGTCATCTGGATCTGGCGGGCGATATAGGCGCCGATCCCGCCGCCGATGACGAGACCGACGACGATCAGCCAATAGCTCTGGACATGCGGGCTCGCCAGCGTCGTGACGATCGCGATGGTCATGCCGGCGATGCCGAAGAGATTGCCCGAGCGCGAGGTTTCGGGGCTGGACAGCCCTTTGAGCGCCATGATGAAACAGATGGCGGCGACGAGGTAGAGCAGAGCGGAAAGATTCTCGGTCACGGACGGGCTCCCTACTTCTGCTTCTTCTTGAACATGGCCAGCATGCGCTGGGTCACGATGAAGCCGCCGAAGATGTTGACCGAGGCGAGCGTGACGGCGAAGAAGCCCATGACTTTGGAAAACCCGATCGCCGCCGGGCCCGCGGCGATGAGGGCGCCGACGATGATCACCGAGGAGACCGCGTTGGTGACGCTCATCAAGGGCGAATGCAGCGCCGGAGTCACGCGCCAGACAACGTAATATCCCACGAAACAGGCGAGCACGAAGACAGTGAGGAAGAAGGTGAAGTGGCTCTCGCCGCCTTGTGCCACTGCTGCTGCCTGCTGTGCCAATTGCTTGGAGAGGCTGTCGAGGCGGTCGGCCAGGCTGTGGGCATCCTGGCCCAGCTGCGAGGCCTGGTGGGATAGCTGATTGGAATCCATGTTCGGCAATCTCCTCAGGCCGCTGGGGCCTCGGCCGGCAGCAGGGCCGGATGGACGATCACACCGTCGCGCGTGACGAGGGTGCCCTTGATGATCTCGTCGCCGGGATCGAAAGTCAGCCCCTTCGTCTCCTTGTCGATGACGAGGCCGAGAAAGGCGAAGAGATTCTTGGCGTAGAGGGCGGAGGCATCGGCGGCGATCCGCGAGGGCATGTTGGCATAGCCCACCAGCTTGACGCCGCCGGCCGTGGTCACGATCTCGCCCACCGTCCCGCCTTCGGCATTGCCGCCGCTCTCGATCGCCAGATCGACGATGACCGAGCCCGGCTTCATGTCGGCGATCATCGCCGCAGTCACCAGGATCGGCGCCTTGCGCCCGGGAATCTGCGCCGTGCAGATGACGATATCCGCCTTCTTCAGGACCTCGTGGATCTTCTCGCGCTGTCGGCGTTGATAATCCTCGCTCATTTCCTTGGCATAGCCGCCGGCGGTCTCGGCCTGCTTGGCCGCCTCGGCATCGACCTCGATGAAGCTGGCGCCCAGCGATTCGACTTGTTCCTTGGCAGCGGCGCGAACATCGAAGGCCTGGACGATCGCACCCAGGCGCCGCGCCGTCGCGATCGCCTGCAGCCCGGCGACGCCGGCTCCCATGATCACGGCGCGCGCCGGCGGGATCGTGCCGGCCGCGGTCATCATCATCGGAAAGGCATGGCCATATTGGGCGGCGGCCTCGATCACCGCCTTGTAGCCGGCGAGGTTGGATTGCGAGGACAGCACGTCCATCGATTGCGCGCGGGTGATGCGCGGGATCAGATCCATGCTGAAGGTGGTGAGGCCGGCCTTGGCATAGGCCTCGACATCGGCGCGGTTCTGCAAGGGCGACAGGATCGCGACCAGGGTCGTGCCCGGTTTCAGATAGGCCAACTCGTCGGCACCGCCTTCGTCCAGCTGCGGCCGCTGGACCCGCAGCACCAGGCCGGCATCGGCACAAGCCGAGGCGGCATCCGCGGCGATCACCGCACCGGCTGCCTGATAGGCGGCATCGGTATAGGCGGCGGCGAGGCCGGCTCCGGTTTCGACGACCAGCTCGAGCCCGAGCGCGATCATCTTCTTCACGGTCTCCGGCGAAGCGGCGACCCGCAGCTCGTGCGGGCGCGTCTCCTTCGTGATGGCCACTTTCATCGATCGTCGTTCCGTCCCTAGAATTTGGCGCCAATGATACGTGGCGATCCCCGCACCCCGAGGTCTGGGCGGACTGGGAATGCATCGGCCAGGGTCCGCCCGAACTTTCGAACGCGCGGCGAGCCGGCGGCGTTCATATCAGATTTCTCCCGGGACACCGACGGGAAAACGGCTTTCCGACCGATTTCCATAGCTTCGGCAGGCTGTTTCGCAATCCGGTGGAGCGTGCTATGGCAAGCCCGGCCGGGCGATCCCGGCCCCGCCGGAGTGAGCGGGCTCGGGATTTGGGCAATGGGAGCGGAAGCTTGGCGGCCAGATGGCAAATATGCGGCAATGCCGGAATAAACCCGCCGCCCCATCGTTGTCCGCAGGCATGGGCCATCGGATCGGTGTCGTCCCGGTGAGCGATACTTTCAGCGAACAGCTCGTCGCATCGCTGCCGAGGTTACGTCGCTTCGCGAGAGGCTTGACCGGTACGGTTGCCCAGGCGGATGATCTCGTGCAATCTGCCTGCGAGCGGGCGCTCACGCGCCGGCACCAGTTTCAGGAGGGCACGCGGTTCGACAGTTGGATGTTCCGAATCGTGCAGACGATCTGGATCGACCATTTACGCAGTCGCGATGTTCGCAAGGAAGAAGCGGAGATCGAGGACGACAAGTTCGGCACGGATGAGCCGATGCGGCGGGCCGAGGCCCGTCTGGCGCTCGACGAGGTGAGGCGGGCTGCGGCGCGTCTACCCTCCGACCAGCGTGCGGCATTGATGCTCGTCACGGTCGATGGTTTCAGTTACAAGGAGGCGGCGGAGATCGCTCAGGTTCCTGTGGGTACCATTATGAGCCGCCTCGCCCGGGCTCGAGTAGCGCTGGTCGCGATTCTCGAGCAAGGGGGTGGTCTCCGAGGGAGTACGGATGATGCAGCGGCCCAGCGATGAAATGCTCGTGGCGTTCTTGGACGGGGAAGTCGACGAGGCTCGGTTCGCCGAGATCGCGGCTTGGCTCGACCGTGACCCGAGCCTGCGCGCGCGCCTCGGCAGTTTGACCGAGGCGACTGCGCTCGTACGCGAAGCCTTCGAGCCGATCCTGCGCGAGCCCGTCCCGGAGCGCCTGTTCGCGGCGACCCATCCGGGGCCGGCGACGGTAGTGGAATTCCGCGCGAAGGCGGCCGGCCGGGCCTGGAGCCGGACGACGCGCTGGTGGGTCGGCGCGGCGGCGGCGGCCTCCTTCGCCTGCTTCATCTTCGGCGCCACGATCGGGCCGATCGTTCCGGTCGGGTTGGGGTCGACCAAGGCCGCCGGTCCGAACCTCGATAATTTCCCGGTTCTCTACATCCAGATGGTCAAGGCCACCGCCTCGGAAGTCTCGGTGGACATTCCTCCGCCCGACACCGGCACGCCGCTGCCGAGCGACGTGATCCTGCCCGATCTGAAGCCGTGGGGCTTGGTTTTCTACGGTGGACGCCGGATCGCGGCCGAAGGCAAGCCGGCCTTCCAATTCTTCTATACGACCGACAACAAGGAACTGGGGCCGGTAACCCTGTTCGTGACCAACACCTCGGAGCCCGATGTCGAGCCGACCTTCGACAAGCGCGAGAACGTCAACATGCTCTATTGGCGCCATCGCGGCCACGGCTACTACATCGTCGGCGGTGCCAACAAGGGCTGGATGTGGAGCCTGAAGAACGACATCGCCTATCAGTTGAAGGCGCTCTAGGCGATCGTGGTCGCGGGCCAGTGCGGCGTTCTTGATTTGGTGGAATGAACGTACCGGCGGCGCACCCGGTTCATCGCCGCGAAATCAGCCCGGATGCGGGCCGCCCTCGGCTTTTGAGTCCGTTTCCCGTGCGGCGTGCTTGTCGTCCGTCCCGCCCATCAGGTTCGAGACCAGGCCGCTGCGGTTCGGGAACCCCGCTTCGGTCAGCAGCTGATCGATCACCGGCGCATTCGCCCGGTAGGCCAGCAAGCTTTCGACCAGCGAATCCATCCGCCCGCCCTTGGCCCCGCCGTTGATCGCACCGCCCGGCAAGCCGCCGCCCAGATCGATGATCTTGACGTCGCCGATATTGTCCAGCGGTCTCACCGCCTCGGCGAGGGCCAGCGGGATGGTACGCAGGCGCTCGCGGGCCAGTTCGAATTCGACGATCTGGTCCGACATCGCGTTGCGGGCTTCGTTCAGCTTGCGCTGGCCGTCGGCCTCGACCTGATAGGTCGTCGCCTGGCCCAGGGCCTTGATCTTGGCGGCGTCGGCTTCGGCTTGGGCCAGGGTCCGGATGGCACTGGCGCGGTTCTCCGCGGCTTCCCGTTCGGCTTGGGCGGCGACCGTGATCCGGGTCGCATCCTGTTCGGCGGTCTTGCGCGCCGCAATCACCGCCGTCTGCTTGTCGCGCTCGGCGATGGCCACGTCGCGGGCCGTCTCGACCGATTCGGTCGCCGCGGTCGCCAGCGCCCGCGCCTGTTCCGCCTTGGCCCGGGCCTCCGACTCGGCCCGGCTCTGATCGGCGACGGCGATGGCGCGCGCCTGATCGGCGAGTTCGATGTCGCGCTGCTTGCCGATGCGCAGGGTCTCGGCGGTCCGCTCGGCTTCGATCTGCTTCTGCTTGATCGCCAGATCCGCGGCGATGACGGCCGATTCCTGGACCTGCTTTGCCGCCGCCTGCCGCTCGGCGATCGATTGCTGGGCCGAGATCTTGGCTTCGGCTTCGGCTCGGCTCGCTTCTGCTTCCTTGAGGGCCGCGGCGGCGCGGGTCTCGGCCGTCTTGTTGGCGATGTCGCGCTCCTGCGAGAGTTCGGCGTCCTTTTTCTGGCGCAGGATTTCCAGCGTCTTCTGGGTCGCATCGAGGTCCTGCTGGGCGATCGCCACTTCGGCGTTGCGGACGGTCTGGTTGCGCTCCTGCCGCTTGGCTTCGACGATCTTGGTCAACGCAGCCAAGCCCTCGGCATCGAAGGCGTTGTTGGGATTGAAGAATTTCGTGTCGGTCTGATCGAGCTTGGTGAGCGAGGCGCTTTCCAGCTCGAGACCGTTGAGTTCGAGATCGGTCGCGACCGCCGCCTGCACCGCCTTGACGAAGTCGGAGCGCTTCTCCTGCAGGTCGGCCAGCGACATGGTGGCGGCGACCGAGCGCAGCGCATCGACGAACTTCGCTTCCACCAATTCGCGCAGCTGGACGACATCGTTGGTGCGCTGGCCCAGCGTCTGCGCCGCCAAGGCGATCGAGGAAGCGTCCGGCTTGACCCGGACATAGAATTCGACGCCGATATCGACCCGCATCCGGTCCTTGGTGATCATCGCGTCCTGGGCGTCGCGATGGACATCGAGGCGCAAGGTCTGGAGGTTGACCCAGGCGATGCTCTGGAAGATCGGAATGACCACCGAGCCGCCATCGACGACGACGCTCTGGCCGCCCAATCCAGTCCGCACATAGGCCCGGTCCTTTTCGGCGCGGTGATAAAGCCGGCTGATGATCATGCCGATGACGAAGATGAGTACGATGACGAGTGCGGCCGGAATGCCGAGCTGCAGGAGCATGTCCATGACGGGTTCCTCGAAATTCGGGCTGAGGCAGAGCGGCTGCGGCCACCGGCGGGGCGATCGGGATTTTACGACTCGGGCGGCGGTGCCAGTCGGCCTTCCGCGGCGACCACGGCGTATTGGCTGCCGGACTTGTCGACGAAGAGAACGCTGGCACCTTCCGGGATCGAGAGCCCGGCGGCTCCGGGCAGGACCCGGGGAAAGTGCCAGTTGCCGTGCTGGTCCTGGACCTTGGCCCGGGCGGCGGCACCGGCCTCGACTGGACCCAGGGTGACGACCCCGACTCGGCCGATGAGGTCCTCGTCCCCGAGCGCATAGGTTTCATCGCGCGGGATGACCCAGGAGACGAGCCTGCTGGTCCACCGCGTCCCCGGAATCGCCGCCGCGATCGCGACGATGACTGCGACCGGCGTCGGCAGCGGTGCCAGCAGATGGAGGGCGACGATCTGCACCACCAGGCCGGCTACGGCAAATCCGGCGATGGCCGTGGTCAAGAGCACGAGCAACGGTACCCGGCCGGCGTTCAGCCAATAGAACGCGCCGGCGAGCGGACCTTCGGGCACATGAACGATACCGCTATCCGCGCCGTGATCGGCCGCGTGCAATTCGATCCCGTGGCCCAGTTCGATATGGGCACCGTGCAAACCGAGGATCGCATCCAACAGGCTCGACGCGGAACTGCCGAACAAGGTGCTGACGATTTCGATCGCCAGCAGGCCGATCACGACCAGTCCGGCGATCGCGAAGGGCTGAATCTCCGGCAAGGTCAAAAGCGACGACATCGATCGCTCCCATATCAGGACTCTCGTCCGGACTTCAGACGCGCCAAACGCGATTTGACTTCGCGGTCCCGCTCCAGCTCGGCGAGTTCGCCGAGGGCGCGGGCATTGCCGTTCGCCGGCGCGGCCGGCACACCGGTGACGCGCGCGGTCGCGGCCTGCGCGCGGGCGACCTTGGTCAGGGCGTCGGCCGACGCGTCGCGCGACCCTGTCCCCTCGACTATACGCGCCGATTGCGACTCCCGAAACTCCTTGCGCGTCTGCTCGGCTTCGCGCCGGCTGGCGGCGATGGCGTCGACCGTTTGCCCGAGCTGCGCGATCTTGTCGTCGGTCTCGCCGAGCAGCCGGACGAGGACGCCGACCTGCGCCTCGATATCGATCTGGCGGGCGATGCCGGCTTCGGCCAGATCGTCGCGCGCCTCGTCGAGCGCCAGATGGACGCGCCCATCGAGCTCGGCTTTTTCCCGCAGTAATTGCTGGCGGCGGGCGTCGAGGCGATGCCGCTCGGCCGTCGCCCTGCCGAGATCGACACGGACTTCGTCGGCTGCGGCGTCGATCTCGCGGATGGCTTGGGCGATCACGGCTTCGGGGTTCACCCCCTCTGCCGCATCGATCGCCAGGTTCGTCATCCCGGCGATGACCCGGCCGATTCTCTTCAACGCGCTTTCGGTGCCAGACATGGTCTCCTCCTCTGTGCGCAGATTTGCGGCGAGTTTCACCGCGTCCGTCGAGACCTTCAGTTCAAACCCTTTCGGACCCTTCAACAGCCGGGCCGGCGCCGGATCGACCCAGCCTCGGCCGTAGTGGCCGACATGGAACGGGATGGTGACCCGGCCGCCGAGCGTGGCGATCGAGACGGACTCGATGCCCTTGATCGCGTAGAGCTTGTCGTCGAGCGGCAACCCGTCGATGAACTCGCCGCGCCGGCGGCGGACCCAATCCTTGAAGGCGAGCGTCACCGATCGCGCCGGTAAGCCGCTGACGGCGCGGGCCGCCTCGTAAAAGCTGCGGTGCAGGGCCACGAGATCGGCCGGATGCCCGGCCGGCACCGAAATTTCGAGCCACTCCAGCAATCCCGCATGGGCGCCGAGAATGAGGTCGAGGGCTGCCGCGGACGCCGGATCGGGGTGGAGCAGCAAACGGCAGAATCCGGGCTCGGCAGCGCGGGGCATGGGAACGGCCAATCAAAGTACCAATTCAGTGCTTTTGATATAAGTCACCGATCCGGTGCTTGTCAAGCCCAGTGACGCTCGGTCGCTGGGTACGGATTTCTGGCGTTGATTGCTCTCGGGCAGGCGCCGCCGAGCGGCGGAGCGCTTCCGCCCCGCCCTGCCGGCGTCGGCGACGCTTTCCTGCGGTCAGCCCTTGCGCGTCAACGAATCGAGCTGGCTCTGCAGCTGGTTCAGCCGCTCGGTCAGCTCGCGCAGGCTGGGCGTGCTCGGGTCTTCCGCTGCCGCCGGGGCCGCTTGCGTCTCGGTCGGGGCGGTCCCGTCCTCGGGACCGAAGGGGGAGAACATTTTCATCGTCTTCTCGAAAAGCGCGATATTCTGTTTGCCCATTTCCTCGAACGGCCCGAACGGAAACAGCCCGCCGAACGAATTTCCGAGATTCTTGCTCAGCTGTTCCTGATTGCGCGAAAATGATTTCATCGCGTAATCGAGGTAGCGCGGCAGCAGCCACTGCATGTTGTTGCCGTAGAAGCCGATGAGCTGGCGCAGGAAGCCGATCGGTAGGAGATTCTGACCCTTCTGCTCTTCTTCGACGATGATCTGGGTGAGCACCGAACGGGTGATGTCCTCGCCGTTCTTGGCGTCGTAAACGACGAACTCGCCGCCCTCGCGCACCATCAGGCTCAGATTGTCGAGCGTCACGTAACTCGAGGTCGCGGTGTTGTAGAGCCGTCGGTTGGCATATTTCTTGATGACGATAGGGGCAGCGTCGGATTGCGGCTTGGCGGACATCGGCGAACGACCTCGGCGTTTCTTGTACGTCAGTGCTGCGCAACATCGCACGAATGATCCGGCACAGCATAGCAAAAGCGCGCGCGTTCGCCTGATTGGCGCCGGCCCGGCGAACACCGGCCCCCAGCTGCAATTGCATCGGCATCGCCGCCTCGTATAGTTTAAGGCATGAACACGCCGCCCGATCTGGAGGTTTTGGCCCGTCGATATGTCGAGCTCTGGCAGGACCAGATCGCCGCGGCTGCCGTCGACTCGGAATTGACCGAGGCGTTCGTCCAGATGATCCGGGTGATGGGCAGCGGACTCGCCGCCTCGACGGCGATGTGGCAGAACCTCTGGGCCGGCAACTTGGCGCGGCATGCCGCGCCTTCCGAGGGCGTCGGCACAGAGGGACCCGACCTCCATGACGGCAGCGCGCGCAGCCCGAGTTCCAGTGCCGGCCCGCCGCCTGGGGCCGCGCCCGCTGCCGGTGCACCTCCTGTCGGCGGGCTCGACCTGGTACAGTTCCATGCTCGCCTTGCCGTTCTTGAAGAGCGGCTTACTGCCATGGAAAGCGGATCTCGGCCCGCGCGCCGCAGCCCTCGCCGGCGAACTCGGCGAGACGCCGCTTCCTGACTTCGCCGCCGCGGTCGAAACCGAGCTGCTGAAACGGGCGGATGCGCTGGTCGCCGGGATCGAACTCTATCGAAATCATCCTTACCGCCGCGGCTTGGCCGATCCACCCGTGATCTGGCAGGAGGGGACGACTCGGCTGTGCGATTACGGCCCGTCCGGCGGCGTGCCGGTGCTGGTCGTGCCGTCGCTGATCAACCGCGCCTATATTCTCGACCTCGAGACCGGGCACAGCCTGCTGCGGCATCTCGCCGCGACCGGGCTCCGGCCGCTGCTCGTGGATTGGGACGAGCCGGGCCCGGCCGAACGGGAATTCGACCTCAACTGCTATGTCGCCGGCCGGCTGGAGCAAGCCCTCGAGGCCGCGATCGCCGTAGCCGGTTCACCGATTGCGGTGTTGGGGTATTGCATGGGCGGGCTGCTCGCCCTGGGATTGGCGCTCCGCCGCCAGCGCGACGTGGCAGCACTGGCGCTTCTCGCCACACCCTGGGATTTTCAATCCGGCAACCCCGATTTCGCCCGCTTCATGGGGGCCCTGGCCGAACCGGTCGGGGCGTCGTTCGGCCTCCTCGGCCAAGTGCCGACCGATGTTCTGCAAACTTTGTTCTTTCTCGCCGATCCGCATCTGGCCAGCCGCAAATTCCGGCGCTTCGTCGAACTCGATCCGGCCTCGCCCGAGGCGGAAAATTTCGTCGCGATCGAGGACTGGCTGAACGACGGCGTGCCGCTCGCACTGCCGGTGGCGCGGGAGTGCTTCGCCGGCTGGTACGGCGCCAATTCGGCGCTGGCCGGCCGCTGGAAACTCGCCGGCCAGCCGGTCGATCCGGGCCGCTTCGGCAAGCCGGCACTGGTCGTGGTCCCGGGCAAGGACAAGCTGGTGCCGCCGGCCTCGGCTCTGGCACTGGCCCGATGCCTGCCACGGGCGGAGGTGCTGCAGCCCGATCTCGGCCATATCGGCCTGGTCGTCGGCGGCAAGGCGCCGGCTTCGGTCTGGGCCCCGCTCGGCGCGTGGCTGCGGCAAAGCTGACCGGCGGCGCTCGAAACTCCGTGCCGGCCGCGCTCGGGGGCGGTTCGCCGACAGCCGTTCGATGCGCCGCAGCGGCGTCCGGGGACAGAACCCCGCTGAACGAATGGCTGGTGGGCGGCCGTTCCGGCGACATCTGCCCGGCTGACTCGGTGCCGTCCGGATTTGGTCGATTTTCGGGATGGGAAAGTGATCTGTGCAATCCTGGACTGTGCCCAAAAGCAAATTCGAATCAATCTCGTCCCAATTACTGGTTAAGAATGCCTCAAGGTGTCAGGGCGAGAAATGCCGTCACACACTACAGGCACTGGACGCGGTTTTGTGCCGGGCGGTATAGTAGCCTCCTTTTCGAGTCGTGCCGGTGTCCCGTAGCCGGCCGGTCGAGTTTCTGGAGGAACTACCATGTCGGACGTCATCATCGCCGGTGCGGTCCGCACGGCGATCGGCGCTTTCAACGGCGCCCTTGCTTCCGTGCCGGCCCATGTCCTGGGCGAGACGGTCATCCGCGACGTGCTGAGCCGGGCCGGAGTCGAGCCCGGCGAAGTCTCCGAGGTCATTCTCGGCCAGATTCTGGCGGCTGGCGAAGGCCAGGGGCCGGCGCGCCAGGCCGCGGTGAATGCGGGCCTGCCGTTCGAGACGACGGCCTACAGCATCAACCAGCTGTGCGGCTCGGGCTTGCGTGCCGTGGCGCTGGGCTATCAGGCGATCCGCAACGGCGACAGCCGGATCGTCGTCGCCGGCGGCCAGGAGAGCATGAGCCAGGCCCCCCATGTCATCCATCTGCGCAACGGCGTACGCATGGGCGATGCCCAGATGATCGACAGCATGATCAAGGACGGCTTGTGGGACGCGTTCAACGGCTACCACATGGGTGTCACCGCCGAGAACGTCGCCGAGCGCTTTCAGATCACGCGCGAGCAGCAAGACGTCTTCGCCCAGGCGAGCCAGGCCAAGGCCGAAGCGGCGATGAAATCCGGCCGGTTCAAGGACGAGATCGTGCCGGTCAAGATCACGACCCGCAAAGGCGAGACCGTCGTCGATGCCGACGAGGGGCCGCGCGCCGGCACGACGCTGGAAAATCTGCAGAAGCTGCGCCCGGCCTTCAGCAAGACCGGGTCGGTCACCGCCGGCAACGCGTCGACGATCAATGACGGTGCGGCTGCCGTCGTGCTGATGTCGGCTGCCGACGCCGAGCGCCGCGGGGTCGAGCCGCTCGCCCGGATCGTCTCCTGGGCCACCGCCGGAGTCGATCCCGCGATCATGGGCACCGGCCCGATCCCGGCCAGCCGGGCGGCACTGAAGAAGGCGGGCTGGTCGGCCGACGATCTGGATCTGGTCGAAGCCAACGAGGCCTTTGCGGCCCAGGCTTGCGCGGTCAACAAGGATCTCGGCTGGGACACCTCCAAGGTCAACGTCAATGGCGGCGCCATCGCCCTCGGCCACCCGATCGGCGCTTCGGGAGCGCGTGTCCTGGTGACGCTGCTCCACGAGATGCAGAAGCGTAACGCCAAGAAGGGGCTGGCGACTTTGTGCATCGGCGGCGGGATGGGCATCGCGCTCTGCGTCGCGCGCGATTGAGACGCAAAATTTATCCGAAAAGGCGGCATCGGTTTGCCCGGTGCCGCCGTTGACGGGAAAACCAAACGAACGAGGGAGTGAGACGATGGCGAGACGTGTTGCGGTCGTGACCGGCGGAACCCGCGGGATCGGTGCCGCCATTTCCGTGGCGCTCCGGGATGCCGGCTACAAGGTCGCGGCCAATTACGCCGGCAATGACGAGGCGGCCCGCAGCTTCTCCGAAGCGACCGACATCAGAGCCTATAAGTTCGACGTGGGCAGCTTCGAGGCCTGCAAGGCCGGGATCGAGCAGATCACGGCCGATCTGGGGCCGGTCGAGGTTCTGGTCAACAATGCCGGCATCACCCGCGACGCCACACTCCATCGCATGAGCTTCGAGCAATGGCAGAGCGTGATCGACACCAATCTGACCTCGTGCTTCAACTTGGCGCGGCTGGTCATCGACAGCATGCGCGAGCGTAATTTCGGCCGGATCGTCAATATCGGCTCGATCAACGGCCAGGCCGGGCAATATGGCCAGGTCAATTACGCCGCCGCCAAATCCGGCATCCACGGCTTCACCAAGGCGCTGGCTCAGGAAGGGGCCGCCAAGGGCATCACCGTCAACGCCATCGCTCCCGGCTATATCGATACCGAGATGGTGCGCGCGGTGCCGGCCAACGTGCTCGAAAAGATCGTGGCCAAGATCCCGGTCGGACGTCTGGGCCAGGCGAGCGAGATCGCTCGGGCCGTGCTGTTCCTGGTCGACGACGAAGCGGGATTCGTGACGGGCTCGACGCTCTCGATCAATGGCGGCCAGCATATGTATTGAGCGCGGGGTTGAGCGCAACAATATGATCGGTCGGCCGGGGCGGTGCGCCGGCCGACCGAGAGCTCGCTACCAGCGCCGGCGCCAGCGCCCACCCCAGCCGCCACCGCCGCCCCAACGCGGCGCTCGTGCTACCAGTCTGAGGAGAACGAGCAGCACGATCGCGCCGAGAGTGGCATTGATGATGAGTGCCAGGGTCCCGCTGCCGAGATTGATGCCCAGTCGCGGCAACAGCCAATCGCCGATGAACGCGCCGACGACGCCGACGATCAGATCGCCGACGAGGCCGAACCCGCCGCCATCGACGAGCCGGCCGGCGAGCCAGCCGGCGAAGATCCCGACCAAGATGATGAAGACGAGGCTTTCGTTCGATAGGCTCATGGTCGGTCTCGCAGCTTCGGGAAGTCTAGCGAACTTCTAGGCCGAACCGGGCGATTTCGACAGGGTCGGAAAGTACCCACGCAACCCGTTATGCCCCACGGGCAATCGAGGACGTCCGAACAAACGCGGAAAGATATCTGGTCGCGCATCTGCGCGGCGAACCGACTGGCGCGATCGGCCGCCTGCCGCCCAGGGCCGGCACGGGCGAATTGAGCCGGCTGTACGACCAGGCCGCGGCGTCGAACCCTTCCGGATCGCCGGATCCCTGGACGATGGCCGCCAATTGTCCGACCAGCTTGGAAAATCACACAACGCGCTCGCTTTCCCCCGGCATCATGCTTCCACTTTCTCCGCGCGTGCCGCTTCGATCGCGGCGATGTCGATCCGGCGCATGCTCATCATGGCATCCATCGTCCGTTTCGCCGCGGCGCGATCGGGATCGCCGAGTGCGGCGAGCAAGGCCCGCGGCGTGATTTGCCAGGAGAAGCCCCACCGATCCTTGCACCAGCCGCACTGGCTTTCGCTGCCGCCATTCCCGACGATCGCATCCCAGTAGCGGTCGGTAGTGCCCTGATCGTCGGTGAGCACCTGGAAACTCACTGCTTCGTTCGGCCGAAATCCCGGCCCCCCGTTCAGGCCCAGAAACGCCTGGCCGAGGACGGTGAACTCGACAGTCAGCTCGGTGCCTTCGACACCGCCCGGATAATCGGACGCGGCCGGATGCACCCGCCCGATCGCGCTGTCGGGAAAGGTGGCGGCGTAAAACTCGGCAGCCCGGCGCGCCTCGCCATGGTCGAACCACAGGCAGGTGACGATCTCGCTCGAGGGAGGTTCTCCTTCCGAAGGTCTCGAGACACGCAGGGATCGGGCGTCACGCAGACTGCGACCGCCCGGACCCTGCCGAAGTGCGCCTGCCGGATTGGTCGTCGCGGCCCACGAAATCCATGATCGAGCGCTCGGCCCGGCCCATCGCAGCACCTGGCGCCGTCAGCGTCGCTTGCCGCGGAGGCCCGCCATGATCACCCGCGCCCGCAGAACCGGATGACGGAAGAGCGGGTGATGAGGTTGGTTGATCGCGACCACCGCACCGAAGCCGAAGAAGAACGGCTCGGCATGGAACAAAGCGGCGAAGCACGGGCTGAACGGATAGGGATAATAGGGCGCCATGCCGCACACACCCGTGCCGAAGGGATAATCCGGATAGACGGAGGCATAGGAGGCATCGTAGACGCCCATCTGGCGGCCGGGCGGGAATCGGTCGGTTGCAGCATGGGCGATGGGGGCCGGCGTGCCGCCGTCGCCCGGTCCCGGGTCTCCGGCCGAGCCCGGCGGCGCGAGCGGGACGCAGGCGGCGAGCCCCATCAGAGCCATGATCACGATACCAGTGAACCCACGCATGGCGACACCATCCACGGTAATCGAGTCTTACTCTATACGGGAGACGCCCCGGCAAAGGCGATTGCGCCGCTCTCTTCCTGCGGCATTGTGACACGGCAGCGATCGCGCCGGCGGACCGGCGCCGCTCAATCGCGGGTGAAATACCATAGCAACGCCGCGATCACGGCGAGGAGTCCGGCCACCCAAATCGCCGGATGCAAGCCGCGCTCCGTCCCCGGCGCGTGCGCCGCCAGCGCCGTGGGTGCCGTCTCGACGGCTTCCGGCTCGGCCGCGGCGACGAGTTCGGCGAAGCGGCCGAAGAAATCTTCGGCCATCTTGCGTGCGGTCGCGTCGATCAGGCGCGAGCCGATCTGGGCGAGCTTGCCGCCGACATTGGCCTGGACCGAATAGCGCAGCACCGTTTCGGCCCCTTCGCTGGTCAGGCCCACTTGCGCGCCGCCTTTGGCGAAACCGGCGACGCCGCCGCTGCCCTCGCCCGTGATGGTGTAGCCGTTGGGCGGATCGATGTCGCTCAAGGTGACCTTGCCGCCGAACCGGGCCTTGACCGGGCCGACCTTGGCCATGACCTTGGCGGTGAATTCGGTAGGGCTGGTCTTGTCGATCTCCTCGCAGCCCGGAATGCACTGGCGCAGGGTCTCGGCGTCGTTCAAGGCCGCCCAGACTGCTGCCCGCGGTGCGGCGATCCGGTATTCGCCGGTCATGTCCATGACTTCGGGTCTCCTCTCGTCGAGGCCGCGAGACTAGGCTGGCCCGGCCACGTCGGCAAGGCGGCCCGCGGAAGTCCGATCCGTCAGGCGACCAATAGCCCCTGACGCTCGGCCACACCGATCGTGGCTCGGGTTCCGGCATTGAATTCCAGGAAATCGGCCTCGATGCCGTCGCTGAAGATGACGCCGTTTTCGGCCATCTGCGAAACGATCGTCACTGGCTCGAGGTCCGGGATCCGGCCGACGACGAGCGAGGCGCCGGTGGTCCGGCTCGGAAACGGCTCGCGCACGAAATACTGCAGGAAATCGGCATCCCAGGGAAAGGCACCATCGCCGGCATCGCCCCGTGCTCCGAACGTCGCGGCCGCCGCGGCCCAACCGGCATAGAGGCTCTTCAGCCAGCCGGTCGAGCCCATGCCGGTCGAGACGATGATCCCGCTCGAGGATTGCTGTTCCTCGCGATCGCCGACCTTGAGCGTGTAGCGCGCCGAGACATGGTTTTGCTTGCCGATGAACAAGTCGTTCACGGCATAGAGCACGTCCCCCGTATTGAGCGCCGCCTTCGCCATGGTGACGCGCCGCACCGGCCGGCGACGGCCGATCTCCTCCGGCATGACCCGGTCGAGATCCTCAGGGGAGAAGGGCAGGAGCACGCCGTCCCAGCGCGCGGGATCCGGGTTGACGCCGAGCACGTGCTGGCCGTCCAGATATTTGAGCGTGTTGGCGACCAGGCCGTCGGGGCCCAGCACGACCACGATATCGTCGGCCCCGAAGATGAAATTGCCGAGATAGCGCCGATCGAGCCGTTGAACCCGGCCGAAGGCGCGCAGCCTCGTCTCGACATCGAGGGCGGCGGCGCGATATTGGCGCTGTTCCGCCAGATAGTCGCCGAAATCGGCACCCAGATGCTCGACATAGAATTGCGCCTGCTGGACCGTGTTGAAGCGCTGGACCAGTTCGTCGAGCCGGGTCTGGCGCACGATCAGCACGATCTTGCGATCGTCCGCCGCGGACATCGGCTCAGCCTCCCGTCCGCGGCTGCAGCATCTCCCGGAGCAGATCGGGCGAGACGTTGAGCTGACCGATCTTGGTTGCATTGTCGGCGAGATCACGGAATGCCAGCGCCATCAGCTTGCCCGGATCCATACCCACGGACGCCAGAGTCTGGATGGTTTTGGCGTCGGCGCCGGCGAGAGACCGCATCATCGCCGCCATGCCGTAGGCCTTGGTGTCGGCTTCCGCGCGGGCATTGGCCGAAGCCAGTGCCACCAAATTCTTGTTCTGCTCTTCGAGGCCGATCTTTCCGGTCATCTGCTCGCGGGCGATCTGCAGCCGGCGCTCCTGGACCGAGCGCTCGGCATCCATCTGGGCCTCGCGCACCTGGCGCTTCTTGTTTTCGACCGCGATCTCGGTCGCGAGTTCGTTCTCCTTGATCGTCCGTTCCTGTTCGACCGCGGCATTTCGGCGGGAATAGATCGCCTCGTCGGCTCGGCGCAGGAGCGCTTCGCGCGCTTCGGCTTCGAGCGCCTTGGCCGTTTCGGGCTTGGGCTTGACCGCGAGCAGCGAGAGGCCGAGGAGTTCGAGACCGAGCGCCTCGACCGTCGGGTGGCTCTTCAGCAGCTCTGCTACTCGCCCGACCAGCGTCTGGCCCGAGGCCAGAACCGCTTGGAGCGGCAGCGCCTGAACCTCGGCGCGCATCGCGACCTGGACCTGGTCGATCAGCCGCTGGGAGAGTTTCTGGGGATCTTCGGAAACATAGTCACCGTTCGGGGCGAGGGAGAAATTGAGCAGCGCCGCCGTCCGACGAGGGTCGGCAATGCGGAAGGTGATTTGGCCTTGCACCGTCACTTCCTGGAAATCGGCGGTCACCTGGGGAAAAATGAACGGCTCGTTGACGCTCGCCGTCGGGACCATGACGATCGTCGTCGACGGGGCGAAGTACCAGAAGGCCAGGCCCGCCCCTTCCCGCCGGGGGCGGCCGTTTCGATACTGGATCACATATTGAGTCGGCTGAGTCTTGATGAAGCGAAAACCGAACATACAGATCTCCTCGGGTCCGCCGGGCGGCCGCCGTCGGGGCGCCGTCCCGAGCGCAGGGTAGCACGCCGCTCAATCCTCTGACCGTGCCGCACTCTCGTGCCAATTTCGCAGCACCAGATAGGAGAGGCCGGAAAGCAGCAGATAGATGGCGATGCCGGCCACCGAAATCAAAAACAGGGCGGCGAACATGCGCGGCACGTCGATGCGGTATCCCGCTTCGAGGATACGATAGGCGAGCCCCGATTCCCGGCCGCCGGCGCCGGCGACGAATTCCGCGACCACCGACCCGATCAGCGACAGTCCGCCCGAAATCCGCAAGCCCGCGAGGAAATAGGGCATGGCGGCCGGCAGGCGCAGGAACCGCAGCACCTGCCAGCGCGAGGCACCGTAGATCCGGAACAGCGCCAGGAGATTGCGGTCGGCACTGTTCAGCCCCAGCGTCGTATTCGACAGGATCGGAAAGAAGGCCACGATCCAGGCGCAGATCAGCAAGGCGGCCAGCGTGTCGTCGACCCAGATGATGATCAGCGGCGCCACCGCCACGATCGGCGTCACCTGCAGCACCACGGCATAGGGAAACAGGCTGCGCTCGATCAGCCGCGACTGGGCGAAGAGAATCGCCAGCGCCCCGCCGCCGAGCACGGCAGCGGCCAGGGCCAGGATCGTCGTCGCCAAGGTGAAACCAAGGGCCGGACCGAGAATGTTCCAGTCGGCCGCGAGCTTGGCCGCGATCACGCTCGGTGCCGGCAGAATATAGGGCGGGATGCCGGAAATTCCGACGGCTGCCTGCCATGCGCACAGTACCAGGACGCCCAGGACCAGCGGCAGCAAGGCTTCGGCAACGCGTCTCACGCCACCATCGCCTGGGCCAGCGCCTGCGAGACGAGTGCACACCGGGCCGCGTAATCGGGCGACAGGCGAAATCCCTCGCGGCGCGGATAGGGTGCGTCGATCGCGATATCGGCCGCAATTCGCCCGGGCCGGGCGCTCATCACCAGGATCCGGTTCGAGAGATAGACGCTTTCGAACACGCTGTGGGTGACGAAGACGATGGTGAAACGCTGCTGCAGCCACAATTCCAGCAGATCGTCGTTGAGCTTCAGCCGGGTGATCTCGTCGAGAGCGGCGAAAGGCTCGTCCATCAGCAGGAGACGCGGCGCCGTCACCAGCGCTCGGGCGATCGACACCCGCATCTTCATCCCGCCGGAGAGCTCGCGCGGGAAGGCGCGCTCGGAGCCTGCGAGCCCGACCAGCGCCAGTGCCGCACGCGCCCGGGCCTCGGCCGGAGCGCGCGGCGCCCGGCCGAGACGAAGCGGCAGCAGGATATTGGCCAGCACCCGCGCCCACGGCATCAGCGTCGGCTCTTGGAAGACGAACCCCAGATCTCGCGCCCCGTCCCAGGTGACCGCCCCGGCGCTCGGCCGGATCAGATCGGCGATCAGCCGGAGCACGGTGCTCTTGCCGCAGCCCGAGGGGCCGAGCAAGCTCAGGAACTCGCCGGGCCGGATCGCCAGGCTCACATCCGCCAGCGCCTCCGTGCCGTTGGCGAAGCGCTTGGCGACCCGGTCGAGCGTGACGATCGGGGGAGCCATCGGTGCCGTCATCCTCGGGGCGAAGCTCCGGGCACGGCCGATATGCCGGCATCGTCCGAGACTCGACAAAATACGCAGAAAAGGCTACGCATTCACCAATTCCTAATGTATATAGCGGGCTGCACCATCGGCGACCCCGATATCTTGTCGTTGGGGGCCCCTTGCGGTTGAGCGCGCGGGGTTTCCACAGATCGATCCCTTTGGAGAAGAGGCGAGATGGCGGACGGGAACTGGGCTGGGCAGCGCCAGCCGGATACCGGTTCGGAAGTCGTGCCGACCGGGCTCGTTCTGCGGCTCGACGCGTATTGGCGCTCGGTCCTGAACGGAAGGAAGATGCCGGCGCGCTGCGACATCGACCCCGCGGGCATGCGGCGCTTGCTGCCGCACGTGTTCCTGATCGATGTCGTCGATTGCCCGCCGCATTTCCGCTGGCGCCTGGTCGGCACCAAGATCGGCGATGTCGAACATGGCGAGCACACCGGCAAATGGGTCGAAGCGACGATCCGCCACCGCGAGGACCCGTTCCTGGAATTCTGCCGGATGACCGTCGAGGAGCGTCGGCCCACCTGCCACGCGGCACTGCGCGCCGATCCCGATGGCAGCGGCCGGCCGCTGATCCGGACATTGCTGCCTCTTTCCGAAGACGGCCGGATTGTGACCATGCTGCTCGGCGCCATCGATTACGCGCCGGGCGAGATCTCGCCGCTGCTGCGGGAGATCGGCTGAGTTCGAGCCGCCGGCGCCGTTCCGATCAGGGCGGCGATGCCGATGCCGCAGACGGCCCCCAGATAAGTGCCGGCGATGATGTCGCCGAGGAAATGATAATCGGCGCCGATCAACCCGAGCGCGACCAGCAGCGGCACCACCACGCACAGCGGCCGCAGCTTCGGGACCCCTGCCCAGAGCACGCCCGCCGGTGCCGCGATCACCGTCATATGGCCAGAGGGGAACGAGGCCCAGCCCGCTCCCTTGTGGAAGGGCCAGAAGCCATAGGTGCCGTTGCCGATCCAGGACGGGTTGTCGTTGACCCAGGTCTCCGGCCAAGTCCGGCCAAAGGCATATTTCAGTTGATCCTTCAGATTGATTGCGACCAGCACGGCGATGCAGCAAGCGATCACGATCCGGGCCCAGTGTCCGGGCCGCCAGCCCGCGAGTGCTGCGAGCCCGGCCAGCCCGAGCAATATCCCCGCCCCGGGCGGGATCGGGTCGTCGATATGGGTCAGACTTTCCAGCACGTCCGGCCGATGCAGCACGGTGAAGGACCAACTCGCCACGGCCCGGTCGAAGAACTCTATAGAAATCACCGTGAGCAGGGCGGTGGCGAGCAGCGCGGTGATCCCGCGATACTCGGGCATGAAGAAACGGCGCAATTTTGTCTCCCGACCAGCAAAACCGGCGCCATCCTCCGGGATGCCGGCATTTCGCGCAAGCGCGCTCAACCGGAACGCAGATAGCGCACGGCCGCGTCGCGGGCGAAGAGGTAGAGCAGAACGCGCAGCGCAGCACCGCGGGGAGACGCCAGATCCGGGTCACGCACGAGGACCAGCCGCGCTTCGTCATGGGCTACCGCCAGACTCTCGCCGTCGACCGCCAGATCGGCGATCCGGTAATCGGGCATGCCGCTCTGCTTGCGGCCGAGCACCTCGCCGGCCCCGCGCAGCCGCAGATCCTCCTCGGCGATGCGGAACCCGTCGTCGCTCTCGCGCAGAATCTTGAGCCGCGCCCTGGCCGTCTCGCCCAGGGGCGGGGCGTAGAGCAGCAGGCATGTCGAGGGTTTGTCGCCTCGGCCGATACGGCCGCGCAGCTGGTGCAGCTGCGCCAGGCCGAACCGTTCGGCATGCTCGATCACCATGATCGCGGCGTCGGGTACGTCGACTCCGACTTCGATCACCGTGGTCGCGACCAGCAGATCGATCCCGCCCTCGGCGAATCCCTCCATCACCCGGTCGCGTTCGGCCGGTTTCATCCGGCCATGGAGGAGCCCGGTGCGTTCGCCGAACCGCGCCTGGAGCTGGTCGAAGCGGGCTGTGACCGCGGCCAGATCGACCGTCTCGGACTCTTCGATCAGCGGACAGACCCAGTAGATCTTCGTCCCCTGGGCGAGGGCTCGGGCCACGGCCTCGACGACTTCGCCCAGGCGCTCGAGCGAGACCAGGCTGGTCGTCACCGGCTTGCGCCCGGCCGGCTTTTCCGGCAGGCGCGAAGCATCGAGATCGCCGTAGCTGGTCAGCATCAGCGAGCGCGGGATCGGCGTCGCGGTCATGACCAGGACATCGACGCCCCGGCCCTTGGCCGCGAGCTGCATGCGCTGTTCGACCCCGAAGCGGTGCTGCTCGTCGATCACCGCCAGCGCCAGATCCCGGAACAGGACGTCGTCCTGAAACAGGGCGTGGGTCCCGACGACGATCGGCTTCGAACCGTCGGCGATTCCGTCGAGCAGCGCTTGCCGCGATTTGCCCTTGTCCCGACCGGTCAGCAGCGTCGCGTCCAGCCCGACCGGCGCCAGTAGTCTGTTCAAGGTCGCCGCATGCTGGCGGGCGAGGAGTTCGGTCGGCGCCATCAATGCCGCCTGGGCGCCGGCTTCGACCGCCGCCAGCATGGCGAAGAGCGCCACCACCGTCTTGCCGCTGCCGACATCGCCCTGGAGCAGGCGGAGCATCCGTTCGGGCCCTGCCATATCCCCCAGAATCTCGGCCAAGGCCAAGCGCTGGCCGGCGGTGAGATGGAAGGGCAGGGCCGCCTCGACTGGATCTTGGAGCCGGCGATCGCCTTTGATCGAGCGGCCGGGCTGGCGTTTGGCATGGGCGCGGATGAGCGCCAGGGCCAGTTGGTCGGCGAAGAGTTCGTCATAGGCCAGACGCTGGCGCGCGGGCCGGTCGGGCGCCAGATCCTCGGGTCCCGCCGGGTTGTGCAGCGCCAGCACGGCGGCGTTCCAGCCGGGCCAGGCCTGGCGCTCGAGCAGGGCCGGATCCTGCCATTCCGGCAGGGCCGGGACCCGTGCGAGCGCCGTCTGCACCGCCTTGCGCATCATGGTCAGCGACAGCCCGGCGGTCAGGCCATAGACCGGCTCGATCGCGAGCTCGGTCTCGCCGGGGGCGCCGATGTGATCGGGATGGCTCATCTGGAGCATGCCGTTGTAGGAGTCGAGCTTGCCGCTGATCGTGCGGGTCGAGCCGACCGGCAAGGCCCGCTCCAGCCAATCGCCGCGGGCCCGGAAGAAGGTCAAGATGATGAACCCGGTCTCGTCCGAGCAGCGCACGCGATAGGGCAGGCGCGAGGACCCCGGCGGCTGATGCTGATCGACCGTGACGGTGAGGGTGACCATCTGCCCGGGCTCGGCTTCGGCCAGCTTGGGCGCGAACCGGCGATCGATGACCCCGGTCGGCACATGCCAGACGAGATCGACGACGAGCGGCCCCGCCGCCTTCTCGACGAGCTTGCCCAAGCGCTGGCCCAGGCCTTTGAGCGCGGTGACCGGGGCGAAGAGGGGGTTGAGGATTTCCGGGCGCAAGGGGGCTTCGGGGGCGGGAGGGATCGTGGCACCATTGCGTGTTTGCCGGGACGGGGCAATGGCGGTCGCCGTACGCCGCCTAAGCTTCGGGCAATCATCTCATGGCAGTGTAGGGGCTCGCGACTTCCGCGGCCGTCGAGGATCGAGCAAATGCCCAAGGCACGGCGTGGAGGGTCCGGCAAGCGCCGAGGCGACGAGTCCGTCGAAGGCGGCTGCGCGCCGTCCGGAAGGCGTACCGACGAGCGCTGCGGCGACGATCGCCGCTATCGTGATCTCATCGCCGCCGCCGCGGATTGGCTGTGGGAATCCGACGCCGACGGGCGGATCGAGTTTCTCTCGCCGGATTTCGAGGCGTCCACCGGGATAGCCCCGCAATCGCTTCTGGGCATGCGTCTCGCCGAGTTGGCTGCGGTCGATGCCGAGTCGTTCGAGCATCACGAGCAGCGCGCGTCAATCGCTGCCGAGAAGCCCTTTCGCGATATCGTCTTCAAGTTGGAGCCCGCCGGCGGTAGCGGAACCTGGATCGAAATCGCAGGGGTGCCGATAGTCGAGGCCGGCGGCTTCCAGGGATATCGGGGTATCGGCAAGACCGTGACCGCTCGGGTCGAGGCGCGTCTGGCACTGCAGCGCTACCGGCAGTTCGTCGACGTGGCCTCCGATTGGTTCTGGGAGACGGATGTGGATAACCGCGTCGGCTACGTCTCGCCGAATATCGAGAGCGTGCTCGGGCTGCCGGTGTCCGCCTATATCGGCAAGCGCCTGGCCGACACCGACGGTATCGTCATCGAGCCCGAGGCGGGGAGAGCGAGCCTCGCCGCGATCAAGGCGCGGCAACCCTATCGCGGCTTCGTCTATTGTCGCAAGCTGCCCAACGGCAAGATCGTCTGGATCACGTCGAGCGGCGTGCCCTTCTCAGGGACGGACGGCGCCTTTCGCGGTTATCGCGGCGTCGCCCGGGACGTTACCGCACAGGTCGAGGCCGAGCAGAAGCTGCGTGAGAACGAGGCGCGGTTCCGCCGCTTGTTCGAGATCAACTCGGACTATTATTGGGAGTCCGACACCCAGCACCGCTTGACGTTCGCGTCGCCGGAATCGGCGCATGACGACATTTTCGGCGTGCCGGTGGCACAGCTTCTGGGCAAGCGCCCCTCCGAGACCCTTGCCGTGAAATTCGACTCGGAAACCGGGACTCGGATGCTCCTGGCGGTCAAGGCACGGCAGCCCTATCGCCACGAGGCGTTCTCGATCAAGCACGCCAACGGCACGGTGCGGTGGGTGTCGGTGAGCTCCGCGCCGAGATTCGGCCCGGACGGCGAATATTTGGGCCGCCAGGGCACCGGCGTCGAGATCACCGCCCGCAGAGAGGCCGAGGCGGCGGCGCAACTGGCGCAGCGCCGGCTGCACGACGCCGTCGCCTATGTGACTCAGCCCTTCGTCGTCTTCGACGCCGAGGATCGCGCTGCCGCCTATAATCAGGCTTTCGCCGATCTCTTTCGCACGCCGACCCGGAACACGCCGGTCCATAGCGGCGCGTCGATCCGCGAGCTCGTCGATTGGCAGGTGCAAACCGGGTTTCATGCCGGCGGGCCGGACGAGCCGCCGGTCGATCCCGAGACACTGGTCGCGCACCATCAGAGCGAAGATGAGAACACATACCATCTGAGCGACGGCCGCTGGATGCTGGTCGTCCATCGCCGCCTGCCCGGCGGCGGGCGCGTGGGTCTGTGGACCGATGTCACAGTGATCAAGCGCGCGGAGACGGAACGGCGACAGCTCGAGGAACAGTTGCATCACTCGCAGCGGCTCGAAGCGCTCGGCACATTGGCAGGGGGTGCCGCGCATGAAATCAACAACGCGCTCATGCCGGTGCTCGCCCTCACCAAACTGGTCGCCCGTAAATTGCCGGATGGGAGCCGCGAACGCCGGAACCTCGAGACCGTCATGAACGGCGCCGAGCGCGCGCGCGACCTGGTGAAACGGATCCTCGCCTTCTCGCGCAAGCAGGAAGAGGCGCAGGCGATCGTCGATCTCGGCCTGGTGCTGCAGGAGGCGCTGCAGCTGATGCGGGCGACCATGCCGACGAGCATCACGCTCGCAGAAGAGATCGCGCCGACCCCCGCGATTCTCGGCGACCCGGGGCAACTTCACCAGGTCATCGTCAACCTCCTCGCCAATGCCGTGCAGGCGATCGGCCAGTCGCTCGGCAGCATCCTGGTCGGTCTGCACCCGGAGGCTGACGGTGCCCTCTTGCACCTGTCGATCGTCGATACTGGCTGCGGTATGGACGAGGCGACTCTGACGCGCGTGTTCGAGCCGTTCTTCACGACCAAGCCGGTGGGCGAAGGCACCGGGCTCGGCCTCTCGATGGCGCACGGGATCGTCAAGGCGCATGGTGGCCGCATCGAAGTGAGGAGCGCGCCCGGCCGGGGCAGCCGGTTCGATATCTTCCTGCCGACAACCGCGGCCGGGGCGACCAGAGCCGCATAGGCGAGACCCTCGGTCGCCGCCGGATGCAGCGGCTGGTCGGCCGAGAGCGGCCGGATCCGGCTCCAGGGGCGAACGCGCGACAATGAAGGGCCGGGACGGCACGGGCCTGTCGGCCCTCGACCGCCGAGCGTTGGCGGCGCCATCCGCGCCGCCTTTCGCCTGACGCGATGGCGCTGGGGAAGCCCGCTCGCACCCGCGCCCTTGCTCTGGCGCGCTTCGGAAGATACGCCGATTCGTGGAAAATGCCGGTGATTTTGGGCGGCTTTGCGACAAGGTAGGATACCCGGTACCGCCCGGCATTGACCCGCGCCCGGCCCGGCGGTCGCCATTTCGCAAGGGGAGCAGCGGCCTTGGGGGGAGATGAACCGCCCGGGGCGGCGCCGAGACGGCGGATCCGCCCTCGATTCCGGCGAGGGGCCGCCCCGCCGAGTTGCGCGCCTCGAGCGCTGGCGGCCTCATGAGCGCCGCTGCGCCCCGGCGTGCCGCCCGCCGGGCGCAACCCCCTCTACCCCGCACCACGAAACTAGCGACATTCGCACCCTTTCCGGCGATACTGCGCCCGCGAACCGTCCGGAGTCCGCGCGATGGGCGAATTGATCGAATTCAAGAAGAGTGCCGGCAACGTTTGGGACGATGCCGGCGAGGCATTTCCCGACGAGGGGGGGCCGGAGAGTCCGCGGCCGGGACTGATGATCCTGCCCGTCCTCTTGTTTCTCGACGGATTTTCCCTCGTCGTCGCCCTCGTCTGCCGGCCGGTCGCGGCGACGCTGCTGCTCGTCCTGGGGGCGGCGATCTGGGCCGTGCTGCGCGACCTCTTCGGCCTCGGTGCCCCTTGGGCGCTCGCTCTGTGCATTCTGGCCTGGCTCGGCGCGCATGTTCTCGGCCGCAATATCGACCAGCTGATCCGGGCGATCGAGGCCCTCGAATCGGCGCTGATGCGGGCCGCCGCGCTGCGCAACCGGCGGTTCGGGCGAGCGGTCCATATCGGGCTCTATCTCTATGTCGCGCTGGCGCCGGTCGGGTTTGCGCTGCTGCTCACGCGGGGCCCGTCCTGGCTCCCGCCCTCGCTCGTCTCGCCGGCGAGTGGGACGGTCCCGACGCTGCTCGCGCTCGGATTGGCTCTGGTGCCGGCGGCGGCCGCGGTGGCCACGCGCTATTACTGGCACCCGGTCGCCCGCTATGCCACGCTCCTTGGGGCCAAGCGCAAATTCACCGTCGCCGCCCGGGCCGAAGCCGCCGAATAATCGGCCGGACGCGCCCGCCTCCCAGCCCTCGGCAAAATCGAGGCCACGCCCCGCACCGGCGCGTGTCCCAATACCCATGAATCGAGAAGGGACCCCGATGCCGCCCGCCAAACGTGCCATGACAATCGACGACCTGTGGGCGCTGAAGCGCATCGGTGCCGCGACCCTCTCGCCCGATGGCAGTTGGGCCTGCGTTCCCGTGACCCGCTTCGACATGGCCAAGAATGAAGGCATCACCCAGCTCTGGCTGCTCTCGACCGACGGCAGGACGCAGCGGCAATTGACCCGGGGCAAGCGCGACACCGATCCGCGATGGTCGCCCGACGGCAAATGGATCGCTTTCACGGCCAAGCGCGGCGAGGGCAAGGAGACGGACGAAGAGACCCAGATCTACCGGATCGCAGTCGAAGGCGGGGAGGCGGAGCGGCTGACCAGCCTCGCGACCGGCGTCTCGGCCTTGCGCTGGTTTCCCGACAGTACCCGCATCGCCTTCGTTTCCTGGGTCTGGCCCAACCTCCTGACCGAAAAGGAACAGGCGGCCCGCTGGAAACAAGAGAAGGACGACAAGGTCAAGGCCACGACCACCGAGCGGAACCACTACCGTCATTGGGATCACTGGTTCCCGCGCGGCCGGGAGCCGCATCTGCATGTCCTCGAGATCCGCTCGGGCAAGCTCAGGGACCTCTTCGCCGGCACGGGCTTGCATCTGCCACCGCAGGAGCCGGATGCCAACCAGTTCGACATCAGTCCGGACAGCTGCGAGATCGCGTTCGCCTTCGATTCCGAGCCCGATCCGGACGTGTTCTCGATCACCGACATCGTGGCGCTGGACGTGGCGACTGGGAATTGGCGGAACCTGACCGCGGCGACCAACCGCCCCGACAAGCGCGCCGGCACCGCCCCGCGCTACTCGCCGGACGGAAACTGGATCGCGTTTCTCGTGCGCGATTTCGGCAAGAGTCACAACGAGCAATCGCGGCTCTGGCTGATCGACCGGCAGAGCGGCGCCGTCACCGGCCTGACCACCGGGTGGGATCGCGGCGTCAATGCCCCGCTCCACTGGTCGAGCGATTCCCAGGCGCTCTACTTCACCGCCGAAACGGAGGTGGCTCAGCCGATCTGGCGCGTCGAACTCGCCACCGGCATCCCGGTCGAGTTCCGCCGCGGCCCGGGCCATGGCGGCACGGCCGGCGATCTGTGCTCGAGCGGCAACGGCGGCGTTCTGGTCTATTCGCGCTCGGCCCAGACGCATCCGCCCATGCTGTTCGCGGCCGATGTCGCCGGCCGGGACGAACGCCCGATCGAGCGCTTCAACAAGAGGCTTCTGGGCCAGCTCGAATTCGGCCGCGCCGAGTCGGTCGAGATCCAGGGTTTCGACGGCGATCCGGTCCATATGTGGATCATCACGCCACCGGGATTCGACGCAGCGCGCGGCCGATACTCGCTGATGCACGTCATCCATGGCGGCCCGCACACCTGCTGGGGCGACACCTGGCATTGGCGCTGGAACAGCCAGCTGTTCGTGGCCTCCGGCCGGGTGATGGCCGCGGTGAATTATCACGGCTCGTCCGGCTGGGGCCAGCGCTTCCAGTCGTCGATCAACGGCGATTGGGGCCGGCGGGAACTAGCCGACATCGAAGCCGGCACCGACCATATGCTCGCTACCGGCTATATCGATCCGGCCCGGATCGTGGCCACCGGCGGCAGCTATGGCGGCTACATGGTCGCCTATATGAACGGCAATGTCGCAGGCGATCGCTACCAGGCCTATGTCTGCCATGCCGGCTGTTTCGACTGGGTCTCGATGATGGGTTCGGACGGCTATTTTTGGTTCGGCCACGAACTGGGCGCCTTCGCCTGGGAAAACCCGGCCCGGGTCCTGAAACAGTCGCCGCACCATTACGCCGCCAATTTCCGCACGCCCACTCTGGTCATGCATGGCGAACTCGACTATCGCGTGCCCTATTACCAAGGTCTGGCATATTACAACACGCTGCGGGTCAAGAAGATACCGGCGAAGCTCGTGTTCTTTCCCGACGAGAACCATTGGATCCTGAAGCCGCAGAACTCGGCACTGTGGTACAAGGAGTTCGATGATTGGTGCAGCCGGTTCGCCGGCCCGGCCGCGGCGGCGCCGAAGTAACTGCGCAGCCGGCCGGGCGGCGGCTCGCCCCGTCATCTCCTCGGCGACGGGCTGCTGCGCATCCCTCGGGGACCCCGCCCTGCCGCCGCTTGTGCTATCTGTCTCGGGCCCCTCACCTCTCGGAGAGTTTAGCGGCCATGGCCGATTCCGACGCGCTCCGCCGCAAGCGGCTGCTGTTCCGTTCCTGGCATCGCGGCACCAGGGAGGCCGATCTGGTGCTGGGCTCCTTTGCCGAACAGAACCTGGCGGATTTCACCCCGGCCGAACTCGACGGCTATGAGCGCCTGCTCGAGGAGAACGACGCCGATCTCTGGGACTGGGTGATCGGCCAGGCAGACCCGCCGGCCGAGCAGGATCTCGATCTCGTTACCCGCATCCGGAATTTCCGCTATACGGCAAGGTCCGCTTGATCCCGCTCCACACTCTGCTGGCCAAGCCCGGCCGGATCCAGCTCTACGGCGCCCCCGAAGGTCACGACGCCCATGTCTTGGCCGATCTGGTTGCCGGCGGTTTCACCGGGGGGCTGCTGCATGTCTGCCGCGACGATGGTCATCTCGCCCGGTTCCGCGCCGCCATCGGCTTCTTCGCCCCGGGTCTGCAGGTCCTGAGCTTTCCGGCCTGGGATTGCCTGCCCTATGATCGGGTCTCGCCCAATGCCGAGATCGTCAGCCGGCGGATCGACACGCTGACCAGGCTGGCGGCCGACCCCGGCGGCTCCCAGCACCGGATCGTGCTGACCACGGCCAACGCGGTGGTCCAGCGGGTCTTGCCGCGCAAATTGCTCCGCGACCGGACTCTGACGCTGAAGCTCGGCCAGAAGATCCCGGTCGACCGGCTGCTTTCCTTCCTGCAGTCGAACGGCTATGTCCGGACCGAGACGGTGCGGGAATCGGGCGAATATGCCGTCCGCGGCGGCATCGTCGATCTGTTCCCGGCCGGGGCACCCGAGCCGCTGCGCCTGGATTTCTTCGGGCAGGAGATCGATGCGATCCGCCGGTTCGATCCGATGACCCAGCGTTCGACCGCGAAGCTCGACGGCGTGGCCTTGAAGCCGGTGAGCGAAGTGCTGCTCGACCAGAATTCGATCAGCCGGTTCCGCAGCCGCTATCGCGACCTGTTCGGCACCGTCGCGTCCGATGACGTGCTCTACGGAGCCGTCAGCGAAGGCCGCCGCCATGTCGGGATGGAACATTGGCTACCGCTCTATTACGAGTCGCTGGAGACGCTGTTCGACTATCTGCCCAAGGCGGTGATCAGCTTCGATCACCGGGCCGAGGAGGTGCGGGCCACGCGGCTCGAATCGATCGCCGAATTCTACGCGGCCCGGCAGAGCCTGACGGCTGCGCGCAAGACCGATGCGGCGATGCTGTACAAGCCGGTGCCGCCCGATCTCCTGTTCCTGGGCGAAGCCGAGTGGCAGCGCGTCCTGGCGACCCGGGCCGTAGCCCAGCTCACGCCGTTCCCGGCACCGCCCGAGGCACCGGTCGAGAGCTATGATGCCGGCGCCCGGCCCGGCCTCAATTTCTCCGAAGCGCGCGCCAATCCCAAGGTGAACGTGTTCGAAACCGTGCGCGACCGGATCGCCACTCTCAAGGCCGCCGGCCGCAAGGTTGCGGTCGCCGCCTTCACCAAGGGGGCCGCCGACCGTCTGGCCCATGTCCTGACCGAACGCGGCATCGAGGGCGTCGAGCCGGCCGAGAGCTGGGCGGCACTGCAGGAACTCAGCCCGCGCCGGGTCGGCCTGGTCGTGCTGCCGCTCGAACACGGTTTCGAGGCCGGCCGCCTCACGCTCATTTCCGAGCAGGATATCCTGGGCGACCGGTTGACCCGGCCGCCCCGCCGGCGCCGGTCCAATACCGATAAATTCATCGCCGAGGTCCAGGCCCTGGCACTCGGCGATCTGGTCGTCCATGCCGATCACGGCATCGGCCGTTACGAGGGGCTGGTGACGCTCGATGTCGGCGGCGCCGGCCATGATTGCCTGAAGGTGATCTATCAGGGCGACGACAAGCTGTTCGTGCCGGTCGAGAATATCGAGGTGCTGTCGCGTTACGGCTCCGAGGAAGCCAACGCTCAGCTCGACAAATTGGGCGGCGTCGCCTGGCAGTCGCGCAAATCGCGGGTCAAGCAGCGAATCAAGGACATCGCCGAACAGCTGATCAAGGTCGCGGCCGAGCGCGAACTGCGCGAAGGCGAAGAGATCTCGACTCCGGCCGGGCTCTATGACGAGTTCGCCGCCCGCTTCCCCTATCCGGAGACCGAGGATCAGCTGACCGCGATCGCCGAGACGCTCGGCGACATGGCCTCGGGCCGGCCGATGGATCGGTTGATCTGCGGCGACGTCGGCTTCGGCAAGACCGAGGTGGCGCTGCGCGCGGCCTTCGTCGCCGCCATGGCCGGCCACCAGGTCGCCGTGGTCGTGCCGACGACGCTCCTCTGCCGCCAGCATTTCAAGACTCTGACGGCCCGGATGCGAGGCCTGCCGCTCGCGGTCGGGCAGCTGTCGCGGCTGGTCAACACCAAGGACAGCACCGAAACCAAGAAGGGGCTGGCCGACGGCACCATCGATATCGTCGTCGGAACCCACGCGATCCTGGCCAAGGGCATCGAGTTCAAACGGCTGGGATTGCTCATCGTCGACGAGGAGCAGCATTTCGGCGTCGCTCAGAAGGAGCGCCTCAAGCGCCTGAAGACCAATGTCCATGTCCTGACCCTGACGGCGACGCCGATCCCGCGCACCCTGCAGATGGCGCTTTCGGGCGTGCGCGAAATGAGCCTGATCGCGACGCCGCCGATCGATCGGCTGGCCGTGCGTACTTTCGTGCTCCCCTATGATCCGGTGGTCGTGCGCGAGGCGATCCTGCGCGAGCGCAATCGCGGCGGGCAGAGCTTCTATATCGTGCCGCGGATCAAGGATCTGGACGAGGTCAAGGAGGAGCTGACCCGGCTGGTGCCCGAGATCAAGGTGGCGGTCGCCAATGGCCGGATGGCGCCGACCGAGCTCGAGGACGTGATGACCGCCTTCGACGACGGCAAATACGACATGCTGCTGGCGACCAACATCGTCGAGAGCGGGCTCGACATCCCCGCCGCCAACACCATGATCCTGCATCGCTCGGACATGTTCGGGCTGGCCCAGCTCTATCAGCTGCGCGGCCGGGTCGGACGCGGCAAGATCCGGGCCTATGCTTACCTCACCGTGCCGCCGTCGAAGGCGCTGTCCGAGACGGCGATGAAGCGGCTCGAGGTGATGCAGACGCTGGACAATCTGGGCGCCGGATTCCAGCTGGCGAGCCACGATCTCGACATTCGCGGGGCCGGAAACCTCTTGGGCGACGAACAGTCGGGCCATATCCGCGAGGTCGGCATCGAACTCTACCAGCATCTCCTGGAGGAAGCCGTGGCCGAGGCCCGTGCCCATGCCGCGGGTGCCGCCAAGGCCGCCGAAGACTGGACGCCGTCGATCACGCTCGGCACCGCGGTCCTGATTCCGGAGACCTACGTCGCCGATCTGGGTGTCCGCCTCGGCCTCTATCGAAGGCTCTCGACCCTCGTCGACCGGGCCGAAATCGACGGTTTCGGCGCCGAACTGATCGACCGCTTCGGCCCGCTCCCGCCCGAGGTCGAAAATCTGCTGCAGATCATGGCGATCAAGCAGCTGTGCAAGGAGGCGGGAATCGAAAAGGTCGATGCCGGCCCCAAGGGAGCGGTGATCGGCTTCCGCGAGAACCGCTTCGCCAACCCGCCGAAGCTGATCGAACTGATCCAGAAATCGGGCGGCGCGATGAAGGTCCGGCCCGATCAGAAGCTGGTGCTGCTGGGTGATCTCGAGGATCGGAAGGAACGGGTGGGGCAGGTGACGCGGCTCCTGGCCCGGCTGGCGGATCTGGCCCGTTCGCCTGCTGCGGGCGGCGGGCCGGGGCTGCCGCCGCCGAGCCCGGTGCTGGTGAAGCGGGCGGGGGATGCGGTGGCCGCGGGGAAGACGAAACGGGGTTAGGATCATGCCGCCCCGCAAGACGATAGCGGTGGGCTCATCGGCCAGGTCGGCTTTACTTTATGCTGTCGATCCGGCGCAAATTCCCGTTCACTCATCGGTCGCGGAAAAGCGTGATGATTCGGGTTCTCGGTCGGACGGCGTATCATATCGATATACTATACCTCGGGCGGCGGGGCGGCGGCGCGAACCCTCTCGCTCCCACTGCGTTGCGTCGGGTCCCTGGCGGCAGTACTCCTGGCGGCAGCGCTCTCCGGCTGCTCGCCACCCGCTCCCGAGCCCGATCGGCTGCTCCTCGAGCGCTCGGATTTCGCGGATCTGCCGGGCTGGGGCCGGGACGATCCGGCAGCGTCGCTGCCCGCGTTGCTGCGATCCTGCCGAGCGATCGCCGCCTTGCCGGCCGAGCGCGATCTGGGTTTGGGGCTGCTGCCGGCCGATTGGCGGGTTCCTTGCGCCGAGGCGGCCGCCTTGGCACCGGGCGACGGCCCGGCGGCCAGAGCGTTCTTCGAACACGGCTTCGTACCGTTCCGGGCGAGCAACCGCGGCACGGAAGAGGGGCTCTTCACCGGCTATTACGAGGCCGAGCTCCATGGCGCCCGGACGCCGGGTGGGAGGTTCGTAACGCCGCTCTATCGCCGTCCGGACGATCTCGTCCAGGTCGATCTCGGAGCGTTCCGGCCCGATCTGCGCGGCGAGCGGATCGCCGGAAAGCTCGCGGGCGGCCATCTCGTCCCTTATGCGAGCCGCGCCGAGATCGAAGCCGGTGCCCTCGCCGGGCAGGGGCTGGAGCTGCTCTGGGTCGACGATCCGGTCGACGCGTTTTTCCTGGCGATCCAGGGCTCCGGCCGGGTGATCCTGCCCGATGGCAGCGCCGTCCGGGTCGGCTATGACGGCGAGAACGGCCGGCCCTATGTCGCCATCGGCCGGCTTCTGGCCGACCGCGGCGTGCCCAAGGATGTGATCACCATGCCGTTCCTGCGGCGCTGGATCGCCGAGCACGGTGCGGAGGGTGCCGCACTCATGGGTGAAAACCCGTCCTATGTCTTCTTCCGGACGCTCGAGGGCGACGGGCCGGTCGGCTCCGAGGGAGTGGTCCTGACCCCCGGACGCAGTGCCGCGATCGACCGGCACTTTCTGGCACTGGGTCTGCCGCTCTGGATCGATGCCGGCGATCCAGTCGAGCCATCCGGCCGGATCCGGCGCCTGTTCGTGGCCCAGGATACGGGCGGCGCCATTCGCGGGCCGGTCCGCGCCGATCTCTTCTTCGGGTATGGAGCAGAGGCGGCCGAACATGCCGGACTATTGAAAGGGCGCGGCTCGCTCTGGCTGCTGCTGCCGCGAGCCGCGGCGGAGCGGCAGGGCAGAATCCCGTAGTCGCGGGTTGCATTCCGGCCTCAGCCGAGCGAGTCTGCGCCCGAAACCGGTGGAGATCCCGAGAATGCCGCCCCGAATCGGCCTGTTCGTCACTTGCCTCGTCGATCTGATCCGGCCGAGCATCGGATTCGCGGCGGTCAAGCTGCTGGAGCAGGCCGGCTGCACCGTCGAAGTCCCCGCGGCCCAGACCTGCTGCGGCCAGCCGGGCTATAATTCCGGCGACCTCGACGACGCCCGCGCCATCGCCCGCACCGTGATTCGGGCCTTTGCCGGCTATGATTACGTCGTCGCCCCCTCGGGCTCCTGCGCCGGGATGATCCGGGAGCATTACCCGGCCCTCTTCGCCGACACGCCCGCACTCCATTCCGAAGCCCGAAATCTGGCCGAGCGGACCCATGAATTGGTGTCGTTCTTGGTCGATATCCGCGGGATGACCGAAATTGCCGCCCGCTATGACGGGGTCGCGACCTATCACGATTGCTGCTCGGGATTGCGTGAACTCGGAATCAAGGCCCAGCCACGACAGCTGCTCCAGTCGGTGGCGGGGCTGAGCCTCGCCGAATTGCCGGGGGCCGAGATCTGCTGCGGCTTCGGCGGCACGTTCTGCATCAAATATCCCGAGATCTCGACTCGGATGGTCGACGACAAAGCCGCCGATATTCTCGCGACCGGCGCCGACACGCTCCTCGCCGGCGATCTCGGCTGCCTGATGAACATGGCCGGCAGGCTGGCCCGGCGCGGCGAGACGATCCGGGTCCGCCATGTCGCCGAGGTGCTCGCCGGCATGACCGGTGCCGTGCCGCCGATCGCCCTGGCGGAATAAGCCATGGAAGCGACCAGCCGGGCGTTCACGGCGAACGTGCGTCAGGCCCTCGGCAACGAGACGCTGCAGCAGGCTTTGGGCAAGATGCGAGCCGGATTTCCGCTCGCCCGCGCGGCCGCGATCCGCCGTCTGCCGGAATTCGAGGCGCTCAGGGACCAGGGCAAGGCGATCAAGGATCACACCCTGGCGCATCTCGACCATTATCTCGAAGCCTATGAAAGGGCAGTAGAATCCGCCGGTGGCAAAGTCCATTGGGCGCGTACGGCGACCGAGGCGTGCGAGACGATCCTGGCGATCTGCCAGTCGGTCGATGCCAAGCTCGTGACCAAGGGCAAGAGCATGGTCGCCGAAGAGATCGCGCTCAACGACTTTCTCGAAGCCCATGGCATCGAGCCGGTCGAAACCGATCTCGGCGAATACATCATCCAGCTGCGGCACGAAGCGCCGAGCCATATCATCGCGCCGGCGGTCCACCTGGTCAAAGCCCAGGTCGAGGCGACGTTTCGGGCGAACCATACCGATCTGCCGGAAGACCGCAGGCTGAACGAGGTCGGAGAGCTGACCGACGAGGCGCGCGCCGTGCTCCGCCAGCGCTTCCTCGCCGCCGATGTCGGTATTACCGGCGCCAATCTGCTCGTGGCCGAAACCGGCTCGTCGATCATCGTCACCAACGAGGGCAACGGCGATCTGACCCAGATCCTGCCGAAGATCCATATCGTGCTCGCCAGCCTGGAAAAGATCGTCCCCAACCTCGAGGATGCAACGACGATTCTGCGGCTGTTGGCACGCTCGGCCACCGGCCAGGAATTCTCGACCTACACGACCGTGTCGACTGGACCGCGCCGGCCCGGCGATCTCGACGGACCGGAGCAATATCATGTGGTTCTGCTGGATAATGGCCGCTCGACCATGCTCGGCGGAGAATTTCAGGACATGCTGCGCTGCATCCGCTGTTCGGCCTGCCTCAATCATTGTCCAGTCTATGCCACCGTCGGCGGCCATGCCTATGGCTGGGTCTACCCCGGGCCGATGGGCGCGGTCCTGACGCCGAGCCTGATCGGAGTCGACGCCGCCGGCCACCTGCCCAATGCTTCGACCTTCTGCGGTAAATGCGAGAGCGTCTGCCCGATGAAGATTCCGTTGCCCAGGATGATGCGGGCCTGGCGGACGCGCGAATGGAAACTTCGCCTGAACCCGCCGAGATACCGGATGGGCATGAAATTGTGGGCGTTCTTCGCCCGGCGGCCGGGTCTCTATCGGCTCGCCGGGGCGGTTGCGATCCGCCTGATCCGGTTCTGGGGCGGCCGGAAACCCGGATTCGGGTGGCTGCCGTTCGCCGGCGGCTGGACTCGAACCCGCGATTTTCCGGCACCGCAGGGCCGCACCTTTCAGAGCCTGTGGGCCGAAAAGCAACGGAGCGGCTGAGCCATGGATGCCCGCGGGCAAATTCTGAGCAGCATCCGAATGGCGCTGCAGCGAACGGCATCGACGGGCGACGCTGCAGCGGCGGTCGCCCGGCGGCTCGCCCAGCCGGAGCGCAACTTGATCCCGGCCCGGACCGCGCTCGACCACGCCGGCCGCGTGGCGCTCTTCCAGCGGATGGCGACCATCGTCCAGACGACCATCACGACGGTGGCCGGGCCGGAGGCGGTCCCCGCTGCCGTCAGCCAGTATCTAGCCGCCAACAATCTTCCGGCCGAACTGGTCATGGCGCCCGATCCGGCGCTCGATGTCTATCCTTGGGCCGACCAGCGCCTGCTGACGATCCGGCGCGGCAAGGCACTCGACCGGGATGCGGTGAGCGTCACCGGTGCCTTCGCCGGCATCGCAGAGACCGGCACTCTCATGCTCGTCTCCGGCGAGGATCGGCCGACCACGCTCAATTTCTTGCCGGACACGCATATCGTCGTGCTCCGCGCCGATCAGATCGTGGGGCCCTATGAGGAGGCATGGGACCGCCTGCGCCGTGCCGGCGCGATCCCGGCGAGAGGCAACCTGCCGCGGACGGTCAATTTCATCACCGGCCCGTCGCGGACCGGCGATATAGAGCAGCGAATTCAACTCGGGGCTCACGGCCCGCGGCGTCTGCACATCGTCCTGATCGAGGACCCGACGCCGGCGCCATGACCGAGACTCCGGCGATCCGGCGCCGGCGCGGCCGGGTGCCCAGTGCCGCCGAGCAGGCGCTCTGGCGGTTCGCCATGCGGGACGCGACGCCGCTGCCCGGCCGCGGCCCCGGCCTCGTCCTTCCGCCGGCACCCGTCCCGCCCGAGAGCACCGCCCCGCCCGAACTGCCGGCCAGGCCCGCGCCCGTTCGGACCCCGGCCCTGCCGATCGCGCTCCCCCTGCTCACGCCGACCCGTGCGCCCGGGCTCGACGCCCGCAGCGCCGAGCGGCTCGAGCGCGGCCAGCTCCCGATCGAGGGAAAGCTCGATCTGCACGGCATGACCCAGGAGGATGCCCGGGCCGCCCTCGATCACTTCGTCGCCGATGCGTACGCTGCGGGCAAGCGGGCGGTCCTGATCATCACCGGCAAGGGACTGAAACCGCGGACAGAGTCGGGCGATCCTTGGCGGCATCAGGTCGGCGGCGTGCTGAAAGCGATGACGCCGCGCTGGCTGAACGAGGCGCCGAACCGGGCTCGGGTGCTCGCCTTCACCCAGGCTCAGCCGCGCCACGGTGGAGCCGGGGCGATTTACGTGCTGATCCGGCGGCACCGGGCATGAGCCCGTTCGGCCGCCCGACTTCTCGAGCCTGATCTCGCTGCCCTGGTCGAGGGGATCGGCCGGGCTAACCCTTCGTAAACCGCCGGGCGGTAGCGTGGTGCCCGGAACGGTCTCGGAGGTTGCGGCGCCATGGGCGAGGAAATGCGGCAGTCCAATCTTTCTGGCCTGTCTTTGCAGCAGATGAATGCTGCCCAGCGTGCCGAAATCCGGCGCCGGCTCGAGGATTTCGTCGCTGCTTTCGCCAAGCCCGTCGCCAACGCCCAGGTGACGAAGGCGCCCAAGACGCGCAAATGGGTGCCGGGAATGAAAAAGTAGACTCGTCGGGCTCGGGCACGGGCGGCCGGGCCTCGATCCGTCACCTGTGGATGTCGTTTGACAAGAGTCGAAAATCTGAAGTAGAATCTCGACAGTAGAGCTGCCGAGCCGGCGTCGGCGCGCCGGAGATCTCGCCAAATACGAATCGGCGTGGTGCCGATCTAATCCTTGGCGAGCAGGCTCTCTCGAGCGCCGGAGGATCCGAAATGAACCAAGTCGGGGTTGCGGCCAGCCTGGTCGCTGGTGCGATTGCTCTCTGTATCGGCACCGGTCTCGCGCATGCCGGGTCGGCCGTGGTCACGGATGGGCGCTTCACCAATATCTATGTGCTCCCCGACCCGAACCAGGAGAGCTGGGAGGAGCACATGGCGAAGCTCCGCCCGACCGATGCGGCGCAATTCTCGCGGGCGGCGATCGACGCCTTCACCGAATCGCTGATGGACCCGTCTTGGCCCACCTATTTCGATGCGCTTTACCAATATTCCGGCATCAACCCGCCGCGCTTCTTCGGCAGCGCCGTCGCCAGCCAAGCCTGTGTCGACGCCGCTCTGAAGGATCGCAACAACGGCGTGATCGAGTGGGCGACGGTCCGCTCGCTGTCCAACTGTCACGAATCGGGGATGGATCCGTCGCCGCAGGTCAATTTGATCTTCAGCCCCGACATCCGCCTGGCGACGATTCCGACCCCGTTCGGCCTGGGCACCGGCCCGGAGATGTGCACCGGGGCGACCAATACCGTCGCCTATCATGCTTGGGGCATCAACACGCCGAACTTCGCCGTGCTGCCGACCAACCCCGGTTGCACGCCGGGGTTCGCGCGGTTTTCCGAGTCGATGTCGCACGAGGATCTCGAGACGGTCTCGGATCCCGCCGGGGCCGGCATGGGCACGCTCGGCCAGAACGAACTCGCCGATAATTGCGAGAACCGGCCGGATGCGTTCGTCCTGGTCAAGGGCTTCTCCCTCTCGCGCTACTGGTCGAATTTCGACGGTACTTGTCTGCCGCTCCTGAACCCGCCGGCCGGGTCGGAAGCCGTGACATGGGTGCTCGGTTCGGGCTCGCCGCTCCGGCGCTTCACCGGCAGCGTGCACAGTCTGGTCCTGGCCGTGCCGGCCGCTCGGGTCACGACTACGGCTCGGGCGACGCAGGTGCAGGTCGTGATCCAGACCGGCGGCGACGACATCCGTGGCGGCAAGAATCCCGGCGACAACGCCAATGTGACCTTGAGCTTCAAGGGCGGGTCGACGACCACGGCCAATGTCAATGCCGGTCGCAGTTGGGAGAACGGCCAGACTCACGCGGCCATCCTGACCCTGCCCAACCCGGCGCCCAGCGTCGACGACATCACCGGCGTCACGATCACCACCCAGTTCGGCGGCGGAATCGGCGGCGACAATTGGAACGTCAACAAGGTGGCTCTGGTCGTGAGTTTTCCGGAAGGCAGCACGACCCGTTCGCCGCCCCCGGTCATCACCCATACCTGGCTCGACGCTTCGAGCAATCCGCTGAAGCGGTTCACCGGCAGCGTCCATGACTTGTCCTTGCCGGTGTCGGCGCAGGATGTTGGCAAGGCGGTCAGCGCCCTCACCCTGGTGATCTCGACCGGCAACGACGATCTGCGCGGCGGTTCGAAACCGACCGACAACTGCACTGTGACCGTGGGTCTGGCTTCCGGCCATACCATTGTCGTAGCCAACGCCAATGGCGGGCAACATTGGCAGGACTGGACCGACCATGCCGTCAAAATCCCTCTCCCCGCGGGTGGGCTGAAAGGCGGCGATGTCAAATCGGTCGACCTGCACACGGCGTTCGGCGGCGGGATCGGCGGCGACAATTGGAACGTGAACCGGGTTCAACTGCGGGCGACGCTCAAATAGGAATCCCCTCGCCAGGCCGGGAGGCGACAGGCCCGCAACGGGCAGTCGCCCACTCGACGCTTGGTTGCCGGCCCGCGTCTCAAGTCGCGCCGATCAGCCGCTGTCCGCTCACCGCCTGCTTGATCGATTTCTGCAGCTTTTCGAACGCCCGGACCTCGATCTGGCGCACGCGCTCGCGCGAGATGTTGTATTTGCGCGAGAGGTCCTCCAGCGTCACCGGCTCCTCGCGCAGGCGGCGCTCGGTCAGGATGAAGCGTTCGCGTTCGTTCAAGGTCTTCATCGCGTTCTTCAACAGGTCGCGGCGCAGGCCCAGCTCCTCGCGATCGCCCAGCTTCTGTTCCTGGGTGTCCTCGTTGTCGACCAGCCAGTCCTGCCATTCGCCCTCGCTGTCGGCGCGCAAGGGCGCGTTCAGCGAATGGTCGGGGCTCGACAGGCGTCGGTTCATATTGACGACATCGGCCTCGGGCACTTCCAGCTTGGTCGCGATCGTGGTCACGATGTCGGGCGGCAGGTCGCCGTCGTCGATCGCCTGGAGCTGGCCCTTGAGCTTGCGCAGATTGAAGAACAGCTTCTTCTGCGCCGCCGTCGTGCCCATTTTCACCAGGGACCAGGAATGCAGAATGTATTCTTGAATGGCGGCGCGGATCCACCACATCGCGTATGTGGCGAGTCGGAAACCGCGATCCGGGTCGAATCGCTTGACTGCCTGCATCATCCCGACATTGCCTTCCGAGATGAGCTCGCTCAACGGCAAGCCATAGCCGCGATAGCCCATGGCGATCTTGGCGACCAGACGCAAATGGCTGGTCACCAGGGTTTGGGCGGCGTCGGGGTCCTGATGTTCGGTCCAGCGCTTGGCCAGCATGAATTCGGTGTCGGGGTCGAGCATCGGGAATTTGCGGATCTCCTGGAGATACCGCGATAGATTCCCGTCGGCGCTGACACTCGGCAAACTAGAAAGGCCAGCCATGATCGTCACTCCGTTCTGGGCAGACGGCTCTTCCGGCCACCGAATCCGGCGGCGGGGTGCGTCGTCGATCTTGCCCGAAGACTTGAAAGGTTAAGGCACTCGTCCCCGAAATGTCCAGATTTTACCTATTCCAGAATACTCATCAGCTCTGCAAGATCCGCGGGTAACCCGACTTCGAAGCGAAGTCGCTCGCCCGTCGTCGGGTGTTCGAATCCCAATAGCCAGGCATGCAGGGCCTGGCGCGGGAATCCCAGCAACGCCTCTGCCGCTTTCGGCCCTAGATCCCTGGTTCGGACCGGGCGCGCCCTGCCATAGACCGGATCGCCGATCAGCGGATGGCCGAGCTCCGTCATATGAACGCGGATCTGATGGGTTCGGCCCGTTTTCAGTCGGCATTCGACCAGCGAGGCAGCCGGACCCAGCGATCGGATCGTGCGGTAGAGCGTGCGTGCCGGCTTTCCGCCGGCGACCACCGCCATCTTCTTGCGGTTGGTCGGGCTGCGTCCGATCGGCTGGTCGATCTCGCCCTCTCGCGGGCTGGGCACGCCCCAGACGGCGGCCCAGTAGGCGCGCTCGACGCTGCGATCGGCAAAAGCCGCCGCGAGAGCGGCATGGGCCGGCCCGGTCTTGGCAACGACCATCAGGCCGCTGGTATCCTTGTCGATGCGATGCACGATCCCGGGCCGCCTCACCCCGCCGATTCCCTGCAGAGTATTGCCGCAATGCGCTAACAGGGCATTGACCAAAGTCATATCCGGATTGCCCGGGGCGGGATGGACGACCAGCCCGGCCGGTTTGTTGAGCACGACCAATTCGGAGTCCTCGAAGAGGATGGAGAGCGCCATCGCTTGTGGCTCCGGCCGGTCATCGACCAGCGGCGGCAGGTCGAGCGTGAAGACTTGGCCGGGTTTGACCCTGAAGGAAGGGTTGGTTATGGTCGCCCCGTCGGCCGTGACCCGGCCCGCTTCGATCAGGGCCTTGACGCGAGAGCGCGAGAGCTGGCCGAGGCGGGATGCCAGCAACCGGTCGACCCGTTCGCCGGTCTCCTCGGTGCCGGCGGTGATCGCCGCCGGTGCCGGAGCGTCTGCCGTCACTGCCCGCCGCCCCGGAGGATCTTCGCCATGCGGGCCCTCGTCGCCCTGACCGTGTTCATGGGAGTTCTGCTGGTCGCGGGGTGCGCCGTCGTGGCGGTCACGATTCTGCACCGAATGTCGGCCCGGCCCACTCCCAGTATGGCGGCCGGGGCGCCGGGCCGTGCGAGCGTGCCTCTCCCGCCCGGCGCCCGGGTTGCGGGAATGACGGCGGTCGGCGAGCGGCTGGTGCTACAAGTCGCAGCTCCCGATCGGAGCGATATGCTGATCCTGCTTGATCCGGCGAGCGGCGCCGTGCTGGAAACCATCGATCTCGTTCCCCAACCTCCCGCGGTGAGCCCATGAATTTTGCCAGCGACAACGTGACCGGAATCGCGCCCGAGATCCTCGCCGCCATCGAAGCGGCCAATGACGGCGCCGTCGCTTCCTATGGCGACGATCCGATCACTCAGCGATTCCAAGCCCGGTTGGCCGAGATCTTCGAGCACGAGGTCGCAGTATTTCCGGTAGCGACCGGAACCGCGGCCAATGCGCTGGGACTCGCCGCCTTGACGCCGCCCTGGGGGGCGGTGTTCTGCCACGAACAGTCGCATATCGCCATCGACGAGGCCAATGCGCCCGAATTCTATACGGGCGGCGCCAAGCTGGTGCCGCTCGGCGGAGCCGACGGCAAGCTGTCGGCAGAAACGATCCAGCGGCTCCTGCCCGGGGGCTTGGGCGTCGTCCATCATGCCCAGCCGGCCGCCGTGAGCCTCACCCAGGCGAGCGAATGCGGCACGGTCTATCGCCCGGCGGAGATCGCCGCGATCGCCGCGATCGCCCATCGCCACGGCCTCGCAATGCACATGGACGGTGCGCGCTTCGCCAATGCTCTCGCTTTTCTCGGCTGCAGCCCGGCCGAGGCGACCTGGCGCGCCGGCATCGACGCGCTCAGCTTCGGCGCTACCAAGAACGGTGCGCTCGCCGCCGAAGCGATCGTGCTTTTCGATCCGGCCCGGGCGCAAACCCTGGCTCTCCGGCGCAAGCGAGGCGGCCATTTGTTCTCGAAGATGCGGTTTCTCTCGGCCCAGCTCGATGCCTACGTCGCCGACGGGCTGTGGCTGCGCCAAGCCGGCCATGCCAATGAAATGGCCCGGCGTCTCGCCCGTGGCCTGACGCAGTTGCCCGCGAGCCGGCTCCGCCACCCGGTCGAAGCCAACGAACTCTTCGTCGAATTGCCCGAACCGACCATTGCCGGACTGCTCGCGGCGGGGTTCAATTTCTACCGATGGGATGGGCCGGACAGCGGCTGCATCCGTCTGGTCACGGCATGGAACACGGCGCCGGAATCGGTCGATGCTCTGGTCGCGGCGGCGCGCGAACTCGCTCGAACCTGAAGGGGCAGCGCCGGTTCGGGCGTGGCGAAGGGGCTGGCCGGGCGTCATCTCGCCGGCAGATATCGGCCGCCCCGCCGCCGCGCGCAAGGGGGTCTCGCGCGCCTCCGGATTAATTCGATTCAACCTCGAGCCCCGCTTCGGCAGCTTTCGTCTCAAATATGAAAAACACCTTGCGATTCAATGACCTCCCGAGGGATCCGGCATGCGCAAAAAACATGTCCCCCCAGCAGAAATCCACTTGCATCGCGCCGCAGACGGCGTATGTAACGAGCGTTCTGACGCACTCGCACGTGCCGCTGGCCCTTCGTGGTTATGCAACGACGTAACGCGTCCTTTTTGGAAGAACCGGTCTAGTGGATCGGTCCCGAGAGGGAGGTCGATATGGTTGCACACGTTCCGAGGGCCGAAGGGCTCTCCCCGGCACAGCGAAGTATCAGCTGACGTCGGGCATTTCCTTTAGAAATGTCGGCGTCGGGCTGTTTCGCCCAAAAACACCTGCGATAAATCACCCGTTTCATCCATTGGGATGATCGGCTGGTTTCGTCTTTCCTTTTGGCCGCCCATGCGAAATTGGGGTCGGGAGAGGGTGTGTCATGAGCAAGCTGCGATCGAGAGTGGCGGTGGGGCCGCTGCGCCGTCCGGTTCCTGTGCCGATACCGTCCGTGCCAGCGGTCGATCAACTCGTTGCCGAGCTGCGCCCGGTCGAGCCGGTCTATTGCATTCGCCCGCATGTTCTCGAAGCGACCGCGTCGCGCTTCGTCACCGACTTTCCCGGTGACGTGCTCTATGCGGTAAAATGCAACCCGGAGCCGACCGTGCTGCGCGCGCTCTGGCGCGGCGGCGTCCGGCATTTCGACTGCGCCTCGCCGGGCGAGATCCGGCTCGTCCGCCAACTTTTCGCCGAAGCGCAGATCCATTACATGCACCCGATCAAGGCCGCCGCCTTCATCCGTCAGGCCTATTTCGACTATGGCGTGCGCGATTTCTCGCTCGATTCGGTCGAAGAGATCGACAAGATCGTTGCCGCGACCGATCGGGCGGCCGACCTCGGCCTCTTTGTCCGACTGGCGATGCCCAAGGGCGAGGCGACCTATGACCTCTCCGGTAAATTCGGCGCCTCGCTCGAACAATCCGTCGACTTGTTGCGCCGCGCGCGCACGGTCTCGGCTCGGCTCGGCCTGTGCTTCCATATCGGCTCACAGTGCCTGGATCCGGGCGCCTATGGCCGGGCGCTCGATCTCGCCGGCCGGGTGATCGCCGAGGCCGGTGTCGTCGTCGACGGGATCGATGTCGGCGGCGGCTTCCCGGTCAGCTATCCAGAGATGACGCCGCCGACCCTCGGCCGGTATTTCGACGCGATCGGGCAAGGCTTTGCCAGGCTCGGCCTGTCGAACCCGGCCCGGCTCTGGTGCGAGCCGGGCCGGGCGCTGGTCGCACCGGGAGCTTCACTGGTAGTTCAGGTCGAGGCCCGGCGTGGTGGCGTGCTCTACATCAATGACGGCGTTTACGGCAATCTGACCGATGCCGGCGTGCCGAAATGGCGCTTCCCGGCGCGGCTGATCCGGCTCGACGGCGAGCCGGCTGGGCCTGCGCTCGCGGCGTTCAGCTTCTATGGACCGACTTGCGACAGCGCCGATTTCATGGCCGGCCCCTTCATGCTGCCGCAGAATATCGGCCCCGGCGATTGGATCGAACTCGGTCAGCTCGGGGCTTATGCCACCTGCCTGCGCACCAGCTTCAATGGTTTCGATCGGACTCTGATCGCCGAAGTCTCCGATCAGCCTTTGCTGGCGACCCCGGGACATCTCGATCGGCCGGTTTGCGCCGCGGCTTGAACCGGGGCGCCGCCCGGGACCCACGAACCAGTCTTCGACCACATTGCCGTCGCCCGACTTTCCAGGGCGGAGGCCACAGGATCCTCGAGATGACCGACCGAATCGCCCGCTTCCTCGCCGAAATGGAGCCTCCGACACCGTGCCTCGTCGTCGATCTCGACGTGGTCGAGGAGGCCTATACCACGCTGCACAGCGTCTTGCCGCTGGCGCGCATCTTCTATGCCGTCAAAGCCAATCCGGCAGCACCCATCCTCGATCGCCTGACCGGGCTGGGATCGAGCTTCGATACCGCCAGTCGCGGCGAAATCGAGATGTGCCTGGCCGCCGGCGCCACTGCCGACCGGATTTCGTTCGGCAACACCATCAAGAAGCAGAAGGACATCGCCTTTGCCTACGCCCAGGGCGTGCGGCTCTATGCCTTCGACAGCGTCGCGGAGTTGGAGAAACTCGCATCGGCCGCTCCCGGATCCAAGGTGTTCTGCCGCATCCTGGTCGAGTGCGAGGGCGCAGAATGGCCGCTGTCGCGCAAATTCGGCTGTGCCCCGGAAATGGCGGTCGAGCTCTTGGCCCAGGCGCGGAAACTCGGAATGGAGCCCTATGGCGTCTCCTTCCATGTCGGCTCGCAGCAGACTGATCTCGGCCAATGGGACAATGCCGTCAGCCGGGCTGCGCGCATGTTTTCCGTGCTGGCCGAGCGCGAAATCGCACTGAAGATGATCAATATCGGCGGCGGCTTCCCGGCGCATTACCGCAACGGCGCCGAGCCGATCGAAGCCTATGCAGCGGCGGTCATGGCCGCCATCACCAAACATTTCGGCAATGATCTGCCCGAGATCATCGTCGAGCCGGGCCGCTCGATGGTCGGCGACGCCGGCATCATCGAGAGCGAGGTCGTGCTGATCGCCCAGAAGGAAGAGGGCGACGAAAAGCGTTGGGTCTATCTGGATGTCGGCAAGTTCAACGGTCTGGCCGAGACCATGGACGAAGCAATCAAATATGTGATCCGCACGCCGCATGACGGGGGGCCGACGATCCCGGTCGTGCTCGCCGGGCCGACCTGCGACAGCGCCGACATCCTTTATGAGAAGACCGAATATCGACTGCCGGCCGACCTCGCGATCGGCGACAAGATCCATGTCCTGGCGACCGGGGCCTATACTTCGACCTATGCCTCCGTCTGCTTCAACGGGTTCGAGCCGCTGCGGACTTATTGCATCTGACCTGGCGCGCGACCGGGTCGCGCTCGGTCGCGCGCCAGGCTTCTGCCGTGGCGGTTCAGGGTCAGATTTTCTGCTTCAGCACATCGATCAGCCCTTGAACATTGCCGCCGTGCTGAGAGATGACCGATGCGAACTCGTCGCGCTGGGTAACCGACATGCTGAGACTCTCGGCCGTCACGTCGATGATCTTGTATGTCGTGCCCTCGAGAGCCACCCGCCAGTCGATGTGGATCGGCGGGCCGCCACTCGGGCGAACGATCTGCGAGGCGACCATCGCAGTTCCGCCGTCGCCGGGTTTGCTGCCCACCACCTTGAACTCTTCGCCCTGATAGTTGCTGAAGCGCTCCGCATAGATCGCGACGACATATTGCCCGAACACGCGAAGATATTCCTGCTGCTGTTCCGGCGTGGCTTCGCGCCAATAATGGCCGAGAACGAAACGGCCGATCGCCGGAACGTCGAAATCCTCCGTGAACAGCTTGGAGAAGGCGGCTTTGCGTTGCGGCTGCGGCTCGGCACTGCGAATGATCCGGATCGCCTGATCGCCCAACCCTTGGATGAAGGCTGCGGACGCGCTCGCGGCGTCCTGGGCGAGGGCGCCCGACGACGCCATGGTCAGGCACAGGGCGATGCCGGCGATGAGCTTGTTCCACATGGTTACTTTGCCTTTTCTGGACCGGCGGTGGAGGCCGGCGGATTGCTCGGAACCGGGCTCGACGGTTCCACTTCGTCATAGGGAACGTTCGGTACCGCCGGAGCGTCCGGATTCTTTGCGGTCGCGACGTCGGTCGTCCGCCTCTGCTGATAGAGGCTGCGCACCGCAGCGTAGAAATCGAGCGAACTCTTCCGCAGCTCTTCTATATCGTCCTGATTGCGCGACTCGGTGTTGAGCGCTTCGACGCCGAACCGGTAGTAGGGTGCGCTGCTGACGCCATGGACCGTCGTCTCGACGTTGAAGGGATCGAGATAGGTATCCACCGCCTTGCCGATGCCGTCGCGCGGATCTGAGGGGCCGAGCAGAGGCAAGACCAGATACGGGCCGGCAGGGACACCCCAGGCGCCGAGGGTCGCGCCGAAATCCGCTTCGTGATAGGGCAGCCCCTGGTCGGCTGCGACATCGATCAGACCGCCGACCCCGACCAGCGTGTTCAACCAGAGTCGCGCCAGCGTCTGGCCGGCCCGCTTGCTGTTGCCTTCGAACAGATCATTGGCGAGAATCGCCGGGCTACCTAGATTGCGCAGGGCGTTATTGACCGCATTCTGGAAGAAATCCGGCGTCACGGCGCGATAGCCATGTGCGACCGGCGTCAGCAGGTAATCCCGGAGCGCCAAGTCGACATCCCACATCGTCCGATTCACTGATTCGAGCGGGTCGTTGTTGCCCGGGTCCGACACCGGTCCTGCGGCACCCGCACTCGTCGCCGGCTGCTGATTGCTGGCGCAGGCGCCCAGCGACACGACACAGAGCAAGGCTGCTGCCGACGAGACCGCACGAAACTGATGGGGAAGCATGATCGAACTCGCTCTGGCACGGGCTGACTGGCGTAGAAGGGGGAAGCCGCAGCGGAGGACGCAGCGCAAACACTCCGATCCCGCCGGCGTTCCCCCCGCCCGGCCGCCCGGAGCGCCACTGAACCCTCCTCGGCCGGGTTTGACCGGCCCCGCGGCTAATACCACGCCGACAATCAAATGCCACCGCTGCCGTCGTGAGGAAAGGGGGGAGCTCTGCGCTGCTGGCACCTAAAGCGCATAGCGGACCCCCAATTTATATTGCCAACTGATATAAGGACATGTTTATATAGATCTATCTGCAATCGGTAGAGGGTGAAGTGGAAGCATTGCTCACAGGCCTGCGCGCAGCAGCGGAGCCGACCCGGCTCCGCCTTCTCGTCCTGTGCGCCCAGAACGAGCTGACCGTGACCGAGCTCACCACCATTCTCGGCCAAAGTCAGCCGCGGGTATCGCGGCACTTGAAGCTCCTGTGCGAAGGTGGGCTGCTCGAACGATTCCGTGAAGGCAATTGGGTCTTCTATCGGCTCGCCCGCGCCGGCACCGGCGTCGCCCGCCGGCTCGTCGACCTGGTCGCGAGCGAAGATCCGACGGTGTTGCGCGACCGGGCGCGGCTGGCCGAGATCGAGCGCGAACGAGAGCGCAGCGCCTCGTCCTATTTCGCGCACAATGCGCATCAATGGGCGGCGATTCGCAGCCTGCACGTGCCCGAACCGGAGGTCGAGGCCGCACTCCGGCATTATGTCGAGGCTGCCGGAGTGGCGAGCTTGCTCGACATCGGGACTGGCACCGGGCGGATGCTGGAACTGTTCGGGCCGCAGGTCGATCAAGCCGTCGGCATCGATCAGTCGCGCGACATGCTGGCGGTGGCGCGGGTCAATCTCGAACGGGCGCGGCTCCATAATTGTACCGTCCGGCATGGCGACATGTATTCGCTGCCTTTCACCCTACCCGGCTTCGATCTGGTGATCTTGCACCAGGTGCTGCATTTCGCCGAACGCCCGGGTGAAGCCGTAGCCGAGGCGGCGCGCGTGCTGCGCCCGGGCGGAAGGCTGGTGATCGTCGATTTCGCCCCGCACGCGCTCGAATCCTTGCGCCAACTTCACGCCCATCGCCGCCTGGGCTTCGGCGACGACGAAGTGCGCGCGTGGCTCGCCGCTGCGGGTCTGACGCCGGCAGAGCCGATCCACCTGCCGGGCCAACCGCTGACCGTGGCGATCTGGCCCTCCACGCGGTTTCGGGCAGAGGCTCCGGCGGCCCGCGACGCCGCCCGTCCGGCCATGGCCTTGCTCGGAGACTTGCAGTCGTGACTGGCGCTTCTCCGGTGAAGGTCTCCTTCGAGTTCTCGCCGCCGGCCACGGCCGAGGCCGAACAGCGTCTGTGGCAGGCGATTCAGCGGCTGGTGCCGCTCCGGCCGCGCTTCGTCTCGGTCACCTACGGTGCCGGCGGCTCGACCCGCGACCGCACTCATGCGACCGTGCTGCGCATCCGCCGGGAAACCGATCTCGAACCGGCGGCTCATCTCACATGCGTCGGGGCGCCGCGCGCGGAGATCGACGACATCGCCCACGCCTATTGGGACGCCGGCATCCGCCATCTGGTCGTCTTGCGCGGGGACCCGCCGGGCGGCCCCGACCAGCCCTACCTGCCGCATCCGGGCGGCTATGCCTGGGTCCCCAATCTGCTCGAAGGTATTCGCCGGATCGGCGATTTCGAGATCAGCGTCGGCGCCTATCCCGAATCGCATCCCGCCGCGGCCAGCCCCGAGGCCGATCTCGATTTTCTCAAGCGCAAGATCGATTCCGGAGCGACTCGCGCCATCACCCAGTTCTTCTTCGACGCGGATGTCTATTTCCGCTTCCTCGACCGGGCGCGGGCTGCCGGGATCACGGTCCCGATCGTGCCGGGGATCATGCCGGTCTTCAACTTCGCCGGCGTCGCCCGCTTCGCGGGTAAATGCGGGGCCACCATCCCGGAATGGCTCGCCCGGACATTCGACGGCCTCGATGCCGATCCGGACACCCGCCGCCTGGTCGCCGCTACCGTAGCCGTGGAACTTTGCCGCAAGCTGCAGGCCAGTGGTGTCGACGAGTTCCATTTCTGCACGATGAACCGCCCCGAGCTGACGGTCGCCATCTGTCACGTGCTCGGCGTCCGCGGCCCCGCCCCGGCGGTCTGACCCGGATTTTGCCAGAGGATCGCAACGAATATGGCCCATTTTCTCGACGTGCTTTCCGACCGCGTGCTGCTCTGCGACGGAGCCATGGGCACGCGCGTCCAGGCGACGCCGCTCGATACCGAGCGCGATTATCTGGGCCAGGAGAATTGTACCGAGATCCTGTCCGAAAGCCGGCCCGATCTGGTCCGCGAGATCCATCTGGGTTATCTCGAAGCCGGCGCGGACATGGTCGAGACCAACACTTTCGGCGGCTCGCCGATCACGCTCGCCGAATTCGGGCTGCAGGACGAGGCCCAGGCTCTCAACCGGCGCTCGGCGGAATTGGCGCGCGAGGCGATCGAGTGTTTCAGCGACGGCAGGAAGCGCTTCGTCATCGGTTCGGTCGGCCCCGGCACCAAGCTGCCGACACTCGGCCATATCGATTACCAGACGCTCGAAGACGCGCTCGCCGTGCAATGTTCGGGCCTGATCGCGGGCACGGCCGATGCGATCCTGATCGAGACCTGCCAGGACCCGCTCCAGATCAAGGCGGCCGTCAACGGCGCCAAGCGGGCCCGCCGCGACGCCGGATCCGAGACTCCAATTCTTGTCCAGGTCACGGTCGAGACGACCGGCACGCTGCTGGTCGGTGCCGACATCGCTGCGGCGGCCACCATCGTCGAGGCGCTCGATGTCGCCGGAATCGGCCTCAACTGTGCCACCGGCCCGCAGGAAATGGCCGAACACGTGAAATGGCTGGGGGAGAATTGGCCCGGGCTGATCTCGATCCAGCCCAATGCCGGCCTGCCCGAACTGGTCGACGGCAAGGCGCGCTTTCCGCTGACCCCCGGGGAACTCACCGCGTGGCTCGAACGGTTCATCGTCGAGGACGCCGTCAATCTGATCGGCGGGTGTTGCGGGACCGATGTCCCGCACATTCGGGCGCTGGACGCCATGCTGACCCGCCTCGGCGGTGCACGGCACCGGCCGGCGCCCGTCAAGCGGAAGGTGTTCCGGGTCCCCTCGGTCGCGTCGCTCTATAGCCAGGTACCATTGCGCCAGGAAAACGCCGTGTTCTCGATCGGCGAGCGCTGCAATGCCAACGGTTCGAAGAAGTTCCGGCAATTGCAGGAACAGGGCGATTGGGACGGCTGCGTGGAAATGGGGCGCGAGCAGATCCGGGAAGGCTCGCATGCGGTCGATATCTGCACCGCCTTCGTCGGCCGCGACGAGATCGCCGAGATGAACCAAGTGGTGAGCCGGATGCGCGGCGCGGTTTCGGCGCCCCTGGTCATCGACTCGACGGAACTCGATGTACTGGAGTCGGCGCTGAAACTCTATGGCGGCAAGCCGATCCTCAATTCGATCAATTTCGAGGATGGCGAGGAGCCGGCGGCCAAGCGCCTGGAACTCGCCCGCCGCTTCGGCTGCGCCGTCGTAGCGCTCACCATCGACGAGCCGGGCATGGCCAAGACGGCCGACCGCAAGCTCGAGATCGCCAAGCGGCTCTACCAATTCGCCTGCGTCGAGCACGGGCTGCCGCCCTCGGACCTGTTGTTCGACCCGCTGACCTTCACGATTGCGACCGGCAACGACGACGACCGCAGGCTCGGGCTGGAGACCCTCGACGCGATCGAGCGGATCGCCCGGGAGCTGCCGGAGTGCCAGATCATTCTGGGTCTCTCCAACATCTCCTTCGGCCTCAATCCGGCCGCCCGCCATGTCCTGAATTCGGTCTATCTCGACCACGCCGTACGGCGCGGCATGACCGGGGCCATCCTGCACATCTCCAAGATCGTGCCGCTGCACAAGATCCCCGAAGCAGAAGTGAAAGTTGCCGAGGATCTGATCTTCGACCGCCGGCGCGACGGCTACGACCCGCTCCAGGCGTTTCTGGCGCTGTTCCAGGACCGCAAGGAGGCGGCCACGGTCAAGAAGGCGCGGGCCGAAAAGGTCGAGGAGCGACTGACCCAGCGCATCGTCGACGGCGACCGAATCGGCCTCGAAACCGATCTGGGAGAGGCGCTGGCCAGCCACAAGGCGCTCGACATCATCAACATCTTCCTGCTCGACGGCATGAAGGTGGTGGGTGAACTCTTCGGCGCCGGCAAGATGCAGCTGCCCTTCGTGCTGCAATCGGCCGAGACGATGAAGGCCGCCGTGGGCTATCTCGAACCGCATATGGAGAAGGTCGAAGGCCAGCAGAAGGGCACGATCGTGCTCGCCACGGTCAAGGGCGATGTCCATGACATCGGCAAGAACCTGGTCGACATCATCCTGACCAACAACGGCTATCGGGTGATCAATCTGGGCATCAAGCAGCCGATCGCAGCGATCCTGCAGGCGGCGGTCGAGTACCATGCCGATGCCGTCGGCATGTCCGGCCTCTTGGTCAAATCGACCGTGGTCATGCGCGACAATCTCGAAGAGATGACGAGGGCGGGCCTTCAGATCCCGGTCATTCTCGGCGGTGCGGCGCTCACCCGGCGCTATGTCGAGACCGATTGCTGCCGCTCCTATGGCAGCGGCAGGGTCGCCTATGCCCGCGACGCCTTCGACGGGCTCGATCTCATGGAAAAGGTCGTCCAGGGCAAATTCGATCCGTATCTCGCCGAAATCCAGGCGAAAAACGTCGGAAGGCCGGTCAATACCAGGCGCACCCTGGGCCAGGCGGCCACCGCCAAGCCGCTGCGTCCGCTCGATCTCGAGGAAATCCGGCTCCGGCGAGGCGACCTCAACCGTAGTGTCCCGGTTCCGGTCCCGCCCTTCTGGGGTGCCCGAATCATCGGGGAATCCCCGGTCAAGGCGCTGCTCCCGTTCCTGAACGAGCGCATGCTCTATCAATTCCATTGGGGCTATCGCAAGGACGGGCGCAGCCTCGACGAATTCAAGAGCTGGGCGCACAAGGAATTGCGGCCGATCCTCGCCCGCATTCTCGACGAGGCGCTGACCGAGCAGATCCTGGTGCCGCAGGCGGCTTACGGCTATTGGCCCTGTGCGGCCGAGGGCAACGACGTGATCCTGTTCGCCGACGACGGCAAGACGGAAGCGGCGCGCTTCGGCTTCCCGCGCCAGGACAAGGAGGGCGGCCTCTGCATCGCCGATTTCTTCAAGGATGTCGGCGCCGGCACCCGCGACGTGATCGGGTTGCAGGTCGTGACCATGGGCGACCGCGCCTCGAGCGTCGCCCGCGACTGGTTCGCGCGCGACCGTTATCAGGATTATCTCTATCTGCACGGCCTCTCGGTCGAGATGGCCGAGGCGATGGCGGAATATGTCCATAAACGCATCCGCGCAGAGCTGGGCTTCGCCGGCGAAGAGGCGCGGGATCTGGACGCGATGCTGGGCCAAGGGTATAGGGGGTCGCGGTACTCGTTCGGGTATCCGGCTTGTCCGAATCTGGCGGATCAGAAGCAGATTTTGGGATTGCTGCGGGCCGGGGAGATCGGGATTACGCTGTCGGACGAGGATCAGCTGGAGCCGGAGCAATCGACCAGTGCCATCGTGGTGACGCATCCGCAGGCGAAGTATTTTTCAGTGTAGGGTGCGGGGCTGAGGGCCACCTTAACAGCGATACTTGGCCGAGCACCTATCCCAACAATATTGAGGATCTGCATCTGTCTCAGCCAATGGTGAACAATAGTGTGCCTTCACCGCAAGATTCTGATCTAAGAAGGTAGCAAATCTTTCAAATTCCTTGTCGCCAGGCTTCACGTTTTTTGCATAGTTCATTAAGAATTTCTGCTCACCGACGGCCATTTTGTCGCCCGCATCAAATTCGAAGGACTTAACCTTTGCAGTGTTAAATTTTCCATAGTCAATAAAAAGAGCATCGGCGCAGAACTAGAGTTCGCCCGGCCCTTCGAGGCTGCGACCGCGCTCGCCGACAATGACTCGCGCGAAGAACGCAGAGTCAGTGAAGGCCGCAAACACGCCTTTCCGACTAGGCGATCGAAGCTGTTCATTGCCGAAGCCCCGTTTGTCCAGGTCGGCGTCACGGTATGAGAGTCCGGATCGGCGACCGCACCGATGATAGTGGTTTCTCGCAGCGTCGGAGCGTTTGTTCAACCGCTACTCGGCCCCTGAGTCAGCCGGGACGGTTGGTGCACGGCGCGCCGAATGCGAGAAGCTACGTCGATTCAGGCCACAGGTGACGGGCGAAATCCATGGCGTCGTGTAGAATTCTCAAGACGACGATCAGGTTGGTCGGCACAGCGCGGTAGAAGATCACATGCCGACCGCGCCGGCCCGTGCGGGCGACGTGGATACTTCGGAGGCCGGGGTGATTTTCGTCGCGCGCGCGACGCTCCGGGGCGAGGCGGGACCAGCGGCGAGTTCGGCGAGCGACTCCTGGATCAGGGTCTTGTAAATTTCGGATTGCGAGCCTGTCCGGGAATCTGTGTGTGAGGCATAACCGGCGCGAAGGAGCGTATTATGCCGAGCAGAGCGAAGAGAATTGATCGTGTTGTTGCCAAGCTGCCGTCGATCCCGAAGG
>Ga0209274_10000032_pt1 | contig 145848 bp, 121 predicted proteins | sample HubBroMetageREF1_FD_188343 | JGI IMG/M metagenome (GOLD analysis project Ga0209274, IMG submission 188343) | Reference soil microbial communities from the Hubbard Brook experimental Forest, New Hampshire, USA - Hubbard Brook CCASE Soil... | ecosystem: Environmental > Terrestrial > Soil >...
AGGATCGATCGCGCGGCGAGGGTCCGCTCCGGCCGCCGGCGCGGAAGCCTGTTCGCTGACTGGGCGCGATGGCTCGGGTCGAATTGGCGCCTGGTGTCCTCGATGATTTCGAGCGCTTTTTGGAACAAATGGCTCGGTTCGAGGGGCGGGACGCGCCGGCGAGGATCGGCCAGATCGTGCAGGCGATCGATATCCTGACCCACTCTCCGCTCATCGGCTGTCCCGTCGCGGGCGGCTCGCGCGACTTGGTGATCGGGCGGGGTTCGAAGGGCTGGGTTGCGCTCTATCGCTTCGTGGCCGCTATCGATACCGTCTTCGTCCTGGCGATCCGGAGGCAGCGTGAGCAGGGCCATGAACGCGAGCATTGAGCGTGTGAGTTCGCAGAACCCCGGCGCGCCGTTCGCCCTGTCCGACTCCACCGTACCGCACCCGAAAGGCTCGCCGCTCGAGGTTTTCCGCGCCTTCCTCGCCCTCGGCTGCAGCAGTTTCGGCGGGCCGATCGCCCATCTGGGTTTTTTCCGCCGGGAATTCGTCGAGCGGCGGCGCTGGCTCGACGAAGCGACCTACGCCGATCTGGTGGCCCTCTGTCAGTTCCTGCCCGGGCCGGCCAGCAGTCAGGTCGGGTTCGCCCTCGGGCTGCTGCGCGCGGGTTATCCGGGCGGGCTCGCCGCCTGGGCCGGTTTCACCCTGCCTTCGGCGGTGGCTCTCGGCCTCTTCGCCGCCGGGGCCGAGGGCCTCGGCGGCCCGATTGGGCTGGGGCTGCTGCACGGGCTGAAGCTCGTCGCGGTGGCGATCGTGGGCCAAGCCGTCTGGGGCATGGCGCGCACCCTCTGCCCCGATCGGCCGCGGGCGGCGGTAGCACTCGCGGCGGCGCTGATCGTGCTGTTCGCCGACGCTGCCGTCGCCCAGATCGGGGCGATTCTGGCGGGTGGCCTCGCCGGTCTCTGGTTCTGTCGTGCAGAGTCGGCGCCGACCACCGGCCGGCTCGCCCTGCCGGTCTCGCGCCGGGCGGGTGCGGTCGCCCTCTCGGCGTTTTTCCTTCTGCTGGGCGGTCTCGCTCTCTTGCGCGGGTTCGATACCGGATCCGGCGTCGCCGTCTTCGAGGCGTTTTATCGGTCGGGGGCGCTCGTTTTCGGCGGCGGCCACGTCGTGCTGCCGCTCCTGCGCGACGCCTTCGTGGCTTCGGGCTGGGTCGGCGACGACAGCTTTCTCGCCGGATATGGTGCGGCACAAGCCGTCCCCGGACCGCTCTTCACCTTCGCAGCCTATCTGGGCTGGGTGCTCGGGCCTTCGCCGCACGGGCTGGCGGGAGCCGCCCTCGGCCTGATCGGAATCTTTCTGCCCGGGATCCTCATCTTGATCGGCGCCTTGCCGTTCTGGGACGATCTGCGCCGGCGGAGCGAGGCGCAGGCGTTGATGCGGGGCGTCAACGCTGCCGTCGTCGGGCTTCTCGGCGCTGCGCTCTACGATCCGGTCTGGACCGGTTCGATCAGGAGCCGGGGCGATTTCGCGATCGCGCTCGTCGGGTTCCTGCTCCTGACGGTCTGGCGCGCGCCGCCGCTGGTCGTGGTAGCGTTCGGCGCACTCGGCGGGATGGCTCTGGACCGGATGATCTGGTGAGCGGGTGCGGGGACCCCGGGCCGGAGTTCAGTCAGCGTTGCACCAGGGTACCTGAAACCCGGACAGGCGCTACTCACGGTATGCCGGTGGCGCCCAGAATGTAGCGCGGATCGGCCGGCAGCGGCTTCGGGCAGGCAACCAGGAAATTTTCTCCCGCGGTCTCGCCGCCGAGGATGACCGGTGCCGTCGAGCCGCATTTCTTGACCATGGCGGCAAATGCGCCCGGCATGTCGCGGAACAGGTCGTGGCCCTCGGCCGAGGCGATGGCCGGGTCGCCGGCGAGCGTCCCGCAGTTCGAGCCGGTATTGAGCTGGAGAAATCCCGGCTCGGTCACGAAACCGTGGCGATCGGCGCCGCAAGCCTGGATCAGCAGATGGAGCAAGGCGCGATGGCGCAGCGCGTCGTCGGTCGCGACCTCGCTCGGCGGGGTCAGATCGATGCCGAGCGCCTTCAGCCGCGCCGGTAGGGCGTCCCAGCGTTCGGCGCCGCGCTCGCGGAGGATGAGCTGGATCGCAGGCAGGGCCTCGGGCGGTACGGCCTGCTCGAACTCCTCGACCCCGTAGACATTGTGCCGGGTCGCCGCCGCCGCGAACAAATCGTGCCACAGGGAGAAGAAGTCGCGGCCGCGTCCGAACCGGCGGCGGGTCGCGACATCGGCGATCCATTGGACGAGGACCCCGCAATCATAGGCGGCATTGCCGAGCCGACCGCCGGCCGTCCACAGCGGCTCGTCGCCGAGGTCGGCGTGGCAGCGATTGATCCGGCCTTCCAGATCGTCGCGAAACTCGTCGTCGGACAATTCGCCGAGGGTGCGCAGGGCGAGCAAGGCGGCGTATTCGGCGCTGCCTTCGTGGAGCCAAGGCTGGTCGCCCATCTGGCGCGAATTGAACAGCATGCCGTTCCACAAATGGAAGCTCTCATGGGCGATCAGATGGACGATGTCGTAGCCGTCGTCGGCGCCGCGCTCGTTCCAGCCATGGCCGCGGAAGCGCAAGGCCATGATGTAGCCCGCGGAGACGTCGCCGCGGTAGCGGCTCGACCCCGGCGTATCGGCATAGGCCATGAGGACCGTCGGGGTCACCGGCAGCGCCCAGCCGAGCCGGCGCTCGTAGAGTTTGATCACGCCGTCGAACCGGGCTTCGGTCGCCGCCCCGATCCAGCCCGGCAGATCCGGCGGGATCACGAAGGTGGCGTCGCCGCGGTGAACGTAGTCGGACGGGCCCAGATAGACGTAGCGATCGGTACCGATCATGCCGAAGACGCCGATTTCGCGCTCGGCCCCGGCCAATGCCACGGCGTTTCCCGGCATTTTCGGCTGGACGAAGCTCTGATAGGTCGCGAGATCGCCGGCCAGATAGGGGGTGTAGAGTGCCAGCCCCTCCGGTCCGACCTTGAACAGCGCCGGATAGACCCGGTCGCCGGCCGTTTCGTCCGGCTTGATCGCGATGGTGAAGTCGCGGAACGACGAGCCGTTGTCGGCGCTGATAACGTCGTGATCCAGAGTGAGGCCGGGCGTCTTCAGGGTCCAGGTCTTGGCCCGGATCGCACCCAACCCCTCGGCAAAATGGAAGCGAGTCGTCGGCTGGCCCAGCCGATAGGCCGCGCGCACCGTGCCGTCGAGCGGATAGATGATGATTCGCAGCGGAATCTGATCGTCGGCGGCGGCGCCGGACCCGCAACCGTCCGCCAGCAGGCACAACCAAGCCAGCAGGACCGGCCCCAGAACATGCTGCCAAGAGCCGCGCCGGTGCATCGACCCTCTCAACCCGAGTCTCCTTCCGAACCCGCAAGCAAGAGATGTTGCGAGCATGTCACCGTTCAAGAGGTGCCGCTAGAGGGAGCGCGTCCCGCTTGCCAGGGGGGCGAACACTGGCGTAGGGTCGCGCCGTCGTTAACGATTGAAAGGAGGTGATCCTGTGTCAACATCGCAAGAACTGCCGGCGGCGGTGGCCGCGCCCGGGACCACCGGCGTTTGCGAGGGTCACCTCGCCTGACGCCTGACGATCTCGGGCGGTGCGGGCGCTGACGCCCGTCGTTCGGACCGAGGAGACGCGCCCGATCGCCCCGGAAACGGGACCGGCCGGCGGCCGTCCTCAATGCGAAGCGGCCTCCGTGGGGAAACCTCCGGAGGCCGTGTCGTTTCCGGAAGTCCGAACCGCAGCCGGCGCTCCCGCCGATCATGGCGACAGCGTGACGCCAGCTACTCACGGTAGTGGTCCGGAATATTTTGGGCTGGTCACTTGAAATTAACCGGTCATAGGACATTGTTAAAAGGGAATATTGCGGTGTGGGGTGCAGCCGGGTGGGCCGGACTCCGGCGCCGGAGGAAATTCGCTTTGTGCCCGCCGTCTAGAGTGGTGGTCAAAAACCGCCTTGCTGAACTGGGGCCAACGTGAATAATTGACCCTGTCCCGATTAGTGAATACCGATGAATGTCGGGCCAAATCGGCAATCTTGAACTGTGTCACCATGGTCATTACCTGATACCGTCTACCTTTTGAGATAATTCTTCGACGCTCCACCAGGACGGAGCGAGAGGCCGCTGGGATAGTGAAGGATCTATCATGGACGATTCGCCAATAATCGACCGGCCAGCGCCGGATTCCGCACAGATGCCGGCGGCCGCGCAGCAGCGGATCGGCGTGGTGACCACCGTGACCGGCTTCAAGCTGACCTGCCTCTTGCAGGGGCCCGCCGCACCCTCGCAGGGGAGTGCAGCCTATGGGGTGGCCCAGATCGGGTCGCTGGTCAAGATCCCGACGCCCAACGCCATGGCCTTCGGCTTCATCGAGACGCTGACCCTGCACCAGCGCGCGACGGACAACGCCGCCCAGCGTGCGGCCACGGCCGAGGTCGAGCTCCTGGGCGAGCTGTCGGTGCCGACTCCGGGTGCGACGCCGGTTTTCTCCCGCGGCATTTCGACCTATCCGGTCCTGGGTGCCGCCGCCTATGCCGCGACCGAGCGCGATCTCGCCCGGATCTATGCCAAGCCGGACACCAAGACTCTGCCGATCGGCGTGCTCCACCAGGATCCCGACAAGGTCGCCCATCTGCGCTCGCAGGAGTTTCTCAGCAAGCATTCGGCCATCGTCGGCACCATCGGGTCCGGCAAATCTTGCGCGCTGACTCTGATCTTGCGCGAATTGCTGGCGGCCCATCCGAACGGCCATGTCGTCCTGCTCGACCCCCATGACGAATATGCCCAGGCCTTCCACGGCATGGCCGAAATCATCACGCCGCAGAACCTCCAGCTGCCCTATTGGCTGTTGAGCTACGAGGAGATCGTCGAGGTCCTGTGCAGCCGCGATCCGATCTCGCGCTCGCGCGAAGCCAGTATCCTCAAGGACTGCATCCTCGAGGCCAAGCGCGAGTTTCTGGCGACGCCGGGGCCGGGGGCGCCGGCCGGATCGAGCGCGTTCCTGACGATCGACACGCCGACCCCCTATCGCTTGACCGCCGTCGTCCAGAAGATCGCCCAAGCCATGGGCAAGCTCGACCGGCCGGACAATACCCTGCCCTATCTCAGGCTGATGACGACGATCGAGACCTTGCGCCAGGACAAGCGCTACGCCTTCATGTTCAGCGGCTTGAGCGTGCGCGACAACATGGCCGAGATTCTGTCGCGGGTCTTGCGCATCCCGGTCGCGGGCAAGCCGATCACCATCGTCGGCCTTTCGGCCGTACCTTCCGAGATCGTCAATGTGCTGGTCTCGCTGCTGTGCCGGCTGATCTTCGATTTCGCCGTCTGGAACGATCGGGGCGAGACGATCCCGATCCTGCTCGTGTGCGACGAGGCGCATCGCTACATTCCGCGCGACGAGACTGCCGGGTTCGAGCCGACCCGCCGCTCGATTGCACGGATCGCGAAGGAAGGCCGCAAATACGGGGTCTCGCTGTGCCTGGTGACGCAGCGGCCTTCCGAGATTTCCGAGGCGATCCTGTCGCAATGCAGCACGCTCGTGGCACTGCGCATGACCAACGAGCGCGACCAGGCCTATGTCCGCAGCACGCTCCCGGAGAGTGCGGCCGGGCTTCTGAACACGCTGCCGACCCTGCGCCAGCAGGAAGCGATCATCATCGGCGAAGGTGTCGCCCATCCGATGCGCATCCGCTTCAACGACCTGGACCCGGCCCACTTGCCCAAGGGCAAGGCGACGAGTTTCACCGAGGCCTGGGGCGAGGATCGCAAGGGCATCGATTTCGTCAATACGATCGTCGAGCGCTGGCGGCACCAGTCGTCGTGAGGCGGGCGAGTTGACCGCCGTCACCTTCGGATTTCATGAGGCCCGCTAGTCGTCCGGAGGGCGGCGCCACCTCCGCCGAGACGGCCTTTTGCGAGGGTGTGCTGGCGCAGGTCGCGGGCGATCCGGTGCACGCCGAGGCCTGTTACCGGCGTGTCCTCACGCTCGAGCCCGATCATCAGGGCGCCCACCATCATCTGGCGATCGCCCTCGATGCTCAGGGCAGGGGTGAAGAGGCGGTTGCAGTCCTGCAGGCGGCACTACTGTGCTTCTCCGACGCCGCTCTGATGTGGTTGACGCTCGGCACCGTCCTCGACCGTCTGACCCGTCATCGGGAGGCGGTCGCGGCCTTCGAGAAGGCGCTCGCCTGCCGACCCCACGATCCCGAAGCCGAACAGCGTCTCGCCATCGCCCTCCACAATCTCGGCGCTGCGTTGCTGGCGCTCGACCGCGGCGAGGACGGGCTGCGGCAATTCGAGCGGGCAGTGGCGCTGGAGCCGAAGGCGGCCGATCGTCATCATCGTCTCGGTCTCGTCCTGGCCGAACTGGGCCGTCTCGACGAGGCCGTCGCCGCCTTCGACCGAGCGATCGCGATCGAGCCCGAGACGTCACGATTCTACCGGGCCCGAGGGATGTTCGGCTTCCTGGACGGGCAACTGGCCGCCCTCGAAGCGATGGCGCTGGACCAGGCCGGACGCAGCGTCGAGGAGCGGATCGAGCTCCAATTCGCACTCGGCAGAGCCTACGCCGATCGCGGCCGGCCTGCAGATGCCATCCGCCGTTGGTGCTTTGGCAACGCTCTGAAGCGGCGATCGACTCCCTACGACGAAGCCCGCACGCTGGACCGGTTCGCGCGCATCCGCCGTGCGTTCGGGGCGGACCTGATCCAGCGTTTTTCCGGATGCGGCCATCCCTCCAACCGGCCGATCTTGATCGTCGGCATGCCCCGCTCCGGCAGTACCCTGGTCGAACAGATGCTGGCGAGCCATCCGGCGATCTTCGGGGCCGGCGAGGTCTATGATCTGCCCGAACTGGTCGGGAGTCTGGCGACGGCGATGCCTTTTCCAGCGTTCGCGGGCGCCATGACCGCGACCGATTTCCGGGCACTGGGAGCGGATTATGACCGCCGCCTCGCCCGACGCGCGCCCGCTCCTCTGCGGGTCACCGATAAGATGCTGTCGAATTTCAAATTTCTCGGGCTGATCCATCTGGCACTGCCGCAGGCCCGGATCATTCATGTGGAGCGCGATCCAGTCGACACCTGCCTCTCCTGCTTCGCCATCCTGTTCGCGCGGGAGCAGGGCTACAGCTACGATCTGGCCGAACTCGGCCGCTACTGGCGGGCCTATCGCGGAATGATGGCGCATTGGCGCGCCGTGCTGCCCGAGGGGACGCTGTTGGACGTCGCGTACGAGGCACTCGTCGCCGATCCCGAGACCGAGACGCGCCGGATCCTGGCCCATCTCGGCCTCGATTGGGACGAGTCCTGTCTGGAATTTCATCGCACGCGCCGGCCGGTGCGCACCGCCAGCCTGGTTGAGGCGCGCCAACCGATCTATCGGAGTTCGGTCGGGCGGTCAGCACCCTATCTGCCCTACCTCCAGCCCCTGCTCGACGCCCTCGGCCTCCCGCCGGGGCATTGACACCGGCTCCCCGCCACCGCCATACCCGGGCCCATGACCAGCCTCGATGACTATGCCCGGGCCAAGCTCGCCGCCCTCGACACTGCGCAGACGCGCCGCCGGGTAACCGAGACCTCCCGCGACGGGACAGTCACGGTCGTGCGCGACGGCAGGCGGCTCGTCTCCTTTTGCTGCAACGATTATCTCAACCTGACCCGGCATCCGGTGGTACAGCGGGCGGCACAGGCGGCGATCGAGCAATTCGGAACCGGGGCCGGGGCGTCGCGGCTGGTGACCGGCAGCCATCCGCTCTATCGAGGCTTCGAGGCGCGGCTCGCCCGGTTCAAGGGGACCGAGGCGGCCCTGGTCTTCGGCAGCGGCTATCTCGCCAATATCGGTATCGTCCCGGCGCTGGTCGGTGGCGGGGACTTGGTGCTGATCGACGCGCTCGCGCATTCCTGTCTGATGAGCGGCGCTCAGCTCAGCGGAGCCGAGAGGCGGGTCTTCCGCCACAATGATCCGGGCCATCTGGCCGATCTCCTCGCCGACGAGCGTCCCCGACACCGGCACTGCCTGATCCTGTCCGAGCGCGTCTTCAGCATGGATGGCGATCTGGCGCCGGTCGCCGAGCTGGGCTCGCTGGCGCGGGCCCACGATGCCTGGCTGATGCTCGACGATGCCCATGGCGCGGGGCTGCTGCCCCCGGCCGATCCCGCCCAGATCCCGCTCCAGATGGGCACCTTGTCGAAGGCGTTCGGGAGCTATGGCGGCTATCTCTGTGCTTCGGCTGCGGTCGTCGAGCTCCTGCACAGCCGGGCGCGCTCGCTGGTCTATACGACTGGTCTCCCGCCGGCTTCGGTCGCAGCGGCCGCGGCTGCCCTGGAACTGATCGAGGCGGATCCGGCCTCGCGCGCCCGCCCGCTCGCCCATGCCCGGCTTTTCGCCCGGACGCTCGGGCTGCCCGTACCGGCAAGTCAGATCGTCCCGCTCGTCATCGGTTCCTCCGACCGGGCGCTCGATCTGTCTGCACGGCTGCAGGAGCGCGGTTTTCTCGTCGCGGCGATCAGGCCGCCGACGGTGCCGCAGGGGACCGCGCGACTGCGCTTCACCTTTACCGCCGCCCATGAACCCGACCAAGTGTCGGCGCTCGCCGCCGCAGTCGGAGATTTGGTTCGAGCGTGACCCGGCTGTTCGTGACATCGACGGGGACGGGGATCGGCAAGACCCATGTGACGGCGGCGCTCGTTCATCTGGCGCACGCAGCAGGGGCGAGCGTACGCGCGATCAAGCCGATCGTCAGCGGCTTCGACCCCGCTTCGCCCGAAGGCAGCGACCCCGACCAACTCGCCGCCGCATCCGGCTGGACGCTCGATGCCGAAACCCTGGACCGGATCTCGCCATGGCGGTACCTGGCCCCACTCTCGCCCGATATGGCGGCTGGGCGCGAGGGCAGGGCGATCGAGCTCGAGGCCGTCATCGCCTTTTGCCGGGCTGCCCTGGCCGGGCCGGAAGAGCATGTGCTGGTCGAGGGGGTCGGCGGCGTCATGGTACCGCTCGAGGCCGGCCGGACCGTGCGCGACTGGATCGCGGCGCTCGATCTCCCGGCGGTGCTGGTCGCCGGCAGCTATCTGGGGACGCTCAGCCACACGCTGACGGCTCGGCTGGCGCTGGCGGATGCCGGCATCGCGCTGCGGGCGATCGTGGTCAGCGAATCTCCCGACGCGCCGGTGCCGCTCGCCGAGACAGTCGGCGCCCTCGCCAGATTGGTCGAGAGCGTGCCGGTTCTCGGCCTGCCGCGCCGGGCGGGCATCGAGAGCTGGCGCGAGGCTCCGGAATTGTCAGGCCTGCTCGGCTGAGTCTTCGAGGATCGGCAGCGCTTCCTCCGCCATCATCAACAGATGATAAGGTGTCGTCCCGGGCATGTCGCTCGAATGCGGGGTCAAATCCCGATTCAAGCTCTCGCGCCAGCGCCCGCCGGAGCGCAGATAGTGCTGGAGGAGGAAATCCAGCCAGAGCCGCATCTGGGTCCGATCCGGCTCGCCACCGCCGCTCCGCCAGCGGGCGGCATAGGCTTTGACGGCTTCGCAGACCGGCCAGATCCGCTTGGTCGCGGCGACGACCATGCCGGTGCGATCGATCCGGTCCCACAACCCGCCCTGCTCGCGATCGACGCCGATCGCGGCGGCGCGGTCGACCAGGTCGGAGGCGGCGGCGGGTGGAGCCGACCCGCGGCGGGTTGCATGACGGTGCAGCAGCCAGGACCATTCGAACTGATGGCCGGGTTCGACGAACTGGCCGGTTACCGGATGTGGCGCTCCGTCCTCGTCGTAGAATTCGCCGACCATCCTGGCCGCAGGATCGTAGAGCCGGGCATGAAAGAGAGCGATCAGGCGATCGGCGCTCTCTGCCCAGATCGGATCGGCGTCGACCGCGTCGAGCGCCAGATAGGCTTCCAGCAGGTGCATGTGTGGATTCTGCACCAGTGCCGGGTCGCGCTCGCGCCAATCCTCGCGGGCGGTCGCGGCATACCAGCCGCCCGGGACCGCGAGATGTCGCTCGAGCGTCTCCCGGGTCGCGCGCGCCAGCGCCAGGGCATCCGGATCGCCGCTGGTGCCGTAGTAAAATGCGGAGGCGAAGAGTACGAAGGCGTGGCCGTAGAGATCCTTGCGGCGGTCGAGCGGATCGCCGTCGAGGTCGAGGGTGAAATAGAAGCCGCCATGGCTCGGATCGCGGAAGCGGTCGGCGAGCAGCCGAAACAAGGTTTCGGCCCTGTCCGGCGGCACCTCTGCGCCGAGGAGGGCAGGGGCCCGGCACACCAGATAGAGTTGCCGGGCACAGAGGTGGAGCCGGCGATGGCCGGCGCCGACGGGTGTGAGATCGGGGGCCAGGCGTTCCTGGCAGCCCCGACGCTCGGCATCCCAGCCGGGGCCGGTCCAATTCCGGACCGTCGCGCGGAGAAAGCGACGCAAGGCGGCGGCGCGGCTGGCGTCATCGGTCACGGTGCCGGTCCGCTCAGCATTCGAGATCGAACCTGATGCCCTGGGCGAGCGGCAGATCGGCTGAATAATTTATCGTGTTGGTCGCGCGGCGCATATAGGCGCGCCAGCTGTCCGAGCCCGATTCGCGGCCGCCGCCGGTCTCTTTCTCGCCGCCGAAGGCGCCGCCGATTTCGGCACCGGACGGGCCGATATTGACGTTGACGATGCCGCAATCGCTGCCCGCCGCCGACATGAACAGCTCTGCCTCGCGCAGGTCGGTCGTGAAGATCGACGAGCTCAGCCCCTGCGGCACCGCGTTGTGGTATTGGATCGCCTCGGCCAGATCCGTATAGCGCATGACGTAGAGTATCGGGGCGAAGGTCTCGCGGCAGACGATCTCGGTCTGTCCCGGCATCTCGACCAGCGCCGGCCGGACATAGTAGCCCGCCGGGAAACGGTCTTCGAGCACGCGCTCGCCGCCCTGGATCCGGCCGCCTTGGGACGCCGCGTCGGCGAGGGCCGTCTGCATCAGGTCGAAGGCCGCGCGGTCGATCATCGGCCCGACGAGCGTGCCCGGTTCGAGCGGGCTGCCGACCGGCACCGACGCCCAGGCCTGCTTCAGTCGCGCAAGCAGTGCTTCATGGATGGCTTCGTGGACGAACAGGCGGCGCAGCGAGGTGCAGCGCTGGCCGGCGGTGCCGACGGCGGCGAACAGGATGGCGCGGACGGCGAGATCGAGATCGGCCGACGCGGCCACGATCATGGCGTTGTTGCCGCCGAGTTCGAGGAGCGCGCGGGCGAACCGCCCGGCCAGGACGGGAGCGACTGCCCGGCCCATCCGGGTCGAGCCGGTGGCCGAGACGAGGGGCACGCGCCGGTCCTCGACCAGGGCGGCACCGGCCGCACGGCCGCCGACGACGAGGTTCGACAAATGCGCCGGCGCCGCCTCGAACCGGGCGGCGGCGCGCTCGAACAGGGCTTGAACCGCCAGCGCCGTCAGCGGCGTCTTTTCCGACGGCTTCCAGACCAGACTGTCGCCGCAGACCAGCGCCAGCGCCGCGTTCCAGCACCACACGGCGACTGGAAAGTTGAAGGCGCTGATGATGCCGACGACGCCGAGCGGATGCCAGGTCTCGCGCATCGCATGACCCGCACGTTCGGTCGCGATGGTGAGGCCGTAGAGCTGACGCGAGAGGCCGGTGGCGAAATCGCAGATATCGATCATCTCCTGGACCTCGCCCAGGCCTTCCTGGAGAATCTTGCCGGTCTCGAATGTCACGAGCCGGCCGAGCTCGGTTTTGGCCGCCCGCAGCTCGGCGCCGAACAGGCGGACCAATTCTCCTCGGCGCGGGGCCGGAACCAGACGCCAAGCGAGAAACGCGGCCTCGGCGCGCGTCACGGCGGCTTCGACTTCGCCGGCGCCGGCTTCGGAAAGATGGCCGATCACGCTGCCGTCGAGAGGCGTGCGGGCGACGAGGGCCCCGGAACCGAGCGCCGCCGTCTCGATACCGAAATGGGCGAGGAGCGCCGAGACCTCTCGGGCGATGGGGGGTGCGGCCGGCATGCGCAGTCTCCGGAGTGGACGAGCCTGTTGGCGCAGATCAGTAACCAAGGGCCGGCGGGAAAACCATCGCGAACTCGACGGACCTTGCCGACGCCGTTCGGCAGGCGGCTTGCAATGAAGCCCTACGAAGCATCGGCCACGGCGTGATGCAACTATCGATAAGGGAGAGAAAAATGGCTCTGAACGCGATTCGCAGCCCGGAAGACCTGGCCGATTGGATGCGGAGAATGAATCTGTCCCTCACCGCCGCCGCCGAACAGCTCGGCCGCAAGCGCGCGACGATCGCCAGATACGTCAATGGAATCACAGCATTGCCGGAAAGTGTCGCGCATCACGCCGCGGTCATCGAGGCCGCGCGGGAAGGCCAGCCGTTTTTGCCGCGGGGTGGCAGGCGTTCTGGCGCGACCCATTGAGTACGCGGCGACCGGGCAAAGTGCCGGGCATATCGCCAGGCAATTTGCCTGGTGATATGCTAGAGGCAATCCGGACCGGCACCCGGTGGAGCAGCGATCAGGTCCCCGCGTCTCGATCTCATCACAAATCCCTGATCGGCAGCCGGACGTTTTGGTCGGCGTTGCGTCGGCCCTGAGATAGCCACGGGTCGATCGATCGCCCGCCGGCTCTCTCGACTCTCAATTTTCTAGAATTTTGAATAAGTTGGCGGAAGGGGCGGATGCTCCGTCATCCGCCGCCGGGCCTCCTGGCGGGGGCGGCGGAGCGGTGCGGATCCGGCGATCTGCCGAAAACCGTCAATTCACCTTCTCTCGGGCCGATCTCGGCGATGGCTTGCAATTTTGTGACGGAAGCTGCACGGTTGCGCAATCACATCCAGGGGATCCAATATGGCTGCTTCACGTATCGCCCTTGCCGCTGCACTCGCCGTCCTGTTCGGGACCGCGAGTGCCGGGGCCGCGGAAAGCGAAATCTCGGCCGGCCCGCCGGCGGCGGACAAGACCGTGCCATTCAGGGTCTTCTTTCCCCTGACCAACAAGGCGGCGCTGGAACAGTTTCTGGCCGACGCGGTCAATCCGGCGAAGCCCGATGTCTATCATCACTGGCTGACGCCGGCGCAGTTCAAGGACGCCTATGGTCCGGCACCGAGTTCGGTTGCCGCAGTCGAGGCCGAACTCACCCGCGCCGGGATGACGGTGACGGCCAGACACACGCAGGATCTCGAAGTCGCCGGTCCGGCTCACAGCATCGAGTCGATGTTCGGTATCCATCTGAACACCATGCGCTCGATCTCGACCGGCCTCGAGCGTAACGTGGCGCTCGAAGGGCACACGACGCTGCCCGCCTCGTTCACCGCGGTCGGCGCGCATGTCGTGGGATTCGAGTCACATATCATCGCGCAAGTCCATTCGCAGCGCGTCAAGCTCGACCCCGGCAACATCCCGGCCGCCCGCTTGAACATCGCTCCGGCGACCCAGGCCTATTTCCTCAACGACATGAAGGCGGCTTACAGCTTCCCGTCGTTCCAGACCTACTCCAAGGGGACCGGCCTCGCCAATTACACCCAGATCGTCGGGCTCGGCACCAATATCGGCATTCTGATGTCCTCGATCGCTCTCAATAGCGATCTGCAGCTGCAGCTGAACAGCATCGTCACGCTCAACAGCGGCCAGGTGATCACTCAGAATTACACCCCCAATTCCAACCTGCCGGTGCCGAGCTTCGTCATCCGCGAGGTTTCCGGCGGTTCCGGTCCGTTCGGCAACTTTGCCGCCGACGAGGCCTCGCTCGATACCCAGAACTCGCTCGGCACCGCACAGGGTGCCACCGAGGAACTCTACGACATTCCCGATTTGAGCGACGGCAGCATTCTGGCCGGTTATGACGCGATCGTCGAGGACAACACGGTCGACGTCGTCAGCTCGTCCTTCGGCGGCGACGAGAATTTGGAGGTCGTGCCCAATCCGTTCAACGGTTTCATCAGCGAAGGCTTCGTCCTCGATCTTCTCGATCAGGAATTCCTGCAGGGCAATGCCCAGGGTATCACCTTCGTCGCCAGTTCGGGTGATCACGGCAGCCTGCCGACCACCGACGATTTCTCGGCGGGCGGCTATATCGGCAGCGGCGGTACCGGCACTTCGCCGGCCGCACCGGGCACGCAGTTTCCTGCCGACGATCCGAACGTGACCGGCGTCGGCGGCACCAACCTCGCCACGACCCAAACCGCGGCGCAACAAGACACTTATGTCGAAGAGAATGAGTTCGGCGACCCGTTGGTCTCGCCCTTCGCCGTCTTCGGCGGTTCGGGCGGGCTCACCGGCATGTATTGGGGGTCGGGCGGCGGCGTCAGTATCTTCTTCCCCAAGCCCGCCTATCAGAATCTGGTGAGCACCCGGAACGCGACGCAGCGTACGGTGCCGGATATCGCCCTGCAGATGGGCGGTTGCCCCGGCGGGATTCTGACCAATGCCGAGGCCGCGTTCTGCAATACCCAGGAGCGCAGCTTCACGCTCACGGTCATCGGCGGCGAGCTCTTCGGGCTGATCGGAACCAGCTCGTCCTCGCCGCAATTCGCCGGCGTGCTCGCCCATCTGATCGAGCTCTCGGGCGGCGGGAGCGGCTTCAACGTTCCCGGCCCCGGCCAGCCGAATGCACCCATCGGCCGGCTGGGCAATGTCAACACGCTGATCTATACCCTGGCGGCGACGCAGATCGCCGCGGGCGGTCCGCTGGCCCCGCCGAACCTGCAATACTACAACCGTCGGATCCAGGGCTTCACCGGCTTCTGGGGCAATGACACCGACCTCGCCTACAGCTACGTCCTCGGCGTCGGCACGCCCAACGTCACCAATTTCCTGGGACTGCAGGGCGCGGTGGTGGCCGGGAATCCCGGCACCTTGACCAACCCGTAATACGACAAAGTGGCCGGGGCAGGGGGGAAGAGCCCTCCTCCCCCGGTCCGCGCGGGGCATCCCGACGCGATCACAATGCCGCTACTCCGGTCGACGCGCTGCCGAAGACACAGCCTGCCGAAGCGCGTTCCGATCGCCGCCCAACCTCTCCGACTCACGCCCGCCGAGCACTCCGCAGGCTCTCCGACCCCGCACCGAACGAGCGCCTCCCTCGTTTGATTTCGTTCGACTTGACAACGGGTTGGCGGGAACCGACGGGGCCTCGGGCACCGTGACCGAAGGGCCCGCGCGGCGACCCGGGGCCGGCGGAAGCAGCACCTCCGACCGAGCTGCCGGGCGCCGCCGGGGCGGCTACCAAGGGCTTGCAATTCCGTAGCGGAAGTTGCACGGTTGCCGGACCAATTTCAGGGGGGATCCAATATGCACGTCTCACGAATCGCGCTCGGGACCGCACTCGCCGCCATGGTCGGAATGACGAGCGCCAGCGCGACCGAAGCTGAAATCTCGGTTGGACCGCCGGCGCCGGACAAGACGATTTCGTTCCGCGTTTATTTTCCGCTCAGCAACAGGGCGGCACTCGAGAAATTCCTGGTCGATGTCGTCAATCCGGCCAAGCCCGATATTTATCACCACTGGCTGACGCCGGCGCAATTCAAGACGGCCTATGGCCCGGCCCCGAGCGCGATCGCGGCGGTGAAGGCCGAACTGGCGCGTGCCGGGATGAGGGTGACGGACGAGCATACGCAGAGTATCGGTGTCGAGGGTTCTGCGAGTGCCGCCGAATCGCTCTTCAGCATGCACCTGACGACGATGCGTTCGGTCTCGACCGGACTCGAGCGGAACGTCGCGGTCGAAGGCCACTCCACCATGCCGCCCTCATTTGTCGCGGTCGGCGCCCACGCCGCGGGGTTCGAGCCTCATATCAATAATCACGTCATGTCGAAACGTGTCGCGATCGATCTCGGCAAGCTGCCGTCCTCCCGTCTCAGCTTCGGCCCCACCCAGGCGTATTTCGTCAACGATATGAAAGCGGCGTACAGCTTTCCGTCGTTCCAGACCTATTCCATGGGGACCGGTCTCCCCACTTACACCCAGATCACCGGTCTCGGCACCAATATGGGCATTCTGATGTCCTCGATCGCGCTCAACAGCGATTTGGCGTTGCAGCTGGACAGCGTCGTCACGCTCAACAGCGGGCAGGTGATCACTCAGAACTACATCCCCAATTCCAACCTGCCGGTGCCGACCTTCCAGGTCCGGGAAGTTTCGGGCGGTTCGGGCCCATTCGGCAATTTCGCCGCCGACGAAGCCTCGCTCGACACGCAGAATTCGCTGGGCACCGCGCAAGGGGCGACCGAGGAGCTGTACGACATCCCCGATCTCAGCGACGGCAGCATTCTCGCCGGCTATGACGCGATCGTCGAAGACAATACCGTCGATGTCGTCAGCTCGTCCTTCGGCGGCTGCGAATTTCCGGAAGTCGTGCCCAATCCCTTCAACGGCTTCGTCGGCGAAGGCTGGGTCCTGGACCTGGAAGATCAGGAATATGAGCAGGGTAACGCTCAAGGCATCACCTTCGTGGCGAGTTCGGGCGACGAGGGCAGCCTGCCCTGTCCGACCGATCTCTCGGCGACCGGCTACTATGCCAGCGGCGGCGTCTCGCCGGCGGCACCCGGCGTCAGCGAGCCGGCAGCCGATCCGAACGTGACGGCAGTCGGCGGCACCAATCTCGCCACGACCTCGACCGCTGCCCAGGAAGACACCTATGTCGAAGAGAACGAGTTCGGCGATCCGCTGATCTCGCCCTTTGACATTTTCGGGCTCGGTTCCGGCGGCATGACCGGCGGCTATTGGGGTTCGGGCGGCGGTATCAGCCAGTTCTTCGCCAAGCCGGCCTATCAGAATCTGGTGAGCACGCGGAACGCGACCCAGCGGACCGTCCCGGATATCGCCATGCAGATGGGCGGATGCCCGGGCGGGATCCTCACCACAGCCGAAGCGGCCTTCTGCAACACTCAGGAGCGCAGCTTTACCCTGACCGTCATCGGCGGCGAGTTGGCCGGCCTGATCGGAACCAGCTCCTCCTCGCCGCAATTCGCCGGCGTGCTCGCCCATCTGATCGAGCTCTCGGGCGGCGGCAGCGGCTTCAACATTCCGGCCGCCGGCCAACCCAATGCTCCGATCGGCCGGCTCGGCAACGTCAATACCCTGCTCTACACGCTGGCAGCGACGCAGATCGCGGCGGGTGGCCCGCTGGCGCCGCCGAACCTGCAATACTACAACCGTCGGATCCAGGGCTTCACCGGCTTCTGGGGCAGCGCCACCGACATCGCCTATAGCTACGTCCTCGGCAACGGTACGCCCAACGTCACCAATCTGCTGGGCTTGCAGGGCGCGGTGTTGGCCGGCAATCCCGGTACGCTGACCAACCCGTAAATCCGGCGGGCGTCACTGCTGCGGCTTCGTTCAAGCACGACGAAGCCGCAGCGTCGCAGTTCGAGAGGGCAGGGGTGATCCCTGCCCTTTTCTTATGAATGGAACAGGCGCCGCGGCTGCGGAATTCGGAGTGTTGCGGGAACTCGTCGGTTCAGTTCGTCGACGGTCGGTCCGAGATCCGGAGGCCCTCCCCCTGGTGGGGGAGCTCCGGGCTTTTCATAGTTGAGTACGGTATTTCAATGAGATGTCTCGCCCCGACCGTCATCCCCGGGTTTGTCGGGAAATGAGCATGTCGGGCGCCACCGGATCGGCTTGAAGGAGATGCGTAGCGCTTGTCGACGTCGGTGGCCGGAACGGGCCCAGCGAGGTCTGCTCGGGTTAGACACACGCATCCCGGAGAGAGCGGGAGACGTTGGCAGGGGGATATGAAGGTCCGGCCTGGAGATGACCAGAGGATCACCCGGAAATCCGGGCGATCCTCTCTGCCGATCAGAGCGAACGCAGGAAGTCCAGGACCGCCTGTTTGTCCGTCACGCTGAGCCTGTTGAACTGGTCGATCACACCATTCGCCTCGGAGGCCGGATATTGGAGCGATGCGGGCGAGGCGTGGTCCTCGATCGCCTCGAGTAGATCCGAGGTGCGCCCGTCGGACAGGAAGAAGATCCGCTGTCCGACACCCCAGAGCAGCGAAGTGCGGAATTCATCGCCCTGGGCCAGACCTTGCGAGATGCCGTCGGCCAGCCCCGGACCCATATGGTGGAGCAGCAGGTCGGAAAAGAGATTGACCGGCCGATCCTGGAGAACCGGGCTGTTCATCACCGGTGCCGTCTGCATTTGCGGCGTGTGGCAGAGGCTGCAGCCGACCGAGTTGAAGACGACTTGGCCGTGTCGGGCGCTGGCGCTCGGGTTCGGGTCGGGATGCGGGAAATCCATGAACCGCATGAGCAGCATGAATTGCATCCAGTCGGGCAGGATGTGGAGCGGATTGTCGAAGGCCGCAAGGTTGACATCGGTCGTATCGGTGCGCAGCACATCGTTCGGCAGCGGCTTGTTGACGCCGTTGCAATCCGGATCTTCGTCGGTCGCTTGCGGGAAGACTTCGTTGGTGACGCCCATTTCGACGTTGTAGGCTTCACCGGCGAAGATCACGAGCGACTTGTTCTGCGCTTTCCAGCCGAACCGGGTGATGGTGTTGTCGTTGGCGCTGAGATTCGGACGGCCGTTGATGCCGAGCAGTGCCCGTTGCGCCGCCGTATTGGCGAACTCGCTCCTGATTTCGATATCCTGGATCGAGTCGACCAAGCCTAAACCGAACAGCTGCAGCGGAATGCGCAGAGCGATATTGCCCGCCGCCAGCTCGGCGGCAAAATCGGGCTGAGTGATGGCGCAGTCCGGGATGGTCGGATCCGTCGTGATGCCGCGGATCGTGTAGAGCTGATGGACGCTGTTGTCGGGCGTTCCGTCCGGATTGAACTTGAACCGAACCTCGCGGATCGGCCCGAACTGTTCTTCGAAAGACGGCACGATATTCTGCTTGCCGAAGCGGTTCGGCACGAGCCGGAACAAGGGATTTTCCGCGGGCAATTGCACCTTATGCCCGGGATTGGGCGGGAGGAAGCCGCCCGACCCGCCCAAGGTCGGCTGACCATGGCACAGCAGGCATTGATCGGCATTGTGCCTTGCGCCCAAGCCATTGGAATTCGTATGGGATTGCGGGAATTCCGGGTCGACCTCGCCGAACCCGGTCGCCGGTGCTCCGTCTTCCGCATCGGCGCAATTTTGGCAGGTCGATTCCAGCTGACCGGCGCGATTGATCCCTTCGATGAAGGAGGCCAGCTCGTTTTGCTGAATCGTCGCGCCGGAGGTTTCGTTCGGGCTGATCACCGGCGGTTCCGGGATGGCGATGCCGCGCTGTAACAGACCGCCGCCGGTATTGGCGAGACCACCTCTGACTCCCGGATCCACCTGAGCCAAAGCCGGGATTGACGAGATCACGATTGCACCCAGGAGAGCCGCCACAGGTAAAAATCTCATAGCCATTTCGCCCGCCCCTTTTCTCACGCGACCGGCGTTCACCGGGACAGCTCGGCCTCGGCCCATGAGTGCGGGCCGGCCAGCCCAGCCGGACGACGCCTGACGCAAAGGTTATTAAAGTATTAACGACGATTCAAAGGTGCTACTATTGCCCTACCGAAATCCTAAGCGCGACATCCGTCCCCTGGCTAGTGCCTATTTAGCGTCGGCGGGACTTTCCCATACTATAGTCGTACTGAAGCGGTGATGCGCAGCACGGGAAACGGCATAACAGGCGATGCATAAAATTTTATATTTGTTTGAGTCGGGTAAAATCGCGGAATTTAGGGCGCGCGGCGGAGTGGTGAAGTGTCGGCTGAGCTCGGCCAAACAGTACTATTCAACAGGGAGAGCGCGACTCGGGCGTCGCGACTGTCGATGGCGGGCGGCGGGGACGGCGCGCGCACGACATTTCCGGCTGAGGCTGCAGACAATTTGCAGCCGCCGAAGCCAATTTCGGTAATCGCCGGGAAATGTCGGATGCCGGCCCGTGCCGTAGGCGCGTTGGCCGGCCGAGACGGCCCGCGTCCGTCAGACCACCCGCGCAATCGCGAGCGTAAATCAGCGGGGCGACAGCACCATGGTCATCTGTCTGCCCTCCATCCGCGGCATCTGCTCGACCTTGGCCGAGTCTTCCAGATCGTCGCGCACCCGCATCAGGACATTCATGCCCAGATCCTGGTGGGCGAGTTCGCGGCCGCGAAACCGCATCGTCACCTTGACCTTGTCGCCCTCTTCGATGAACTTGACCATGCTGCGCATCTTGACGTCATAGTCGTGATCGTCGATGCCGGGCCTGAGCTTGATCTCCTTGACTTCGATGACCTTCTGCTTTTTGCGGGCCTCGTTCTTCTTTTTCTGTTCCTCGTATTTGAACTTGCCGTAATCGAGGATCTTGCAGACCGGCGGATCGGCCGCGGCGGCGACCTCGACCAGATCGAGCCCGGCATTTGCCGCCAGGACCATGGCCTCACTTTTCGAAACCACCCCGACCATGGCGCCGTTCTGGTCGACCAGGCGAACTCGGGGTACGTTGATTTCCTCGTTGATGCGCGGCCCCTCGCGGGACGGCGTGAGGTTCAAAGGGGGTCTGGCTATGTACGGCCTCCTGTGGCAAGCGAACGGCGGGTGCAGAGCATGGGGTGCCGGCGCCCGGTCGGACGGGGGTTCAAAAGCTGGAAGGTACCGCGGCTTCGCGCAACAATCCAGTGATGGCGTCGCCCAGCGGCATGACATCTTGCTCGCGGCCGCCCAGGCGCCGGATCGCAACCGTGCCGGTTTCGGCTTCGCGCCGGCCCACGACCAGCATGATCGGAACCTTGGCGAGCGAGTGCTCGCGGACCTTGTAATTGATCTTCTCGTTGCTCACATCGAGTTCGGCCCGCAACCCCGCTTCGGCGCAGGCTGCGCGCAGTCTGCGGGCGTAGTCGTCGGCCTCCGAGGTGATGGTCGCGACCACCAACTGGACCGGCGCCAACCAGAGCGGCAGCTTGCCGGCATATTGCTCGATCAGAATACCGATGAAGCGTTCGAGCGAGCCCAATATGGCGCGATGGAGCATGACCGGCCGGTGCTTCTGGCCATCCTCGCCGATGTAAGAAGCATCGAGCCGTTCCGGCAGGACGAAATCGACCTGCAGCGTGCCGCACTGCCAGTCGCGCCCGATCGCGTCGGTCAGCACGAACTCGAGCTTCGGCCCATAGAAGGCGCCTTCGCCGGGGTTGAGCGTATAGGGCAGCCCGGCCGCCTCGACTGCGTCTTTGAGCGCCGCCTCGGCCCGGTCCCAGACAGCGTCGGTGCCGGCGCGCTTTTCCGGGCGGTCGGAGAATTTCACCTTGACCTGGGTAAAGCCGAAATCCTGGTAGACCGAGAGCAGCAGATTGCAAAAATCGATGCTCTCCGCCGTGATCTGGGCTTCGGTGCAGAAGATATGGGCATCGTCCTGGGTGAAGGCGCGCACCCGCATGATCCCGTGGAGCGCCCCCGAGGGTTCGTTGCGGTGGCAAGCGCCGAATTCGGCCATGCGCAGCGGCAGGTCGCGATAGCTCTTCAGCCCCTGGCGGAAGATCTGGACGTGGCAAGGGCAGTTCATCGGCTTCAGCGCCAGCACCTTGTCGTCGCTGCTCTGGGCCACGAACATGTGCTCGCGGAATTTCTCCCAATGGCCGGAGAGTTCCCACAAGGACCGATCGACCAGCTGCGGCGTGCGCACTTCGACATAGCCGGCTCCTTCGAGCCGCCGGCGGACATGAGTTTCGATCGTGCGGTAGAGGGTCCAGCCCTTGGCGTGCCAGAAGACGTTGCCGACGGCTTCTTCCTGCTGGTGGAAGAGATCGAGTTCGCGGCCGAGCTTGCGATGATCGCGCTTCTCGGCTTCTTCGAGCTGGAACAGATACTGGTCGAGTTCGGCTTGGGAGCCCCAGACCGTGCCGTAGATGCGCTGGAGCATGGCGTTGCGGTGATCGCCGCGCCAATAGGCGCCGGCCAGCTTCATCAGCTTGAAGGCCTGGCCGATCCGCCCTGTCGAGGGCGCATGCGGGCCGCGGCAGAGATCGAGGAAGTCGCCCTGCTTATAGACGGTGATCTCGTCGGTTTCCGGCAGATCGCGGATGATCTCGGCCTTGTAACGCTCGCCGATGCTCTCGAAATAGGCGATCGCGTCGTCGCGGCTCCAGACTTGGCGCTCGAAGGGTTCGTCCCGGCGGATGATCTCCCGCATCCGCGCCTCGATCACCGCCAGATCCTCGGGCGTGAAGGGCTGGTCGCGGGCGAAATCATAATAGAAGCCGGTCTCGATCGAGGGACCGATGGTGACTTGCGCCTCGGGATAGAGCTGCTTCACCGCCTGGGCCATGACATGGGCCGTGTCGTGGCGCAAAAGCTCGATCCCGTCCAGGCTGCCGGGCGTGACGATTTCGATGCGAGCGTCGCGATCGATGGAACGGGCGAGATCGCGCAAGGACCCGTCGACCTTTATGGCGAGGGCAGCCTTGGCCAGGCTCTTGGCAATCGAGCCCGCCACTTCCGCCCCGGTCACCGGGCCGTCGAACCGGCGGGTGGCGCCGTCGGGAAGCGTGAGGGTGATCGGGTGGGGCGGGGCGCTATCCGGAGGCAAGGGCGGTCTGGTCCTGGTGGGGCGAAAATCGAGGGCTAGGGTGTAGCCCAGACGGAGTGACACCGCAACCGGAGTGGGCTCAGAGCTGCCCAGCTTTGTGGGGGTGGAGCGGGCAGTGCAAGCGGTTCCGCACTTCTTCGCTCGGAGCGATCGGCCGATCCGATCAAACTGGGGCGTGCTTCACCTGCAGATCCGGACTCTCGGCTACAATGTCGAACCCGACGGGTTCTTGGAGCTGGACCGGCTCGGAGCGGCGTTCCATTCCTGCCGTCCGCGGAGCGGCGCCGGCCGAGAACGCCGGCCCGACCTGGGCCGGGCGGACGCCGGCGGCCCAGTTCCACCACTGCCGGATCACCCCGGGCAAGCCCCCAGATACCGCCCCGTCGTATGCGTCGTCACATCGAATTGCTGCCCGCCGGCGCTGGTCATATGCATATGGACGGTGCTCTCCATCATGTCCCCGGTATAAGTCGCCACCCCTTCGGCATGAGCCTGCCCGCGCGAAGTCGTACACGTGCCGGCCCAGTTGACCGTGCCCCCGGAGCGGTCGTTGCGCTCGATGGTGCAGGTGCTGTCGGGGTTGGTCGGGAAGGGTTTCTCCTGGCTGATGCAGCCGGTATGCGTATGGCTCACGCCACCGCCGGGATTGAGGTTGACCCCCGGCGGCAGCTTCACACCCGGCGGCAGTTGCGGCATCCCGGCCATTTCCGTGGTGGTGCTGAATTCCCAATTGCCGGTGTGGATCGATTGGGCGAAGGCGGGAAGCGGCGCGGCCAGCAACAGCGGCGATGCGAGCAGCAGCGATCGGATCATGAGGTTCTTCCTCGGAAAGGCGACCACGACGAGAAACCGGACCGCTTCAGCCGGCCCGATCCGGATCGAGGAGCGCCCAGCCGTTCGGGCCCAGCGCCTCCAGCGGCCGGAAGCGGGTCTTGTAGCCCATCTTGCGGCTCTCGGCGATCCAGTATCCGAGATAGACGTAGCGCTGACCCAGACGGCGCACGCGCGCGATCAGCTGGAGCACGAGCCAGGTACCGAGACTGCGCTTGCTCTCGGCCGGATCGAAAAAACTGTAGACGGCCGAAACACCGTCATCGAGGATGTCGGTGAGGCAGATCCCGACCAGCCGGCCGCTGCCGTCGCGCAGCAGCACCAGGAGCGTGTCGACCGGGCTGTCCTCGATCATGGCGCGGAAATCGCCGAAGCTCATGCCGGCCATGTCGCTGTCGCCGTGGCGCGCGTGCTGGTAGCGGGTGAAGAGCCGGTATTGCTCGATGGTCGCGATCGGGTCGGCCTCGTAGACCTTCAAGTCGGCGTTGATCTGGCCGAGGCGCCGGATCGAGCGGCTGGCGGTGAAGCCGGAGGTGTCGATCCGCACCGGCGTGCAGGCCGTGCAATTGGGACACGCGGGGCGATAGGCCAGCTGATGGCTGCGGCGGAACCCGGCCCGGCTCAGTTCATTGTAGAGGGCGAGCGAGTCCCGCATCGCCAGCTCGGTGATGACTTTGCGCTCGACCCGCCCTTCGACATACGGACAAGGCTGCGAGCTCGTCCGGTAAAAGTGCTGAAGGGCGGTGACGAGCGGCTTGTTCATCGCTTTCCTTTATGGCCGTCGAGCATTATTGCCTGGTGTCGCGCCCGGATGCCAGCCCCATGATGAGTCAAAAGATCGGTGCCCGATCGCCGCGCAGGATCACCGTCCCGGACAGATAATCATGTGCTGCCCGATGGTGCCGGGTCACCAGCGGCAGCAGCACAATGACCCAGCCGGTGATCGCCGCCGAGACGTAGAAGAGGCCGGCGAAGAGCAGCGCCTGGAGCAGGCTCGGCGTCCCGCCATCGAGCCGCCGGACGGTCAATCGGGTGCAGCGCATGCCGATCGTGGCGGAGCCCGGCGCCGCGATCGAGAGGGTCGTATAGAGGACCGCCACCGGCGGCAGGAGCCGCCACAGGAGCCCGAGCAGCCCGAAGCTCAGCAGGGTTAGAACCGTGAGGCCGAGAGCCGCCGCCAGGGTGAGGAGCCCGATCGGCACCAGATCGATGAAATAAGCGACGACTCGGCGCTGCAGCACCTCCTCGAACGGATCGGCGCGCACCGACCAGAGCGGAGGATCGCCTTGTCGTCCCGAGTACGAACCGCGGTTGGCCACATCATGCTCCGGCAGGAAGGTGCTCCAGTCATGATGGGCCAGGCGAGCGACGAGGGGAAGACTCTTCAATGTGGCGAAGGGAGCGCGGGCCCGGTTTGCGGCATCGACACTTCGGCCCGCTGCTGCGGCGGGACCGAGGGGCCGGCGTCACGGAGCACGACGATGCTGACCCGCCGGTTGCGCGGGTTGTTCGGATCGGTCGGCACGAAGGGTTCGGTATCGGCCTTGCCGAGAACGGTCGCGACCCGATCCTCCGGGAGGCCGGCGGCGATCAGCGCCCGGCGGCTGGCATTGGCGCGCTGAGTCGAGAGATCCCAATTATCCATCGCTCCCGGACGCTGGAACGGAGTCGAGTCGGTGTGGCCCGTGATCGAAACCTTGTTCGGCAGTTTCGCGATCGCCTGCGCCACCAGCCCCATCAGCTTGCGCGCCGCCTCGTTCATTTCGGTGGAGCCGCTGGCGAACATCGAGGTCTTCTCCTGATCGACCAGCTGGATGCGCAAACCCTCTTCGGTCCGGTCGACGACCAGATTCTGGGCCAGCGGTTTCAGATCCGGCACCTGCTGGATCGCCTGCTGCAGCTCGAACTGGGCCTTGGCGAATTGCTTGCTCTCGCGCTCGGCCTTCAGCGCCTGGAATTGCGGGTCGGTCAAGTTGTTGGGATCGACGACCTTTCCCGGCGAGAGTTTTTGGAGCAAGGCCTGCTCCTGTCCGGTCAGCTTGCCCGGCTGCGACCCCTTCGCCGAGGCGTCGGGCTTGGGTGTCGGGGCCGAGGCATTCGGATCGCCTGCGGCGTTGAAGGTGAACTCGTTGGGGTTTTCGACCTTGCCCGGTGTGTCGTCATCGTCGTTCTGCTCGAAATCCTGCGGCCGATTGAGCTCGGTGGTGATCGCCGGCGGCGAGGCGGTGCTGGCCTGCGAGCCTTCGGACGTCATGGTGAGACCGCCCAACACGCCGCCGGCACCGCTGGATGTCGATTTGGTCGCCAACGTCGGCGAGAAATAATCGGCGATGCCGCGCTTCTGCGCGTCGGTCGTGGCGTTCAACAGCCAGAGCAACAGGAAGAACGCCATCATCGCCGTGACGAAATCGGCATAGGCAACCTTCCAGGCGCCGCCGTGATGTGCTGCGTGGCCGCCCTTCTTGATCCGCTTGATGATGACTGCGTTCGACTTCGCCATTGGCGCCGATGACCGGACCGGGAATTGACCGGTCTTGTTTCTCACTTCTCGATTAAGATAGCGTTGCCCCGAACTTCCCGCGCTAACCCAGCGCGTCGGCGAGATCGGCGATCAGATCGTCGACATCTTCAATTCCGACCGAGAGACGGCAGAGCGAGTCGGAGATGCCGAGCTGGGCGCGCTCGGCCGCCGGGATCGAGGCGTGGGTCATGATCGCCGGATGTTCGATCAGGCTCTCGACACCGCCCAGGCTCTCGGCCAGCGCGAACAGCCGGCAGCGCTCGAGAAAGCGCCTGGCCTCGTCGAGACCGCCCTTCAAGAGGATCGCGACCATGCCGCCGAAGCCCTCCATCTGGCGGCAGGCGAGCGCGTGCTGAGGATGGCTGGGGAGGCCCGGATAGAAAACGCGCTCGATCTTGGGATGCGCATCGAGCCAGCGAGCCACGGCGAGGGCACCGGCACAATGCTGGCGCAAGCGGAGGGGCAGAGTCTTCAGCCCGCGCAAGGCCAGATAACTGTCGAACGGGCCTTGAATGGCGCCCACCGCGTTGTGCAGGAACCCCAGCTGCTCGGCCAGTTCGGGATGGTCGCCGACCACGACCACGCCGCCGACCATGTCGGAATGACCGTTCAGATATTTTGTCGCCGAATGCATGACCAGATGAAAGCCGTGCTCGATCGGGCGCTGCACGACCGGCGTCGCGAAGGTGTTGTCGGCCGCGGCGATGAGCCGATGGCGCCGGGCGACGGCGGCCACGGCTTCGAGATCGACCAGTTTCAACATCGGATTGGACGGCGTCTCGATCCAGATCAGCCTGGTCTCGGGCCTGATCGCGGCTTCGATCCGGGCCGGATCGGTCATGTCGACGAAACTGAATCGCAGCCCGGCTGAGCGTTCGCGCACTTTCTTGAACAGACGATAGCTGCCGCCATAGAGATCATCCGAGGCGATGACATGAGCCCCGCTGTCGAAGAGATCCAGGATGGTGGCGATGCCGGCGAGGCCGGAGGCGAAGGCATAGCCGCGGGTTCCGCTCTCGAGATCGGCGATACAGCGCTCATAAGCCATGCGCGTCGGGTTCTGCGACCGCGAATATTCGTAGCCCTGATGGACGCCAGGGCTCGCCTGGACGTATGTGGAAGTCTGGTAGATCGGCGGCATGATGGCGCCGGTCGAGGGATCGGGGGATTGCCCGGCATGGATCGCCCGGGTCGCGAGGCCGGGCCGGTTCGGGCGGTCGGTCATGGGCAAGGGCGCTCCTCATTCCACCTTGCGGCGCAGGTGATGGACCAGATCGAGGCGGGTGATGATGCCGCGGAACCGGCCATTCTCCTCGACCACGGGAACATGGTCGCGGGCGAAGATCGGCAGGAGGTCCTCGATCGTGCCCGTGGGTCCGATCGTCTCGACCTTGGTGGTCATGGCATCGCGCACCGGCAGCTCGAATTTCGCCGGTGCCGTCGCCACGGCCAGCAGCAGATCGGATTCGTCGATGATGCCGATCACGCGGCCATCCTCCAGCACCGGCAGCTGCGAGACTTCGTAGAGCTTCATCCGGCGATAGACGAAGAACAGGCTGTCGTCGGGGGCGGCCACGATCGAGCCGCCATCCTCGTAGCGCCGGGCGATCAGATCGGTGAGGTCGCCCTGTTCTTTCCGTTCGAGCAAGCCCTGATCGAACATCCAGTAGTCATTGTACATCTTCGACAGGTATTTGTTGCCGGTATCGCAGATGAAGGTGACGACCCGCTTGGGCACGGTCTGGTCGCGGCAATATTTGACCGCGGCGGCGACCAGCGTGCCCGAAGACGAGCCGGCGAGGATCCCCTCTTTGCGGAGCAGTTCCCGGGCCATTACGAAGCTTTCGAGATCGCTGACGGTGTAGGCGGAGCTGAGCAGAGACAGATCGCAATTGTCGGGGACGAAATCCTCGCCGATGCCCTCGACCAGCCAGGATCCGGCGCGGGTCATCCGGCCGGTCCGGACCAACTCCGCCAGCACCGAGCCTTCCGGATCGGCCAGCACCATTTCGGTCCGGGGAGCGACCCGGGTGAAGAACCGGCCGAGGCCGGTCAGCGTCCCGCCGGAGCCGACCCCGACGACGATCGCGTCCAGATCATGGCCCATCTGTGCCCAGATCTCGGGCGCGGTGCCGATCTCGTGGGCCAGCGGATTGGCCGGGTTCTGGAACTGATTGATATAGAAGGATCCCGGAATTTCCGCGGTGAGCCGTTCGGCGATGTCCTGGTAATAGGCCGGATCGCCCTTGACCACATCGGAGCGGGTGAGGCGCACCTCGGCGCCCAGCGCCTTCAGATGGAACACCTTGTCCTGGCTCATCTTGTCGGGAACCACCAGGATCAGGCGATAGCCTTTCTGGGCCGCGACCAGCGCCAGTCCGATGCCGGTATTGCCGGCGGTCGCCTCGATGACTGTTCCGCCCGGCTTCAGCCGGCCGTCGCGCTCGGCCGCCTCGATCATGCCGAGCCCGATCCGATCCTTGATCGAGCCGCCCGGATTCTGATTTTCCAGCTTGACGAAGAGCCGGCAGGGCGCGGTCTCGAGATGGGTGAGCTCGACCAGCGGCGTATTGCCGATCGTGTCGAGAATGCCGCCGCTCGGCGCCATGATCGCTCTCCTTGCGCGGGAACCGCCGGTGCGGTCCGGATCGTCGGGAGCGGTCATAGCAGGAATCGCGCGGGAACGGTGAGTCCGGAGGTCGGTCGGTCCCTGGTCGGCTCGGGCCTCGCTCAGCCGAACCGAAGCCGAACTGATGCGTCGGCGCAGCCTGTCGAACCGGTCGCGCGATCAAGCGGGAAGGTAGGTCAACCTGATCACGTCCTCGTCGATCTGATCGCTGGCGACGAAGCGCATCGGTGGCCGGGCGCCGACGAAGAACGGCTTGCCGTGACCGAGGACGACGGGATGGAGGTAAAGTCGATACTCATCGATGAGACCGAGGTCGGTCAGGCTGCCAGCGAGGTCTGGTCCGGCAACATCGATCTCACCGTCGAGCCGAGCCTTCAACCCGCGTACCACCGCCTCGAGGTCATTCGCGACGAGAGTGGCGTTGGGTCCGACCGACTCTGACGAGCGCGACACGACCCACTTCGGTTTGCGCCGCCACGCCGCGGCAAATTCGCGTTGCTCCGCGCCCCACTCGGGAAAGTCTTCGTCCCAATAACGCATGACTTCGTAGATCCGGCGACCGTAGACGGTGCCAGTCACGTCGCGCACTCGCTCTATGAAGTGACGAAAAAGCCTGGTGCTCGGCCGAAATGCCTGGTGGTCGACATAGCCGTCCAAGGACTGGTTCATTCCGAAGACGAGCTTCGCCATGCTACAGGTCTCCCTCTCAGGCTTTCAGAATAGCGCGAGCCGACGTTGGAGAGAACGGGGATTGGACCCGATCTCGGCGCCGCTCTGCCGGTGTGATCCGTCATCGGACATCCGCCTTCCACCCTCTCGGCCCCCAGGTCCGGCGGACGACCGATCGGCCCGCGATGAAAGGGTGCAGAGGCCTCGCCTCTGCTATTTGGTGCCGACTGCGTGCTCGAAGAATTGCGTGGCGACGAAACTCCCGAACTCCGGCTGAGCGGCGAGATTGCCGAGCGCGATCTGCGTGTCGAGGCTGAGTTTGAGGGCCGCCGGTGCGATTTCGACACTCCGCGGATAGACGTCGTCGGCGATCATGCGTTCGACCGCGGCTTTGACCACGGCCGGATCGAGGGTCGGAAATTCCTGCTCGGCGATCGCGACCGTGCCGGCGCCGTCGCGGCGGATGAAGCGCAAGGCCGCTTCCAGGCCGTTCGCCAGCTTCTGGGCGAGCACGGGATCGACATCCTTGCGCGCGGCGATGGCGGAGAACTCATAGGCGCCGTAGAGTTTGGGAAAGCCCAGCACGACTTTCATCCCCTTGGCCACCGCCTGGTCCAGACCCGGCTCGTAGAGCACGGCGACCTTGCCCTGGCCGTTGAGGAACGGGCCGATCTCGGAGCCGATCGGCACCTGGATCATGGTCACGTCCTTCTCGCCGTCGAGACCGTTCTCTTTCAGCAATTTGAGGAACAGCGACGTACTCGTGGTCGGCATCTGGCCGGTGACGACCGTCTGGCCCTTCACGTCCTTGATCCCGGTAAACGGGAAGTCCGGAGCGGTCGCGATCCAGACGGCAGCGCCGTTGACGACATTGGCGATGATCTCGACCGGCGCCCCCTTGGCGGCCGCTATCGCCGCCCATTCCGGACCGTGCAGGGAGAATTGAGCACTGCCCGAAAGCACGGCGGCGAGCGCCACGCTCGGCGCCCCCGCTGTTTCCTTGGTCAGGTCGAGCCCTTCGGCCGTGAAGAAACCCTTGTCGATCGCGACATAGAGCGGCAGATAGAGCATCGACTGGAACGCCTGGGAGATCACCGCCTTGGCATTCTCGGCCCGGGCCGGGCCGACGAGTGCCGCCAGCGCTGCAGCCAGGAGCCAAAACCTCGAACAGAACCCCGTCATCGCCGCCTCTCCTCGATCAGACATGCAATTCCGCCCGGTGCGGATCCAGCTTCCACGGCAGAACCCGTCGCTCGATCAGGTCGATGACGAAATAGAGCACGAACCCGATGCCCATCAGGGTGAACAAGCCGAGCCAGACAGTGTCGAGATCGTAGAAGCTCGACGCCGTGAAAATCATATGGCCGAGCCCGCGCTGTGACGAGATGAATTCGCCGACCACGGCGCCGACCAGCCCGAAGCCGACATTGATCCGGAATGTCGCGATGATCCCGGGCAGCGAGGACGGAATGACGACCTTGAAGAAGATCTGGTTCTTGGTAGCACCCAAAGTCAGGAGCAGGGAGAGCAGATCGGGATCGGCATCCTTGGCCGCCTGATAGGCGGCAATGAGCGCCACGATCGCGGTCAATGAAATCGCCAGCGCCACCTTCGAGGAAAGGCCGGTCCCGAACCATAGAATCACGATCGGCGCGAAGGCGATCTTGGGGACGCTGTTGAAGGCGACGATCAGCGGCTCGACCGTGCGTGCGACGAAGCGGGAATACCAGAGCCCGAGCCCCAGGATCGATCCGGCGACGGTGCCGATGAAGAATCCCAGGATCGATTCGTAGAGCGTGACCCATGTGTCGTAGAAGAGCGCGCCGTCGGCCAGCTGGCGCCAGAAATTGCGCGCGATTCCGCTCGGCTGCCCGAGCAGAAAGCCCGAGACGAGGCCGCTCCTGACTCCGGTCTCCCAAGCCGCCAGCAGAATGACCACCAGGCCGAGCTGGATCGCCGCCCGGCCGATCGCCGTGTCGAACTCGCGGGCGAGGCGCCGAATCATGCCTGCCGGCCCCCCGTCTGGATCTCCAGTTCGTTGCACAGGCTTTTGAAGTATCCGGAGAATTTGGGGTCGCTGCGGGCGCCGATCGGCGAGTGTTCGCCGATGTCGATCTCATGGATCGCCTTCACCGTCGTCGGTCGCCGGTTGAGCACGACGACGCGCCGGGACAGCGCGACGGCTTCGTCGACATCATGGGTGACGAGGATGACGGTCTTGTTGAACGCCGCCACTGCTTCCATCAGCACACCTTCGAGATAGAGGCGGGTCTGGTAGTCCAATGCCGAAAAGGGCTCGTCGAGCAGCAGGATGTCGGGATCGGTGATCAGCGTGCGGATCAGCGCCGCGCGCTGGCGCATCCCGCCGGACAAGGTACCGGGATAGGCGTTCTCGAACCCGCCCAGCCCGTAGAGTTCGAGATAATGGTGGGCCTTCTCGCGGGCTACGGTCCTCTCGACACCGCGCAATTCGAGACCGAGCACGACGTTGCCGAGAACCGTCCGCCATGGCAGCAGCAGATCCTTCTGCATCATGTAGCCGACTCGCCCGCGCAATCCGGCGACGAGCCGGCCCTCGTAGCTGAGCGTCCCGCCGTCGGCCGCCACCAGCCCGGCCACGATATTGAAGATCGTCGTCTTGCCGCAGCCGCTCGGGCCGATGATGCTGACGAAATCGCCCTCGAAGATATCGAAGCTGAGCCCGTCCAGCACCCGCACCGGACCGCTGGCCGAGGCGAAGGATTTCCGAATGTCGCGGAGTGCCAGCTTCGGCGGTGAGGGAGGCATCGGCCCGTTGCGGCGGTGAGAGACGCGCCTGGTTCAGCAAGGGCCGTGCCAGTCCCGGCCCGATATCATCCAGCCTATAACCGCTTGACCGCCCGCAGCCGCATATGCTACAGGCAGTAACATTACGAAAGGTAACGTTACGATGAGTCATACACCCCCCGATCTGGGCGATCTCGAACTCGAAACGATGCAGCTGATCTGGGCCGAGGGGCCGATGACGGCTGAGCTCGTGCGCGAACGGCTGTCGCGCAAACTCAAGGAATCGACGGTGCGCACGGTGCTGCGCCGGCTCGAGGACAAGGGCTATCTCGCCCATACGGTCGAGCAGCGGACATTCACCTTTCATGCCACCGAGGCGCGGCAGCATGTGGCGGCGAAGGCGGTCAAGCGCATCGTCGATTGGTTCTGTAACGGCTCGATGGAAGAGGTGCTGGTCGGCATGGTCGATTCGGCCCTGCTCGACGACCGGCAACTGCAGGCGCTGGCCCAGCGCATCGAACAGGCGAAGAAGGAACAGAAGAAATGATACCGATTCTGGTCGAAGCCGCCCTGCGCTCGGCACTTCTCGGTCTCGCAGTCGGGCTCGGTCTCGAGCTGTTCCGGGTGCGCAACACCCAGGTCGAGACGACGGCGTGGATCACCGTGCTGGCAGCGTCGCTGGCCATGCCGCTGCTCATGCAATGGCCGATCCTGCTGTTCTCGACGCCGAGCGACCTGTTGCCCGGAACCATTTTCGAGCCGGACCCGATCACCTTCGCCGACGCGCCGGTTTCGGCGGTCTCGGTCGAAAACTTCCGGATCGGTCCCTTCCTGTTGCCGGGCGTCTACGGCGTGGTGGCTTCCGTGCTCCTGCTCCGCCTCTTCATCGGGCTGGCGGTGACGGCGCGGATCGTGCACCGGGCTCGGCCGATCCTCGCGGACTGGACCGGGGGAGCCGATGTCCGGGTCACCGATGCCGTCAAGGCGCCGGTGACATTCGGCCGGGTCGTCCTGTTGCCGATCGCGTCTGCCGTCTGGCCGCCGGCGCAGCGGCGTGCGGTCATGAGTCATGAACGCTCGCATCTCGACCATCATGATTTCCTGGTCCAGATCCTGAGCACCCTGCATTGCGCGCTGTTCTGGTTCAACCCGCTCGCCTGGTGGCTGCAGCGCCGTCTCGCCTTTCTGGCGGAGCGGACCAGCGACGAAGCCGCGATCGCCGATCTCGGCAGCCGGGTCGACTACGCCGTGATCCTGCTCGATGTCGCATCCGGCGCCAGGTACGTGCCGGCGGGAATCGCCATGGCGCGGCCGGCGATGCTGCGCCGGCGGGTCGAGACGATCCTGACCCGGGTCGCCCCGGCTGCCGCCCTGGCGCCGAGGCTCCGGCTGTTGCTGGCCTCGAGCCTGATGCCCGCGATCCTCGTCACTGGCGGGACCGCGTGGCAGGCGCGCGCGGACGATCCGGTTCCGCCGGCTCCGGCGGCCCCCGCTGCTCCGGCGGCACCCGCCGCGCCTGCGGCCCCGGCGGCTCCGCCTGCTCCCGACGCTTCCCCCGTTCCCCCCGTTCCTCCCGTGTCGGGGCCGGCCGCCGATCTGCCGGGCAGCGAACGCGGCTTTGCGATCTTCAGCGGCGGCAATACGACGACCACCGGCAGCGACGCCGCGCGCCGCCAGATCATGAAGGCACGTGGTCGGATCGAAGGCGACGCGATTCTGTTCCTGCATCGAGGTACGGTCTACGCGATCACCGATCCGGCCCTGGTCGATGCGGCAGCGGCGCTGTTCCGCCCGCAAAGGGAGCTCGGCGACCAGCAACGTCAGCTCGGCGACCAGCAGAGTGATCTGGGTCACCAGCAATCCGATCTCGGCCGACAAGAGGGGGAGTTGGGCCGCGAGATGGGCGCTCTGGCCCGTCGGCAGGCCAAGGAGGTAGCGAAGCAAGCCTTGGCCGCGGCCAAAGGTTCCCTGGCTGAAGCGAACGGCACTGAAAGCGTCGACGTCGGCGTGGATTTCGAAAAATCCATGGATGAATTGTCGCGCAAGATGGCGGCATTGGCAGCGGCGCAGGAGGCGCTGAGTGCCAAACAGGGCGAGTTCGGGGCCGAACAGGAGAAGTTCGGCCGGGAGCAGTCACGAGTGTCCCGTGTTGGGGCGGCGAAGATGCAGGCGCTGATCGATCAGGCGCTCGAGAGCGGTGCGGCGACCCCGGTGCCATAGCGCACGGGGTCGGCACAATCCATCCCTCAGGACGACCGATCCGCGGAAAACGCCTTGTAGGCGATGACCGTGAAGGTATCCCTCACTCCAGGCAAGACCTGGAGCCGTTCGGTGACGAAGCGGCCGATATCGGTGTCGTCGTCGAGATAGCATTTCATCATCAGATCCCACTGGCCCGAGGTCGAATAGACCTCGGAGACCTGTTCGATCTGCTGCACGGCTTCGTCGGCGACTTGATAGGCTCGGCCCAACTCGCACTTCACGTTGATGAAGATCGTCTTCATCGGAAGCTCGGCGTGGTCAGCCGCGCCGGCTGATCCGGACCGGGCGGAGCAGGAAGGCCGGCTGATGGTCGCCGAAGCCGATCACCCGCTCGTCGTCATCCTCTGCGGGCCGGTGCCGCGGGGCCGGCCGGGCGGCGGAAAACGGGGTCACATTGGATTGGGCACTGCCCATGCGGATCGGCTCGCCGTGGCTCGCCGGGCCACGCGGCTTTCGCGCTGCCCGATGCCCGGCCAGCGGCTGAACCGAACCGGCCTCGTCCGGCGCCGCCCGGGGTTGCTCGGAGGCAGCAGAGGCGGGGCTGCGGGGTGCGCGGCTTTCGCCGCCGGCACTCCGGGCCGGCCGCCGGCCGCCGCGCCCGCGGCGTTGGCCCGACTCTTCATCGAAGCCCGGATGCTCGAAGCCCTCCAGCGTCATCGCCGGGATCTCCTTGCCGATCAGTTTGACGATGGCGGCGACATTCTTGCCGTCATCCGGCATCGCCAGGGTGAAGGCGCGGCCGAGATTGCCCGCTCGGCCCGTCCGGCCGATCCGATGGACGTAATCTTCGGCATGGATGGGGACATCGAAATTGAAGACGTGCGACAGGCCCTGGATGTCGAGCCCGCGCGCGGCGACATCGCTCGCGACCAGCAATCGGACTTGGTTGGCCCGGAATTTGTCCAGCGTCTCGGTCCGCTTGGCCTGCGCCATGTCGCCATGCAGCGCCAGCGCATCGAAGCCGTGCTTCTGCAGCGATTTCAGCAGAATGTCGACATCGCGCTTGCGATTGCAGAAGATGATCGCGTTCTTCACGTCTTCCTGTTCGATCAGCCGGCGCAGCATGGCGCGCTTGTCCAGCTCTTCGACCATGAGAATGTGCTGGGCGACATTGACTGCCGGAGAAGCCGGCGGGGCCACGCTGATTTCCTTCGGGTTCATCAGGAACGCGTCGGCCAGGCGCCGGATCTCCGGCGGCATGGTCGCCGAGAAGAACAGCGTCTGCCGGATCTTGGGCAGCATCGCGACGATCCGTTCGATGTCCGGGATGAAGCCCATGTCGAGCATCCGGTCGGCTTCGTCGATGACCAGAATCTTGATGTCCGACAGCAGAATCTTGCCGCGATCGAAGAGATCGAGCAGCCTTCCCGGCGTGGCGATCAGGACATCGACGCCGCGATCGAGCTTGCGCTCCTGATCCGACATGCTTTCGCCGCCCATGATCAGTGCCATCGACAGCTTGTGATGCTTGCCATAGATCTCGAACGCATTGGAGACCTGGGCGGCGAGCTCGCGGGTCGGCTCGAGGATGAGCGTGCGCGGCATTCGCGCCCGGGCGCGGCCGCTGGCGAGAATATCGATCATCGGCAGGGTGAATCCCGCCGTCTTGCCCGTGCCGGTCTGGGCGCAGCCGAGCACGTCGCGTCCCATGAGGACATAAGGGATGGCTTGCGCCTGTATCGGCGTCGGGGTGGTGTACCCGGCGTCGGCAACGGCGGTCAGCAGGTCTGACGACAGACCAAGGTCGGCAAAATCGGTCAAGGGCGTTCCGGTTCCAGTCAGTTTCTTCTAAGGTACGGGGGGTGCGCCCCGTAAGTGGTCTCTCTGGGCGCGAATGTCAAATTGCATCCTTGTGTCAGTCGCTCACAACAGCCATGCCGGGCGGGATTTCTCGCTGGAATCGGCCGGGTGCGGCCCATAGATCACAATGGAGAGGGCAGGGGAGAGGCGATGCCGGCCAAGATTCCGTTGATTCTGCTGCCGGGGCTGCTGTGCGATGCCGCTTTGTGGCAGTATCAGATGACGGCGCTCGCGGAATTTGCCGAACCCGCGGTCGCCGATCTGACCGGAGCAGCCTCGATTCCGGCCATGGCCGACGCGGTGCTGGCCGCAGCCCCGCCGCGATTCGCCTTGGCCGGGCTGTCGATGGGTGGGTACGTCGCCTTGGAGATTCTACGCCGGGCGCCGGGCCGGGTCAGCCGCCTCGCCCTGCTCGACACGAGCGCCCGCGCCGATACCGACGAAATGCGGGAGCGGCGGCGCGGCTTGATCGAACTCGCGCAGCTCGGCCGGTTCAAGGGTGTCACGCCGCGGCTGTTGCCGCTGCTGCTCCACCCCGATCATCTGGTGGAGCCGTTCACCGGCATCGTGACCGGCATGGCCGAACGGGTCGGGCGAGCGGGATTCTTGCGCCAGGAGACGGCGATCCTCGGCCGTATCGACAGCCGGGCCTCGCTGGCCGCGATCACGGTGCCGACCCTGGTGATCTGCGGCGACGCCGACGCGCTGACACCGCCGGCGCTCGCCCGGGAAATCGCAGGCGGCATCGCCGGGGCGCGGCTGGTCCTGATCGAGGGGGCGGGGCATCTGACACCGCTCGAACAGCCCGAGGCGGTGAACCGGGCGATGATCGAGTGGCTCGGCGATGATTTCTGAGCCGGCGGTCGTTCAGGCGGCACTCGTGGCGCGGGTCCAGATGTTGCTCTGGGCGGCGCGGATGAAGCGGGCGATCGCCGGTGCGGGGGCTCGGCCGGCCGAGGCGACCAATTGGATATCGCGCTCCAGGCGGAGGTCGGCGATCGGGCGGGTGGCGATCCCGGCGGCGAGCGATGCGGTTTCGGGCACGAGCATGACGCCCAGGCCGGCCGCGACCATGATCTGGCCCCAATTCTCGGCCTCGCTCGTCAATTCGGTTTCGAGCTCGAGATTGCGCTCCCGGCAGGCCTGACGCAGGGCCGCCGCGGCCGAGCAATCGGGACGCGTCACCTGGCGTTCCTTGGCGAGTTCGCCGAGCCGGATGCTCGCCATCTCCTGGAACCGGTGGCCCTGGGCGAACGCCACCAGATAGCGCTCGTGGTAGAGCCGGATCCCGGTGAACCGCGCATCGGCGCCAGCGGCCTCGACCAGGATCGCCAGATGCAGGGTGCCGTCCAGTAGGGCTGCGGCCAGGCGTTCGCGCGCACCCTCGATCAGGTTGATTTGGAGCGCCTTGTTGGCGGCGCCGAATTGTTTCAGCAATTCCTTGAAGCCGCTCGGGCCGATCGTCGGCATGATGCCGACGGTGAACGCTGCGGATTGCTGAACATTGTACTGTCGCGCCGCGTCGCGCAGTCTTTCGGTGTCGGCCAGGATCTGATCGAAATGGGCGCGCATCAGGGTGCCGAAGGGGGTCAGCTGGGTCATGTGATGTTCACGCAGGAACAAGGCACCGCCCAGTTCCTCTTCGAGCATGCGGATGCTGCGGGTCAGGGCCGGTTGCGTCACGTTGCAGGCCTTGGCGGCGTGGGTGAAGTTGGTCGTGTCGCAGGCGGCCAGGAAATATTTGATCTGCGCGAGCTGCATCGAGCGAGATGATCCAAGTTGACGCGGAACCAGGATAGCATGCCCGCGGCCCGGGCCAAGCGGTTTGGCCGGGCGCCGGGGGATGAGCGGAGACCGGGGAGATGATCAGGGAGCAGCGGGGGCTCGCGGCGATATTCCGCCAGGCCGTAGCCGACCACCGAGCCGGCCGGCTGCAGCAGGCCGAGGCCGGCTATCGCCGGATCCTGGCAGCCGATCCCGGCCATGCCGATTCTCTGCATTATCTCGGCTTGATCGCCGCCGCGATCGGCCGGCACGACCTGGCCGTTGCTCTCATCGGCCGTGCCCTCCGCTCGCGCCCGGGTGCCGCGGATTTTTTCAACAATCTCGGTCTCTCGCTCATTGCACTGGGCCGCTTCGCCGAGGCGGCGGAGGCTCATCAGCGAGCCATCCGCCTGGAGCCCGGGATGGCGGCGGCACACAACAATCTGGGCAATGCGCTGAAGGCGCTGGACGGGCCGGCGGCGGCGGAAGTGCACTATCGGCGGGCACTCGAACTCGACCCCGGTTTCGCCGCTGCACATAATAACCTGGGTGCGGCTCTGGCCGACCGCGATCGGTTGGGTGAAGCCGAATCGTACTATCGGGCGGCACTCCGTCTCGATCCCGTCTATCCCGAAGCCCACAATAATCTGGCGACTTCTCTCCGCGGTCAGGGCCGATGGGAGGAAGCGATCGAGCATTGCCGGCGGGCCGTGGCACAGGCCCCCGATCATGCCGACGCGCACTACAACCTCGCCTGGTCCCTGCTGCTGGCCGGCCATTATCGCGAGGGGTGGCGGGAATTCGAATGGCGCTGGCGGCTCGAAGGCGGCAAGGGCGCGCGGACCTTCGATGTTCCGCTCTGGCGCGGCGAACCGCTGGGCGACCGGGTCTTGCTGCTCCACGCCGAACAGGGTGCTGGCGATAGTTTCTTGTTTTGCCGCTATGTCCTCCTCGCAGCCAGACTCGGGCGGGTCATTCTGGAAGTGCCGCAGCCTCTGGTCGGCCTGCTCGCGGGGCTGCCGGGATTGGCCGGAATCTACCCGGCCGGATCGACCCTGCCGGCCTTCCACCTGCATTGCCCGCTCCTGAGCCTGCCGCTCGCGTTCGGAACGGAGATCGGCACAATTCCCGCCGAGGTTCCGTATCTGCACGCCGATCCCGACCGGGTCGCGTGCTGGCAGCGACGCTTGGCTCCACACCCGGGGCCCCGTATCGGCTTGGTCTGGGCCGGAAATCCGGCACAGCGGGACGACCGCCGCCGATCGATCGCTCCGGCCCGCTTCGCTCCCCTGGCCGAGGTGCCGGGATTGACGCTCGTGTCGTTACAAAAGCGCCGAGGCGACCCGCAACCCGCTGGGCTGGACCTGTTCGACCCGACCGCCGATCTCGTCGACTATGCCGAGACTGCAGCCCTGATCGAGGCGCTGGACCTGGTGATCGGAGTCGATACGGGGGTGGTTCATCTGGCCGGGGCGCTCGGCAAGCCAGTCTGGGTCCTCAATCGGTTCGAGCCTTATTTCGTCTGGCTGGTCGATCGTACCGACAGCCCCTGGTATCCGACCCTGCGCCAGTTTCGCCAACTCGCCCCTGGAGAGTGGGACCCGGTGATCGAGTCGGTTCGAGACGCGCTTTCGGCAATGGAGTGGCGCCGCGGTCTCGCCGGTCGGGGATAGCGGAGCAGCCGGCGGAGGCGGCGAGCGCCGGCTGTATGCAGTTTCGGCAGCGCGATCGGAGTAGTGATCTGTCGCCGGGCCGGTCAGTGTTACACTTTTGCAAACAAAATCGGCCTGGATACAAAAATTTCGGGATGGTGCCTTTTAAATCAATGGCGCTGTGTTCGAACCGCCACACGTGGTTTTTGCAGTGCACCAGCGGTGGATCGCCTGGCCTATGGCGCGTTCGGGGCCGGCGCAGCTGCGTTCCGCCTGTCGGCAATCGTTTGAAAATATGGCGAAACGACACCGGCGCGAGCCCCGCGGGGTTTTTGGTCGGCCGCCGCCGGAGGGCGACATCTCATACCAAAAGTATGGAAATCAATTCCTAAATTTTATTTTATTCTAAATAACAAACTCCGCACAAGACAGTCGTAAGTACGTGCAGAGGGCGGATGCGGACCGATGCCGCGTTGAGCCGGATGCGCGTGATCCGACACTCACTAGCGGGGGAACCTGAACATGGATCTTTTGGGCACGGGGCGCTTGTCGCGCCGTCGGTCGAAAATCGGAGTGCTGGTGGTCGCGGGGGCGACCTTGGCACTGGCGATGCCGCCGGTGGCGCTAGCCGACGACACCGCAGCGCTGAAGGCGCAGCTCAATGCGTTGACCCAGCAATTGAATGCTCTCGCGGCGCAGAACCAGGCGCAGTCGGCCCAGGTCAAGGCGCTGAGCGACCAGGTACAGAAACTGACGGCAGCGGCCGCCGCGACCCCGCCCGCCCCGGCGCTGACGGTTCTGCCGCCGGGCCAGAAACCGGCCCCGGGAGATTCCGTCGTCGCCGTGACCGAGCAGCCGGGCAACGTCCCGGGCCGCAGCGGTTATCCACCCGAGTCGGCCTTCGGCGCGCCGGGTTATCCCTATATCTCGGCCCCGACGACGCCGTATTTCGGGGCGGTCGGAACCAATCCGGTCGGTTCCGGCAATTCGACCGTCAGGCTGTCGCTTTCCGGTCAAGTCAACCGTGACGAAGTCTATGGCAACGACGGCAAGGCGGCGGAAATCCGCAGCCTGGACAACAACACCTCGTCCACGCGGTTCCGTTTCCAGGGCGACTCTGCGCTCAGTTCCGAGACCTCGTTCGGCGGCATCATCGAGCTGGAAATTCGTCCGAACAGCTCGGCCAATACGACGCTCACCGCCGATCAGGGCAATTCGGTGACGAACTTCACCGGCGGTATCGCCAATGTCGGCGCTACGACGGGCGCTCCCTCGAACAACTCGACCGGTGTTCCCACTGTTCGCTGGGCCGACGCCTATGTCACCAACGAGCAATGGGGTGCCATCCACATCGGCTTCGGCGGTACCGCGGGCTATCTGACGGCCGAGAACGACATCTCGGGCACCTTCTATGGCGGCTATGTCAACGTCTCCGACACCGATGGCGGCTTCTCCTTCCGCCAGAGCGGCTCGGCCCTGATCCCCTCGGGCGCCTTCGCGGGTGGTGCGACGGTGAAATGCGCGATCCCCGTCAACACGGCCGCCGGTCTGGTGACCGCCAAGACCTGCTTCGACTCACCGGCCAATGCCTATGGGCCGGAAGTCGGCAGCGTGTTCTTCTTCATGGACGGCGACGTCCGCAACGATCGTATCCGCTACGACTCGCCTCTGTTCAACGGCTTCCAGTTCTCGACTTCGGCGATCGACGGCGGCGCCGCCGACATCGCTCTGCGCTACGGTGCCGATTGGTTCGGGACCACTGTCGTCGCCTCGGTAGCCGAAACCTTCGCCACCAGCTTCACGCATGGCGCCTGCTCGGCCTATTGCTATTCGAGCGGCTTGCCGACGGTTGCGAATGCCTCGGTCGGTCAGGCGATCACGACCGGCGGCACGGCCATTCAAACCGGCCCCAGCACCAATGGTTCCAACCAGTTCGACGGCTCCTTCTCGGTGCTGACCCCGATCGGTCTCAGCCTGACCATGGCCGGCGGCGTCCAGAGTCCGATCTATCTGGATCCGCTGAAGGAATCGATCAGCCCGAACCTGCTGCACATCAAGGTTGGCTGGCAGACGCCGGACCCGTGGTTCTCGTTCGGCAAGACCTCGTTCGCCTTCTCCCGCACCGAGAATCAGGAATTGCAGTTTGCCGGCGACGACGCTCTGGACTATGCTTTCCAGATCAATCAGGCCGTCGATCCCGGTGCGGCGAACATCTATGTCGCCTATCATCATCAGACTCTCGACCGCGAGTTCGCCTCGTATCATCCGATCGATCTCGCGCTGGTCGGTGCCATCGTCAAGTTCTAAGGGTGAGTGGAATGACCGTATGGAAGTATCATGTCGGATGGCGGGCCGCGAAGCTCGCCGTCATCGCCGGATTGGTGGGGTTTCTCGGCGCTTGTGAAGGGATCAAGCCGATGAACAGTATCCCGATCCCCGATTCCGAACTCGATCCCAGCAAGCCTGGGATTTTCAGCGGTGACGACGGCGCGATAATTCTCTACGAAAAGAAATAAGCCGGAGCCAGGTAAAGACCCGGGAAAAGACCCAGGTAAAGACGAAGCCGCCCACGGAAGAGGTCCGTGGGCGGCTTTTTTCGTCGGGTCCGGATATCAGCGCGAAACGACGAATCCGGCGCGCGGGAAATGCACGTGGAGCCGCCCGAGTGCCGGCTCGTCGCGGGCGAGGACGATCTCCTGCGCAGAGAGTGCCACGAGCGCACCAGAGACTGGGTCACGTCCCGTGTCATCGGGGGTCACGCTGATCCGCTCTCCCGACTTCCAGGAGCCGGGTTCGACGTCCTCGTCCGCCGAAATCGGTGCGGGTTCGGCGTTGCGGGCGATTTCGAGGGCGGCCGCGGCGGGCAGTTCGGTCATCTGACCATGGCCGATCGCAGCGACCCGGTCCGCCCAAGGCAGCAGGGCGGGCACGCCCGGTACGTCTGCGGTAGTGGAGCCGAGCAAGCGGCGTATGAACCAGAGCGGGTGATAGGCCGCGAAATCGACGAGGCTCGGCTGCAGGCCCAGCAGAAACGGGCGGCCGTCGGCGAGCATCTGGGAGAGCCAATCGAACTGGGGGCGCAGCTGATCGATGAAAAGGGGCCGGTCGGCCCGCATCCGGCCCGCGTCGATGCGTCGGCCGGAGAATTTCTCCCGGTCTTCGATGAATGCCGCCGGCAGGGAATCCCCGACGACACCGAAGGCGAGACCCACAGCCGCCGAAAATGTCGACCGCTCGATGGCCAGGGCCAGCACGCCGCACGTGCCGGGGTCGCTGCCGGGGTAGAAAGACGGGTCCGGCTGCCGTCGCTCCAGCTCACGCATGATGAGCTGGGTGTCGCAATAGACATCGGCACCGATCTGCAGCACCGGGGTCTTGCGATAGCCGCCGGTCAGCGGAATCAAATCGGGCTTCGGCATGATCGCCGGGATGGTGACCGACTGCCAGGCGAGCCCCTTCCTGCCGAGGCCGAGGCGGATCTTCTCGGAATAGGGCGAGTTCGGATAATGGTGGAGGATGATCTGGTCCATCGGCGTGCTCCAAAATGCCGATCCGGTCGCCGTTCGGCCCCCGTTCAGCGTGGGTTGAACCTTCGGAATAAGTTCCAGTAGCTGACCGGAAAGACGCGCTGAACCGCGGCGATCACTCTGGCGTCGGCGCCGATCAGGATGCGCTTCTCGCGCCGCCTGATGCCGGCGAGGATCCGGGCGGCTGCGGCTTCCGGCGTCGTCCGGGCGAGGGTCTTGAACTGGGCCGCGGCCTGCTTCGCCGTCTCGGGAGCGATCCCGGCGGCGACCCGTGCGTTTTCGGCGATGCTGGTCGCGATCCCGCCCGGATGGACGACCGACAATCCAATCCTGCTGCCGGCGAGTTCATGGCGAAGTGCCTCGGAAAACCCGCGCACGGCGAATTTGCTGGCGCTGTAGGCGGTCTGCCCCGGCGGCGCGATGATGCCGAAGACGCTCGAGAGATTGACGATGTGAGCAGTCGGCTCGCGCCGGAGTGCCGGCAGGAAGGCCTTGGTCATGCGCACGACGCCCCAGAAATTGATCGCGAACAGCCACTCGATGTCTGCGAGCGTCAGCTCGTCGAAGCTGCCCATGAGGGCCACGCCGGCGTTGTTGATCAAGAGGGCGACCCGGCCATGCCGCGCCAGAACCGCCTCGGGCAGGCCCGCCACTGCGGCGGCATCGCCAGTATCGACGAGATGGGTGGAAACCGTGCGGCCAAATTCCCGCGCCGCTCGGGCAGTCGCCTCGAGCGCGACGGCATCGATATCGACCAGGGCCAAGTCGACGCCCTCGCCCGCCAATTGGAGGGCGAGGGCACGACCGATACCGCCAGCGGCACCGGTGACGACCGAGACACTGCCGCGGAGCGGAAAGGTCTCGCCCGGCCGCTCCCGCGGCATTCCCGACTAGAACTGGTAGCCGATGTAAGCCGAGACGAAGTCGAGATCGATGTTCGGATTCTGCTCGGGGCTGCCCCCGATCATGAAGTTGGTGACGTAGGTGATGCCCCAGGTCAAGTTCTGCAGATAGCTGAAATTGACTCCGATGCCGATCTGGGCGGTGTGGGCGATGAACGAGCCTGCACCGAGCGGGCTGGTGCCCTGGACGTCGTGCGAAAAGGTGATGTTGGGCGTCATGTCGATGCCGGCCGGCAGGGTATGCGGAAAATCGAACGACGCATTCAGCACATAGCCATAGGCAAAGTTGGTGGGCAGCTGCGTGCTCTGGATACCGCCGGAGGCGGTCGGAACCTGCGGGACGCCGTTGACGGCGAAGCCGGAGAAGCCGTTGGTGGTGAGGTCGTTGAGAAATGCCGAGTTTTTCGGGAAGTCGCCGATATAGTCGTACGCCCCTTCCGCGACGAGGACGACCGTCTGGATCGGGGTGTCAGGAATGTCGCTCCACAGCTTGGTGATGCCCAAATTCACCTGCGTGACCGGGTAGCGCTTGTAGGTCTGGAATTCCTGATTGAAGTCGCCAGCCTTGATGCCTTCCGCCTCGATCACCGGATCCAGTAGGGCATTGGTGCAGATCGACTTCACGGCAAAGAAAATCAGCCCTTGCGGATCGCAGAGCGCCGGCACGTCGATTCCGAGGAAGGTGTCGGAGAGGGCGAGGGTGATCGGTTGATTGAGCCGCGTCGAAACTTCACCTTGGAATGCGAGCTCGCCGGGACCGTTGAAATTGAAGCTGGCGCCGATCAGGTGGATGTTTTCCGGATAGGTGAAAGAGATTCCAGAAGTAGCGAAGTAGGAGGTCGACGGGTTGAGGAGGAACAGGCCGCGCTCGTCGAGAAGAGTCGAAGCCGCCGTACCGGTGCGGACCTGAACGAACGGTGCGCGGCTCGCGTAATTCTCGAAATACGCCCCGAATTCAGCGTCGCCCAGCGAGGGGACGCTGCCGCGGAAGGCGGCGCCGAATTCGTTCGACAGGTTGGCGGCACTCTTGGTCGGGTCGACTTCGTCTTCATAACCGAAGGCCGCCGCCGCACCGTTCTTGCTCGCTGCCACATCGGTGAAATTGAGGAAGGCTTGCGAAGGGTTGTGAGTGGTTCCGCCTTCGACTGCCCAGTAGCCGCCATTACCGGCGGTGTTGCTGCCGAAAAAGGTTCCGGCACCATCCAGGCGGTCATGGGCGTTCAGCACCTGATAATAAGCCTCGAGGCTGGCATTGCCGCCGAACGAGGTCTTGAAATCGATGGCCGTGATCGGGAGGATGACGTCTTTCAACTCTACGCCGGGGGCATGCAGGGCGGTCAGATCCGCCGGGGCGGCACTGTTGATGCCGCCTTGGATGAAGGTGCTTTCGCCCCAGTTGATGACCTGGTTGCCGACGCGGATGCTGGAAGCATTCCCGCCCAGATCGAATTTCTCGTCGATGAAGGCGTCGAGCAAATGAGCGGCATGGCCCGATTCGTCGATCGAGCCGCGATCGAGTGCCCGGAAATCCATGTTGGATCCCGTCGACAGCACCGAATCGTAAAAGGCCGTGCCGCGCACGAAGACAGTCGTCTCGCCGTTCTTGAGATTGAGCTCCTCGGTCACGCGATTGGGCTGCGAGACAAGATCCCCCTGCTTGAAATTGAGATCACCGAAGCTGGGCACGCCGATCGCGCTCTTACCACCGTAGAACGGACCGAACAGCGCCGTCGCCGGCGCTTCGGTCCGGATCGTGCCGCTCGTGACCAGCGACGTGTCGGCGCTCCCGGTCCAGCCATCGATATCGAAATCGACGGCGAAAGCCGGCCGGCTACCCAGACTCGCCGCCAGCAAGGCAATGGCGGCACCGCTGGTGGCGAGTGCTAGGCGATGCCCGTGAAATTTTCTCATCCTTCCCTCCCCGATTGCTTTTCTGCGCGTCACGCGATGCTGCACGGCAATCGGTCCAGCGCTCGATCGAGCCCTTCGCCGCAACCGCCACAGCGCGCCACGCTCCTTTAGCCGGCCCTGCATCGCCGAGAACGCCACGATATCGCCCCCGCCGGCGCGCAACCTCTGTTGAGACCCGGCCGGTCGGGACAGCATTACCGGTGGCGGGCCGGGTCGTACACCAACAACTGCAACGCCTCGGCAATTCTGTCGGAGAGTGTGTGCTTTCGGTCCCATATCGGCTGTCAAACCTTGCCGGACGCGTGTCAACATTCGCCGGACGCGTGTCAACATTGCCGCTGACCGACAGGCCGGGTGCAGGAGCCGACGTCATTAGTCGGCCGGACCGGGTTGAGCGGGGCAATGGGTTGTATAGATACCCGAGCACTCGCCGCAAGCCGGACGACGCGACGACCGCCCTTCACGCCTCGGAGTCCCGGGAGCGGAGTCGGTCGCATGTCTCGATTACGCCGAGCTCGAGACTTCCAACGGGTCGAGGGAGATTTTTGCCGATCGCGGCGCAACCGGACCGACCGTTGCCCCGCTGGTGCCGGGTGGGGGCTGGAGCGGTCGCCCCACGGGACTCCAGGCGACCATGGATGAGGCCGGGGCCGCGATCACCGCGGCTGGAGCTGCCGGCGGTGATCGCGCGGGCTCATCCCGGTGAAGCGGCGGAAAAAGGTGGCGAAGTACTGGCTCGTGGAAAATCCCAAACTGTGCGCGACATCCGTGATCGAGAGGGTGCGGTCGGCGAGCAGCTCCCGAGCCGCCGCCAGACGCCGGCGCGACGCGTAATCGGCCGGCGTGAAGCCGGTCTCCAAGAGGAACCGGTCGTGGAACCGGCCGAGGCTGAGCTGAACGGCTGCGGCCAGCTCGGCGATCTTCAGCGGCTCGGCCAGGCGATCCTCGATGATCTCGATCGCCGCCGCGATCGCGTCGCTCGGCCCCGGCCGCTCGATCCCGGGCGCCGTCGCATCGTAGCCGCGCAGGAGTTCGGCGAAGAGACAGCGGAGCGCGGCCCGCGCCGCCCAGGCACTGTGCGCGTCGGCAATGCAATGTTCCGAGAGCAGCCGGTCGAAGAGGAACTGAAGCTGTCGCGGCGCTCGAATGACTCGCAATGCGTGCCGGTCGAGCGCCTCGGCGATGGCCCGGGCGGTACTGCCCGGCCTCGGATCGGGGCGCCACGACACCCAGCACAGCTCGCCCGGTCCGGTCCGGTTCGCGACCCGGGAAATCTCGCTCCCCGGACCGGCGGTGTAGAGGTCGCCGGGGCCGAGCCGGAGTGAATTGCCCGCGACGCGGTACTCGTCGGTGCCGCGCAGGATCCAGCAGATCTCGTAAGATCGGCCTTCGCTCACGCGTTCGGCGCGATCCAGATGGACGAGGGCCAGCGGACCGCGCCCGAGCGAGCGGAGTTCGGGAGCGAGCGGGCGGGGATGCTGGCCGGATCGCCCGAACCACAGCGGCCGGCGCTTGGCAGCGGTGCCGAGCCCGGCCGGTGGATCATTTATTCCAGGACCGAGTATCATCCAATCACCCGCTTTACATAAAAGGAACTTATAGTATATTTTATCCGAGAAAATCGAACGACAAGCCGGTTCCGGCACGATAAGGTCCGAAGGGTTAAAATCGGCAAAGTCGGCCAGCCGGGTGCGAGTTGATGGTCTAAGGCCGTCGGCAACTGTTGGAAAGATGGGGAGGAACGATGCGAAGGATATACCAAGCTTGCGGCATGCTGGTGGCGGCGATGACGATCTCGGCGACAGCCGGAGCGGCCGATCCCAGCGAGTTGGGCAAGTCCCTAACGCCTTTCGGCGCGATCAAGGCGGGTAATGCCGACGGATCGATTCCGGCCTGGGATGGCGGGATCACCAAGCCGCCGGCGGGCTTCAAGTCCGGGCAGCACTACATCGATCCGTACGCCAACGACAAGCCGCTGTTCACGATTACCGGGGACAATGTCGACAAATATGCGAGCAAGCTCAGTGTCGGGACCATCGCCAAGTTGAAGGCCTATCCGAGCTTCAAGGTGGTGGTGTATCCGTCCCATCGCAGCTTCGCCGCCCCACAATATATCTATGACGCGGCGATCCAGAACGCCAAGACGGCGCATCTCGGTCCGGACGGCGAGACGCCTGTCGACAGCGTGGAAACCATCCCCTTCCCGCTCGCGACCAACGGCGCCGAGGCGATGCAGAACCACATTCTGCATTGGCACGGCACCCAGTTGAAGAACCACACGGTCACGGCGGCGGTGACCGAGAGCGGCTCCTATGCCGAGCAGAAGATCGATCTCCGGATCATCTACCCCTATGCCGCACCAGGCGCTCACACCACGCTCGGCGTCTATTTCTATGCCGAGACCGTGGCGCCGGCGCGGACCGCCGGCAACATCGTCCTCGTCCATGAATTCATCGATCCGCTGATCGAGCCCCGTCTGGCCTGGACTTACAATCCCGGCCAGCGCCGGGTTCGGCGGGCGCCGGAGGTCGAGTACGACAATCCGATCGGTGCTTATGACAGCTTGGCGACGACCGACGATTTCGACCTCTTCAACGGTGCACTCGACCGGTTCGAGTGGAAGCTGGTCGGCAAGAAGGAAATCTACGTCCCCTACAATGATTACGCGATGCAGGATCCGAAATACCAATATTCCGACTTGATCAAGCCGCTGACCCTCAATCCCGATGTCCAGCGGTGGGAACTGCATCGGGTCAATGTCGTCGAGGCCACGCTGAAGCCCGGGGCGAAGCATGTCTATGCCAAACGGACCTATTACCTCGACGAAGACAGCTGGTACGCCTTGCTGTCGGATCTCTACGACGGACACAATCAGCTGTGGCGGACCGATGCCAATTACACGATCAACTATTACGACGTTCCGATCACCGCGACGGTCGGGACCGAGTATGGCGATCTGCAGGCGCGCCGCTATGCGGTGACCGGCTTGTTCAATCAGGATCCGGTCCCGACCTATACCGGTACCGATCTGCAGGTCGCCGACTTTACGCCGGACGCGCTGCGCCGCGGCGGCCACTGAGTAGTGGCGGCTGCTCATATGGTTCGAACGTTCGCTGCGTTGGCGTTCTCGATCCTGTCGTCTGTCGCGGCGTTTCCCGCGCAGACGGCAGTCGCGGATGCGGCGCGTACCGTACGGCCCCATGTTTCGCTGATGCTCGGCATCGCGCGAACCGGGGATCGGCTGGTCGTGGTCGGAGAGCGGGGACGGATCCTGCTCTCCGATGATAGCGGCAAGAGCTGGCGCGCCGTGGCGTCTCAAACCGACGCAACCTTGAACGCGATCCGGTTCGTCAATGCCAAGACCGCGCTCGTCGTCGGCTGGGATGCGACGATCCTGCGGACAGACGATGCCGGCGAAAGCTGGGTCAAGGAGAATTCGGACACTTCCTCGGATAACGGCCTGTTTGCGGTGTCGGCCCTGCCCGATGGCGGTGCGCTCGCGGTCGGGGCTTACGGTCTGGCCTTCCTGTCGGCCGACGGCCGCAGTTGGAAGATCGAGCACAATGATACGCTGGATCCCGATGCCCACATGAATTCGCTGTTCGCCGCCGAGCCCGGACATCTCGTCATCGCCGGCGAGGCCGGCAGCGTCTATGTCAGCGAGGATGCCGGCAAGGCCTGGACCCATCTCGATTTTCCCTATGAGGGCTCGCTGTTCGGGGGGATGGCGCTCGATGCCAGGGACTGGCTGGTGTACGGCTTGCGCGGACACGTCTTCCGCAGCCAGGATGGCGGCGAGCACTGGGCGCAGATCGAGACCGGGACGACGCAAGGCCTTCTCGGCGGCACCCGGCTGAAGGATGGCCGAGTGGTCCTGGTCGGCAACGGCGGGATTGCTCTGGTGTCCGATGCCGCGGTGACGAGTTTCGCGCCGATCCCCCATCCGGAGACACAGACTCTGAGCGACGTGGCCGAGGCGCCCGACGGCAGCCTGGTCGCCGTCGGCGATGTCGGCGTTTCGACCGACGAATCCGGCATCGAGCACTTCGCGGTAACGGCTAAGTTGGCAGCAAAGCAATGAAAGAGAGTCTGGTTCTGCGCGCCGTTCGGGGCATCGAGAACGTCGTGTTCGGCCACCGCGGCCTGCTGATCGTCCTCTATTGTCTGGCCACGCTGTTCTTTGCGGCCGGAGCGGTCGGCGCGCTGAAGCCGCTCGGGATTCCGTCGGCCCATATCGAGGGCGGCCTGGACAAGCAGGTTCCGTCCGATCATCCCTATGTGCAGACTGCCAAGCTCTATCAGGGCCAAACGGGAAGCGGCAATATCCTGCTGATAGCACTCGAGGCCAAGGACGGGACGATCTTCTCCAAGGATTTTTTCGACGAACTCAACCATGTCGCTGACGACATGTTCTATTTGCCGGGCGTCGACCGAGCCCATATGGCCTACATGTTCTCGCCGAATGTCCGTGTGCTCGAACTCGCGGAGGACGGATTTCACGCCTCGGGCGTCCTGCCGGATGATTTCAAGCCGACGGAAGCGGGCTTCACCGCGGTCAAGAGCAATTTGCTGAGGGGCAATCTGGTCGGTCGGCTCGTTTCCAGCGACTTCACGACGGCGCTGATCGCCGTGCCCCTGCTCGAACACGACCCGCGGACCGGGGCGGCGCTCGATTACCTCGACTTCGCCCACAAGCTCGAAGCCGACGTCAAAGTAAAATACGAAGCGCAATATCCGAAAGTGCAGATCCATATCACCGGCTTCGCCCGGGCGGTCGGCGAGATCGCCAGTGGTGCGGCCTGGGTCGTGGTGTTTTTCCTGGTCGCACTGATCATCACCACCTTTCTGCTCTATCGCGTGAGCCATCATTGGTGGCTGACGGCGGCGCCGCTGGTCTGTTCGCTTTCGGCGGTGATCTGGCAGATCGGGTTGGTCACCTTGTTCGGCTACGGCATCGATGTCTATTCGGTTCTGATCCCCTTTCTGATCATGTCGATCGGCGTCAGCCACGGCGTGCAGATGATCCTGTCGACCGGCCAGCTCGCCGCGGCGGGCGAGGACTCCTATCAGGCCGCGCGGCACAGCTTTCGCCGTCTCTTTCTGCCGGGATCGGTGGCGCTCATCACCGGCGTCATCACCTTCCTGACGATCACCACCATCAGGATCCCGGTGATCAGGGAATTGGCTGCGACAGCGACCATCGGCATCGGCGCGCTCGCCTTCACCAACCTGATCTGGCTGCCGCTGATGGTGAGCTACGCCAAGATCAGCCGGCGGACACTGGCAAAGATGCAGGCAGCGCTGGATCGGCGCGAGAAATTCTGGCACCTGCTGGCGATCCTGGTCCAGCCGCGCTACGCGGTGATGCTGACGCTCGGCGGCCTGGTCATCGCGATCGGCGCCTATGGCGCATCGCAGAGTCTGGTCGTCGGCGATCTCAATCAGGGCGTTCCGGAATTGCGGCCGAACAGCCGCTTCAACCAGGATACGATCTTCATCTCGAACCATTTCGGCTTCGGCGTCGATTCCCTGATCGTCTTCGCCACCGGCCCCGTCGATTCCTGCCTGACCAAGGCGAACGTCCAGGAGATCGACGATTTCGTCGACACCATGCGCTTCACGCCCGGCGTTCACGGAACCCAGGCCTTGCCCGAGGCGATGAAGTTCGGGAATATCCTGTTCAACGAAGGCAATATTCGCTGGGCGGTGATTTCCCGCGATCGCCATGTGCTGGGCCAGAGCACGGGCGGGTCGGATGCGAACCGGGCCCTCACCAACCCCGAATGCTCGGTCATGCCGATCACCCTCTATCTCGACAATCACAAGGCGACGACGCTCACCAACGTGATCCAGGCGGTCAAGGATTACAAGCTCGCTCATCCGGACCTGGCGCTCGGTCTCGAACTGGCCGGCGGCAATGGCGGGACGCTGGCGGCCATCAATGAATCGGTCGATGCCGCTCAAATTCCGATGATGGCCTGGGTCTATCTGGCGATGGTCGTGATCTGCGGCGTCACCTTCCGCTCCCCGCGCGCGGTGATCTGCATCATCGTGCCGCTGGCCTTGGTCTCGCTCATCGCCAACGGGGCGATGGCGCTGCTCGGTATCGGGCTCAAGGTCTCGACCCTGCCGGTGGCGGCACTCGGGGTCGGCATCGGCGTCGATTACGGCATCTATAAATTCAGCCGGCTCAGCCATTACATGGGGGCGGGCATGGCGCTGCAGGATGCCTATATCCAGACCTTGCGCGAGACCGGCAGCGCCGTGATCTTCACCGGCCTGACGCTCTCGGTCGGTGTCGCCACCTGGGTGTTTTCGCCCTTGCAATTCCAGGCCGATATGGGACTGTTGCTGACGCTCATGTTCTTCATGAACATGGTGGGTGCCATCATTCTGCTGCCGGCTCTCATCGGCATCATGCAGATCATCAAGCCGCAGCGGGTCGAGGACATGGCGCGGTCGAGCGTGCTCCACCACGTTTGACGACGCCGGCGCCGTCTCGTCGCCCGGAGGCGGTGCGCGCGACCGGCAGCAGGGGGGAGTCGCGAAAGGCTCGGCTCCGCTGGTGCGGTTCGCTCATCGGCATGACCGGACACGGCGATCCTGACTCGAGGCGCCGGATCGCAGCCTGATCATCCTCGGCGAAACCGGCCTGCCGGTCGATGGGCCCGTGATCGGCGGCCCCGCACGAGGGACAGAAGAACAATGGAAGACCGTTTCCTTCTTCGCGCCGTGCGGGCACTCGAGTATGCCATATTCGATAGAAGGCGATATCTGGTCGGTCTGTTCTGCTTGGTCACGATCGGTCTCGCCTGGGCGGCGGCGCATGCCCATCTCGAAGGCGGGCTGGAAAAGCACGTTCCGGCCTGGCATCCCTACCTTCAGACAGCGAAGAAGTACGAAGGCCAGACCGGCGCCGGCAATGTTCTTCTGGTGGCACTCGAAGCCAAATCCGGGACGATCTTCACTGAGAAATTCTTCGAAGAGTTCGAACACCTGGCCGATGATCTCTTCTATTTTCCGGGGGTCGACCGGGGCCATCTGACCGATATCCTTTCGCCCAATATCCGGGTCATCGAACTGACCGAAGACGGGTTCACCGGGTCGGCCATGATCCCGAACGATTTCGAGCCGACCGAGGCCGGCTTCGCGAGAGTCCGGGCCAATCTGCTGAAGAGCGGGTATCTGGGCCAACTGGTGTCGGATGACTTCACCACGGCCCTGATCTTCGTACCGCTCTACGAACATGATCCGCGGACCGGGGCGGCGCTCGATTATCTCGACTTCGCGCGCCACCTCGAATCGGATATCAAGGTCAAGTACGAGGCCGCCTATCCGGAAGCGCGGATCCGGATCACGGGGGTGGTCCGGGCCGTAGGCGAGATCGCCGACGGCGCCTTCGATGTCGCGTTTTTCTTCGTGATCGCCTTTGCCATTACCGCGATCCTGCTCTATCTCGTGAGCCATCACTGGTGGCTGACCGCAGCGCCCCTCCTCTGTTCGCTCGCCGCCGTGATCTGGCAGATCGGGCTGGTGACCCTGTTCGGCTGGGGTGTCGATCTCTACTCGGTCTTCATCCCGTTCCTCGTCCTGTCGATCGGCGTCAGCCACGGCGTGCAGATGATTCTGTCGACGGGTCAGCTCGCCGCTGCCGGCGAGGAGTCGTATCAGGCGGCCCGGCACAGTTTCCGCCGCCTGTTTCTGCCCGGTGCGGTGGCGCTGTTCACTGGCATCGTCACCTTCCTGGCCATTACCACGATCAGGATCCCGGTGATCCGGGAGTTGGCGGCGACGGCGACGATCGGCATCGGCGCCTTGGCCCTGACCAATCTGATCTGGTTGCCGCTCCTGTTGAGCTATGTTCGGATCGATCGGCAGAGCCTCCTGCGGATCCAGGCGGGTCAGGATCGGCGCGCCCGATTCTGGCACCTGCTGGCAATTCTGGTGCAACCGCGCTATGCGGTGACAGTGTCGCTCGGCGCCGTCGCCCTGGCCGTAGCCGCGGCCTTCGCCGCGCAAAATCTGGTTATCGGCGATCTCCATCAGGGAGCGCCAGAATTGCGACCGAACAGCCGGTTCAATCAGGATACGGTCTTTCTCCTGAACCATTTCGGCAATGGCGCCGATACCTTGTTGGTCTTCGCCACCGGGCCGGCCGATTCCTGCATGGTCAAGGAAGATGTCGATGCGATCGACGATTTCGTCGACAGCATGCGCAACGTGTCCGGCATTCACGGCACCTTGGCCTTGCCCTTCATCATGAAATTCACCAACAGTTTTCTGAATGAAGCAGATGTTCGCTGGCGGATCATTTCGCGGGATCGCTATGTGCTGGGCCAGAGCACCGGCGGCGGCAATGCCAACCAGATGGTAACCAATCCCGAATGCTCGGTCATGCCGGTCTTTCTCTATTTGAACGATCACAAGGCGACGACCCTCTCCGCAGTGATCCGGGCGGTCGAGGATTACAAGCTTGCCCATCCCGATTTGCCGATCGGGCTGGAACTGGCCGGCGGCAATGGCGGCCAAGCGGCGGCGACCAACGAGGTGGTCGAATCGGCACAGCTGCCGATGCTGGCCCTGGTCTATTTCGCCATGCTGGGCATTTGCGCCCTGGCGTTCCGCTCGGCGCGCGCGGTCATTTGCATCATCGTGCCGCTGGCCCTGGTCTCGCTGCTCGCCAATGCGGCGATGGCCCTGCTCGGTATCGGGCTCAAGGTCTCGACCTTGCCGGTGGCGGCCCTCGGCGTCGGCATCGGGGTCGATTACGGCATCTACAAATTCAGCCGCCTCAGGCATTATATGGTCCGCGGCCTGGCGCTGCAGGACGCCTATATCCGGACGTTGCGCGAGACCGGCAGTGCCGTCATCTTCACGGGCCTGACATTGTCGGTCGGCGTCGCCACCTGGGTGTTTTCACCATTGCAATTCCAGGCGGATATGGGGCTGTTGCTGACCCTCATGTTCTTCATGAACATGCTGGGCGCGATCATTCTGCTGCCGGCGCTGATCGGCATTCTGCAGATGGTCAAGCCGGAACGCGTAGAGGATATGGTGCAGCCGAGCGTACTCCACCAGGTTTGACCGGCGCGCCGAGGGGGCGGCAGAAAGATGAAAAAGCGCTTCATCCTGCGCCTCGTGCGGGGGGTCGAGCAGGGTTTGTTCGGCCATCGCCGGTTGCTGATCGGGCTCTTCTGCCTGGTGACCCTGGGGTTCGGCTGGGAATCGGCGCACGGCCGGCTCGAAGCGGGGCTGGACGAACAGGTGCCGGCGGCCCACCCCTTCATTCAGACGGCGCAGAAATACGAGGCCCAGACCGGCAGCGGCAACATCGTCCTGATCGCGCTGCAGGCGAAGGCGGGGACCATCTTCACGCCTGAATTCTTCGAAGAACTCCAGCATGTCGGCGACGATGTCTTCTTCTTTCCCGGCGCCGACCGGGCTCATCTGGAACATATCTTCTCGCCCAATGTCAGGGTGATCGAGCTGGTCGAGGACGGGTTCGCCGGCTCGCCGGTAATCCCGAAAAATTTCCAGCCGACCGAAGAAGGGTTCGCCAAGGTCCGGGCCAATCTGCTCAAAGGAGGCTTCGTCGGCCAGCTGGTCTCGGGCGATTTCACGACTGCGCTGATCGTCCTGCCGCTGCTCGGCCACGACCCGCTGACAAAGGCGCCGCTCGACTATCTGAGCGTCGCCCGGCAGCTCGAATCCGAGATCAAGATCAAATACGAAGCGGCATATCCCGATGTCCGGATCCGGATCACCGGTGCCGTGCGCGCAGCCGGAGAGATTGCCGACGGTGCCTACCATGTCGTCCAGTTCTTCCTCATCGCCTTGGTCGTCACCGGGTTTCTGCTCTATCGGATCAGCCAGCACTGGTGGCTGACTGCGGCACCGCTGCTGTGCTCGCTCTCGGCCGTGATCTGGCAAGTGGGCGTGGTCACCCTGATGGGAAGGGGCATCGATGTCTATTCGGTGTTGATCCCGTTTCTGATCCTGTCGATCGGGGTCAGCCACGGCGTCCAGATGATCTTGTCGACCGGCCAGCTCGCGGCTGCCGGCGAGAATGCCTACCAGGCTGCCCGGCTGAGCTTCCGCCGGCTGTTCCTGCCCGGCGCCGTGGCGCTGGTGACGGCGATCGTCACGTTTCTCACCATCACGACGATCGAGATCCCGGTGATCCGGCAATTGGCGGCGACGGCGACGATCGGGATCGGTGCCCTCGCCTTCACCAACCTGATCTGGCTGCCGCTGATGGTGAGTTACGCCCGGATCGGCCAGCGAACGCTGGCCAAGATGCAGGTCGCCATCGATCGCCGGGAGAAATTTTGGCGGTTGCTGGCGATCCTGGTCCAGCCGCGATGGGCGGTGATGCTCTCGCTGGGTGCGGCATTGCTCGCCATCGGTGCCGCGATCGCGGCTCGGGATCTGGTCACCGGCGATCTGGGGCAGGGGACGCCGGAACTGCGGGCGGACAGCCGATTCAACCAGGATACGCTCTATATCCTCAATCATTTCGGCAACGGCGTCGATTCCGTGGTCGTGTTCGCGACCGATTGGGGCGGCTCCTGTCTGGTCGAGAGGAATGTCGAGGTAATCGGCAATTTCGTCGACAGCATGCGCGCCGTGCCCGGAATCCATGGCACACGAGACCTGTCGACGGTCATGAAATTCACCAGCGTCGCCAACAATGAAGGCGACGTGCGCTGGGCCGTCATCTCGCGTGATTGGCGGGTCTTGCGCCAATGGCTCGACGGGTCGGACGCAGTCCGGCGGGTGACCAACGGCGACTGCTCGGTCATGCCGATCACCCTCTATCTCGACGATCACAAGGCGACGACACTCTCCAGCGTGATCGGCGCGATCGGCGACTACCAGCGAGCCCACCCGAAATTGCCGATCGCGCTCGAACTGGCCGGCGGCAATGGCGGGCAGATGGCGGCGACCAACGAGGCGGTAGCCGCGGCCCAGATCCCGATGTTGGCCCTGGTCTATCTGGCCGTGGTGGTCATCTGTGCCGCGACATTCCGCTCGCTCCGGGCCGTCCTCTGCATCACGGTGCCGCTGGCCCTGGTCTCGCTCATCGCCAATGCGGCGATGGCGCAGTTGGGCATCGGGCTCAAGGTTTCCACATTGCCGGTGGCCGCCCTCGGCGTCGGCATCGGCGTCGATTACGGCATCTACAAATTCAGCCGCCTCAGCCATTATATGGTCCAGGGCATGTCGCTCCAGGATGCCTATATCCAGACTCTGCGCGAGACCGGCAGCGCCGTGATCTTCACCGGCCTCACTCTGTCGGTGGGTGTGGCCACCTGGGTGTTCTCGCCCCTGCAATTCCAGGCCGATATGGGGCTGCTGCTGACGCTCATGTTCTTCATGAACATGGTCGGCGCCATCATCCTGCTGCCGGCCCTGATCGGGATCATGCAGATCGCCTGGCCGCAGCGGGTCGAGGATATGGCGCGCTCGAGCGTGCTCCACCAGGTCTGACGGGTCAGAACGCCGCCAGCCGTTCGGCGGCGAACCGCAGCCGGCCGGCCACGAACGCCGCCACGACCCGCGGCAAGCCTCTGTCGCGGTCGTCGACCACGATCAGATCGGCGCGGTTGCCCGCAGCGATCGCCCCGCGATCGGTCAGCCCCGCGGCCCGGGCCGGATTGCCCGACACCAGCGCCCAGCATTGGGCGAAGTCGAGCTGGCCGCGCCCGGCGAGCCGATAGGCCGCCTGGAGCAGCGCCGGGTAATAATAATCCGACGTGAGCGCCGTGCACAGGCCGGCTTCGGCTGCCGCCGCCGCCGAGAGCCGGGCCGTATGACTGCCGCCGCGCACGACATTGGGAGCCCCCAGGATTACGCTCTCGTCCGCCTCGATTGCACAGCGGGCCGTCTCGAGATCGACCGGAAACTCGCTGATCGCACAGCCGAGAGCCCGATAGCGCCGGCGGTCGGCCGGCGAATCATCGTCGTGCGAGACCATCGGGATCCCCACTGCCCGAGCCGCTGCGGCCAGCCGCCCGATTGCCGCCGGCACATCGACCCGGCGGGCCCGCACCCGCTCGAACAGGCTGACGAACGAGGCCTCGTCGAGCCGGGTGCGCCCGAGATAGGTGCCGAGCTTGGCTCGGGCGATATCGCGGCCGATATCGTCGACATGCTCGTTGAAGGCGAGGATATCGATCAGCCCGCTCGCCAACCAATCGAGAACCTCGCCCTCGGCTTCGAGATTGAAGGTCTCGAACCGCAGATGCAGCCGCGTATCGGCGCCGAGCAGCGGCCGCGCTTCGGCGAGCGCCGCCAGAAACGCCCGCGCCGCCTCGATCCCGCGCAAACCCGGTTCCCAGGACAGGGTCAAGGCGTGATAGGCGGTGGTGATGCCGTTGGCCAGCATCTGCCGATCCGTCTCGAGCAGGGCCGCGACGGGCTCGAAATGGACGCCCGGACGCGGCATCAGCTGCCGCTCGAAGGCATCGCCATGCAGATCGACGATTCCGGGCAGCACCAGAAACCCCCCGGCATCGAGCCCTGCCGCCCGCTCGCCCGAAATTTCGGCGATCCGCCCTTCGGCGAGAACGAGACTGCCGGGCCGGATGGTGCCGTCCGCCAGCAGCAGCCGCGCGCCGGAGAGGGTGAGGTCGGACATGGTGGGCGACGGTCCCGATGCGGTGAGACGAAGGAAGGTTGCACCGCCGTTCTCGCATAGGCCCCGCACAGCGACAAGCGCCGATCGGGCCGCTCTTCGGAACCGGGTTCTCGGGCGGGCTCGCCGGCCTGGTGCCGGCGGCGATCCGGATTTCCAGCGCGATCAAGGCCAGGCGCCGGGGAGGGAGGGGCGCGATCGCTGCAACCGGGCTTGACGAATTCTCATTTATGGACCTGAATGCGTCTGGATCTCGCATTCAGCCCCGCTGGATGTCCGTGTCTTGCCCGTCCGCTACTAGTTCTTCGGAGAATAGAATTCCTGTTAGTCCTTGTATAGTCGCAGTCTCCGGGGGGTCGGGTTCCGGAAAGACCACTTTTGTTCGAGATTTGCTCAGAATTCTTGTCTCACGGCGGGTTACTGTCATCCACGAAGACAATTACTATTACGATATGCCCGCGGAATTTACCTCGACTCCACATCTTTTTAATTTCGACTCCCCGGAATCGAGAAATCACGACCTTCTCCTCCGTCATCTCCAGGGACTGAAGGCGGGGTTGCCAGTTCATCTTCCAGTCTATGATTTTGTCACGCACCGGAGAAAAGAGAACTTGGTTGAGGTGTCTGGTCAAGACGTTATTATCCTGGACGGAATCCATGTTCTTTGTAAGGAATCCCTGAGAAAGCAATATAATCTGTCGATCTATCTAGATGTGCCAGACGATATCAGGCTCATTCGACGAATTCAGCGTGACATGGCTGAAAGGGGGCGGACACTGAGCGATATTATTTCACAATATCTGCTTTCCGTTCGACCGATGCACTATCTTTACACCTACCCGTCGCGCGAATTTGCCGATTTGCAATTCTCTTACAGCGAACTCGAGAGCGAACTCGATGCTATTACAGGCACGGTCTGCGCTCGAATACTACGTTTTCTCGATCTTGGGTCGTTGACGGGCGAGCGCCAGGGCTGACAAGGGCCGTGAGCAGGCAGCGGAGACGTCGCCAACTGACCTGATAGATACCCTTTACAAACATCGAAGACCGCATTATGATAGTTCGAGACAGTATTAAGTACGAGGTAATTTCGACGTTTTCGAGAATCCCTTGCAAAAATTTGGACGAGAAGGGCCAGTATCTATGGGATGTGTTACCATTTCTCTGGAATTGTTCTTCGATCACGTAAATCTTACAAAACTACTTGCCTTCATTGCGGTTTTTGCTATCAACTATTTTTGGGGAAATTCAGTAGTACGATTTTTTCACGATATGGTCGAGGACCATTATTTGACCCGCTATGTAAATCAACCGTTCGTAGCGGAGGTAAAAAATCGAATTGATATTTCACTACATCTGGAGTTCGGGAGGACGATCGGTATATTGGAGCGCATATTTTATATTTATGCTATTATGAGCGCAAATATTACCATCATTTCGGGAATTATAGTGTTCAAGGCGTTCTCTGGGTGGATGACGCCGGTGACTAGTAGAAACTCGTCGGCTACCAATAAGCATTCGCGAGAAGGCGAAGTCGAGCGGCTTTCCGAGTTAGGGCTAATCTACCTATACGTGGTCGGCAGTTTGCTCTCGCTGGCACTGGGGATTTTACTGGGCAAGGGAGGGCTGTTATTTTCACTGTGGTTGGAAGATTTGGTTTCACCATTATCCGCAGATTATTTGGATCATATGAAACTATATAAATCATGTTGGCTTTAGGGCGGATCTTCTGCGCCGCCGCCTTCACCGACGGCGTCCGCCGGTGCCGGCGGCGGAGAGGATGGAGCGGATGAGGAATTCCGGGGAAGGGGTGGCGCCGGGCGATCCGGGTCTGGCCCGGCGGCTCAGGGCTTCGATCGAGGGCGAGGTGCGGTTCGATGAATTCAGCCGCGGCCGCTATTCGACCGATGCCTCGATCTACCAGATCGAGCCGATCGGCGTGGTCGAGCCTCGGCATGTCCAGGATATCGCGACATCCATCGAAATCGCGCGGGAGGCTGGAGTCCCGGTGTTGCCGCGCGGGGCCGGGACCTCGCAATGCGGCCAGACGGTGGGGCGTGCCCTGGTGATCGATGTCAGCCGGCACCTGAACCGGGTGCTGGAGACCGATCGAGAGGCCGGGACGGTGACGGTCGAGCCCGGCATCGTGCTCGACCAGTTGAACAAAATCCTGAAACCTTCGGGCTGGAGCTTTCCGATCGACGTGTCGCCGGCCAATCGGGCGACCATCGGCGGCATGACCGGCAATAATTCCTGCGGCGCGCGCTCGATCCAGTACGGGATCATGGTCCAGAACGTGCTGGCAGTCGAAGCGATCCTGGCCGACGGCACCCGCCATCTCTTCGCCGAGGCAGGCGATCTGCCGGGCCAGATTCTGGGGGCGCTCCGCCATCTCCATGCCGATCTCGCCGGAGAGATCGAGGCGCGGATGCCCAAGCTCTTGCGCCGGGTCGGCGGCTATAATCTCGATACGCTGGGCCAGGTTCCGTTCAATCCGGCGCGGCTTCTGGTCGGATCCGAGGGCACGCTCGGGTTCTTCACCAAGATCAAGCTCGAGCTGCATCGGATTCCGGCGCATCGGATCCAGGCCGTGTGCCATTTCGCCCGCTTCTATGACGCGATGGCGGCGACCGGGCATATCGTCGAGCTTCAGCCTTCGGCGGTCGAGCTGGTCGATCGCACCATGATCGATCTGGCCCGGCAGATTCCAGCCTTCGCCCCCACCATCGAGCGGGCGGTGCGCGGGGCGCCGGAGGCGCTGCTGCTGGTCGAGTTCTCGGGCGAGGATCGGGCCGAATTGCTCCGCCGTGCCGCCCGGCTCGACGAAATGCTGGGCGATCTGGGCTTTCCGGGGGCGATCGTGCCGGCGTTCGAGGCGGAGTTCCAAGCGAGCCTCGCCGAAATCCGGGCAGCCGGGCTCAACATCATGATGTCGATGAAGGGCGACGGCAAGCCGGTCTCCTTCATCGAGGATTGCGCCGTGCCGTTGGCGGATCTCGCTGAGTATACGGCCCGGCTCACCGATTGCTTCGAGCGCCACGGGGCGGTCGGCACCTGGTACGCCCATGCCTCGGTCGGTTGCCTGCATGTCCGCCCGGTGCTCAACATGAAAGACCCGGGCGATGTCGCCAAGATGCGCTCGATCGCCGAGGAAGCCTTCGCCCTCGTGCGCGAGTACAAGGGCTCGCATTCGGGCGAGCATGGCGACGGGCTGGTCCGCTCGGAATTCCACCGGCGCATGTTCGGCGACCGGCTGGTCGACGGGTTCGAGCGGGTGAAGGCGCTGTTCGATCCCGACCGGCTGTTCAATCCGGGCAAGATCACCCGCCCGTCGGCAATGGACGACCGGTCGCTCTTCCGCTACCAGCCGAATTACGGCCAGAAGACGGATCTCGCCGAGGCGCTCGACTGGTCCGAATGGGGCGGGTTCCTCGGTGCCATCGAGATGTGCAACAACAACGGCACCTGCCGCAAAGCCGATGCCGGCGTAATGTGCCCGAGTTTCCGGGCCACGGCCGAAGAGCAGCATGTGACCCGCGGCCGGGCCAACAGCCTGCGCCTGGCACTCTCGGGCCAGCTCGGACCGGATGCCCTCTTCGCCGATGCCATGCGCGAGACCATGGATCTCTGCGTCGGCTGCAAAGGCTGCAAGCGGGAATGCCCGACCGGGGTCGACATGGCGCGGATGAAGATCGAATTCCAGGCACAATGGCGCTCGCGGCGCGGCGGCACGCTCCGCGACGCGCTCATTGCCCACTTGCCGCGCTATGCCCCGATCGCGGCCCGCCTGGCACCGCTGCTCAATCTGCGCAACGAGATCCCGGCGCTGGCCGGCTTGACCGAGAGGTTCCTGGGCTTCAGCGCCCGCCGGCGCCTGCCGCGCTGGCGCGCCGATCGCCATCGGCCGACGCCGCCCAGCGGCGGGGGCCGTGAGATCGTCCTGCTGGTCGATTGCTTCAACCGCAGCTTCGAGCCGGAAAACGCCCGGGCGGCGCGGCGCGTGCTGGACGCTGCAGGATATCGGGTGATCGAGCCGATGGGGCGGCCGCTCTGCTGCGGCCGGACCTATCTCGCCGCCGGCATGGTCGAGGCGGCGCGGGCCGAGGCGCGGCGCCTGACGGCGACCTTGCGCCCGCTGGCCCAGCGGGGCGTTGCGATCATCGGCCTCGAACCCTCCTGCCTGCTGACCTTGCGCGACGAACATGCCGTTCTGCTGCCGCGGGCCGAGACTGGAGCCGTCGCCGCCCGAGCCTTGCTCTTCGAAGAGTTCCTCGCCGCCGAGAGCAGGGCAGGGCGGCTCGATCTGCCGCTCCAGGCGCTGCCGGCGAGCGAAGCCTGGCTCCACGGCCATTGCCACCAGAAGGCATTCGGTCTCGTCCCGGACGTAGCCGCGACCTTGGGCCTGGTTCCCGGGCTCCGGGTCCGCACCATCCAATCGGGCTGCTGCGGCATGGCCGGCGCGTTCGGCTATGCCGCCGAACATTACGACGTCTCGATGCGGATGGCCGAGCTCGACCTGCTGCCGGCACTCCGGCAGATACCGGCCGATGCCCTGGTCGTCGCCGACGGCACCAGCTGCCGCCAGCAGATCGCCGACGGCGCCGGGCGGACCGCGCTGCATGCGGCCCGGGTGCTGGAGCAGGCGCTGGCGTCCCGAAGCCGCGAGATTGTTGCGGCGGCGGTGGCCGAGGGGTAACAATCCCGGATCCTCTTTATCGGCTGGAGGCGATCCGTGCCCCGCGTCGTGCATTTCGAGATCCAGGCGGATGAGCCCGAGCGGGCGATCGCGTTCTACTCCGGCTTGTTCGGCTGGAAATTCACGGCTTGGTCGGGGTCTGAATATTGGCTGATCGATACCGGCAGCGAGGGGGCGGGGATCAATGGCGGGCTCGTCCGCCGCCGGGGTCCTCCGCCGGTTGCCCTGCAGTCGGTCAATGCCTATGTCTGCACCATCGGCGTCGACGGGCTCGACGAGACCCTCGAGCGGGCAGTCGCCTCGGGGGCTGCGATCGCGGTGCCGAAACAGGCGATCCCCGGCGTCGGCTGGCTCGCCTATGCCAAGGACCCCGAGGGCAACATCTTCGGCATCCTGCAGCCCGACCAAGACGCGCGCCGCCCAGAGGAGCCGACCCCGTGACCTTGCACACCGGCCGACATTTCCTGCAAATTCCGGGGCCGGGGCATGTCCCGGACCGGATCCTCCGTGCCATGGATCGGCCGGTCATCGATCATCGCGGGCCGGAATTCCAGGCGCTGGCGAAGTCGGTTCTGGCAGGCTGCCGCGCCGTGTTCCAGACCGAGGGACCGGTGGTCATCTACCCCTCCTCGGGGACCGGCGCCTGGGAGGCGGCGATCGTCAATACGTTTTCGCCCGGCGACCGGGTGGTGATGGTCGAGACCGGGCAGTTCGCCACACTCTGGAAGGAGATGGCGGTCAAGCTCGGCCTCGAGGTCGAGTTCCTCGCCGGCGATTGGCGCCGGGGCGTCGAGGCCGCCCGGATCGAGGCGGTGCTGGCCGAAGACCGCGGGCACCGGATCAAGGCGGTGATGGTCGTCCACAACGAGACTTCGACGGGCGTCACCAGCGACATTCCCGCTGTTCGCCAGGCGCTCGATGCGGCGCGCCACCCGGCGCTGCTGATGGTCGACACGGTGTCGTCGCTGGGTTCGATCGACTATCGCCACGACGAATGGGGTGTCGATGTCACGGTCACCGGATCGCAGAAGGGCCTGATGCTGCCGCCCGGGCTGGGTTTCAACGCCGTCTCGGCCAAGGCGCTGGCGGCCTCGCGCGACGCTCGCCTGCCTCGCTCCTATTGGCGCTGGGAAGACATGCTCGCGGCCAATGCCAACGGCCTCTTCCCCTATACGCCGGCGACGAACCTGCTCTGGGGGCTGCAAGAGTCGCTGGCGATGCTCGCCGAAGAGGGACTCGGCGCCGTCTTCGCCCGTCATCGCCGGCATGCCGAGGCGACGCGGCGGGCGGTGCGCGGCTGGGGTCTGGAGGTGCTGGCCGTGAACGAGTCGGAAATGTCGCCGGTGACGACCGGGGTGCTGATGCCCGAAGGGCATGATGCCGACGCTTTCCGGGACGTGATCCTCGCCCGGTTCGACATGTCGCTGGGCCAGGGGTTGGGCAAGCTCAAGGGCCGCGTCTTCCGTATCGGCCATCTGGGTTATTTCAACGATCTGATGCTGATGGGCACGCTCGCCGGGGTCGAAATGGGCCTCGTCGCCGGCCGGGTGCCGCATCGCCCGGGGGGCACCGCCGTGGCGCTGGGCTATCTGGCCGAGACTGGCCTTTGAACGGGACGGCTCAGCTGAACAGGCTCATCAGATCGCCGTCGAACGCGATGGAGCCGACATGGGTGAGGCGGCTGGCGAGATCGATCCAGATCTCGCCGCCGATATCGCGCCAGCGCTTGCAGAAGGCGTAATCTTCGCTGAGATAGCTGCCGGTCTCGGGATCGATCATCGTTTCGAAAAAGGCGAAGCGCTCGGTATCCTGCGGGTTCGGCCGGCCGAAGCCGCGGAATTCGAGTGCCGGATAATGCTCGGCCATGCGGGTGAAGACTTGGCGCCGGATCAGCATGAAGCCGGTGCCGACCGAGCGCACCCGAGCCAGGCCGTCGACCGGGGTGATCGTCGCGGGATCGAGGAATTCGACGGCGTAGTTCATCGTCGCCGCCGGCACCAGATTGTTGCCCGCTTCGCTCTGGGCCCGGATCCGCTCCCAATTGATGATCTTCATCGGATAGACGGCACTGACGATGTCGCGATCGCCGTCCAGGAGCGCGAAGACCTGCTCGGCGCGGAAACCGATATCGGCATCGATGAACAGGAGATGGGTCGCCACCGGGTCTTCCAGGAACTCGGCTGCGAGATTGCTCCGCGCCCGGGTGATCAGCGCATCGCCGCCGAGCATCCGGAACGACAGGCCGATGCCGCGCTCGATACAGGCGGACTGGAGCTTGATCGCCGACAAGGCGTAGTAATTGGTGACGTTGCCGCCGTAGCAAGGAGTGGCGACGAGGATGTGCGGCAGCGGGATCGGATCGGACATGGCGCCATCTTCGCCTGGTCCGGGCTTCGAAAGGTTTAACGCGATGGCGAAGACCCTGCTGATCGTGTTCCATTCGCTCACCGGCGGCACCCGCCAGATGGCGGAAGCCGCAGCCCGCGGCGCCGCCGCGGGGGAACTCGCCGTCATCCTGCGCCACGCCAGCCGGTGCGGCCCCGCGGATGTCCTGGCGGCAGACGGGTTCATTTTCGCCAGCCCGGAAAATCTGGCGGCGATTTCCGGACTGATGAAGGATTTCTTCGACCGGACCTATTACCCGGCGCTCGACCGGCTGAACGGCCGGCCTTACGCCGTGCTGATCTGCGCCGGCAGCGACGGCTCGAACGCCGCTCGCCAGATCGACCGGATCGCCACCGGCTGGCGGCTGCGCGCGGTCGCCGATCCGGTCGTCGTCTGCACCAATGCTCAGACTCCGGAGGCGATTCTCGCGCCCAAGGTGATCGGGGCCGTGGAGCTCGGCCGCTGCGAGGAACTGGGGGCGGCGATCGCGGCCGGGATGGCGATGGGGATCTTCTGAAGGCGCGGGTTCTCCCCGGCCGTTCAGAACTGGAACATCTCCATCAGATCGCCGATCGCCGGGCGGTTCGCCGGGACGTAAGGGTCGGCCGGGTCGGCGACCGGATTGGGCAGATGGTCGCGGCTGCGCTCCGAAAGCGGCGGTACCGCCCAATTGCGCTCGATGAATTTCAGGATCGAGGCATGGTCGTAATAAGTGTGCTCGACATGCCCCTTCTTGGCGAAGGGGGAGACGGCGAAGAGCGAGATCCGGGTGCCGTCGCCGAAGAAGTCGAGGGTCTGGATGTAGCCCGAATCATAGGAGCCGCCGCCCTCGTCGGTCGTGATCAGCAAGGCTGTCCGTTTCCACACTTCGGGATCGGCCTCGACTTTGCCGACGATTTCCTTGACGAAGGTTTCGAAGGCTGCGACCGAGGAATAGGCCGGGTGGCCGGAGTCGGGATTGGGCGGCACGACGAACGAGACGGCGGGCAGGCTCTTCTCGTCGGCGAGATCGCGGTAGAAGGCGGCGAGGCTCTGCAAATTCTTCTTCAGATCGCCGGTCATGATCGCAGTCGAATGAGTGAGCGGATCGCAGATCGAGCAGTAGAGGTCCTTGACGATCGCCGTGTCGGTACGGCCGCCGCTGTACCATTTCCACGAGACGCCCTTGGCCGAGAGCGCGGTGCCGATATCGGGGGCGATTTGCGGCGGCAGGACGAATTTATCGGGGCCGAGGTCGCTGGGCGTGCCGTCGAACTGATAGCCGGGGTTGTAGTTGTTGACGAGATAATAGGTATCGGGTGCGCAATCGCCGTCCGCGAACACGGGATAAGGCAGGCTTTTCAAATAGTTGCGAATGGCACCGACGCCGGGCTGCTTCGGGTCGGCGCACTCGGTATAGGAGCCGCTCATATAGCCCGACTGGCTGTACCAATTATTGGTGCCGGGACGCGGGTCGGGATTCTCGATCTGATTGGCCGGGGGAACGGCGGGCTTGCCGTCGATGACATAGGCGCCGGCATGGCCGGTGCTGAGCGCCAGGTAATTGGCGCCGGTTCCGCCCATGACCGATTGATGGTAATTGTCGGCGATGGCAAAGCTCTGGGCCAGGCTCCTCAGATAGGCGGCATCCCCCTTGGCCATATTGTAGAAACCCATGGCCACCGCACCCTGATTGGTGCTCGAAGCCGGATCCTCCCGGCTCTGCGAACCTTCGCCCGAGGTCGTCGCGACCCAGGTGAACAGATCGTTCTTGCCGCCGTCGAATTGCTGCCACATCTGGAAAAAGCGATGGATCGGATCGCCGACTTTGGATTCGTAGAGCGCATAGCGGGTGATCGGGTAGGGGCCGTTCGGCAGGTCGCCCGGCATGCGGCTGTCGACCGTCCAGGCCGGCAGACCCAGGGCATAGGTCGTCCCCGGCCGGGGCAGGACCTTGAACGCGCCGGTCACCGTCGGAGTCGGGCTGTAATGCTCCCGCACCTCGGCGATGTGCTGGGCCGCCAGGGCGAAATTCGGTCCGGGACCGCCATCCTTGTCGACGATGCCTTTGGACAGAAGATTGCTGACGCTCTGGCCGGCAGGCGCTTCCCAGGTCGCGAACAGATTGTCGAAGGTGATGTTCTCGCCGACGACGACGATGAGATGCTCGATCGGCGTCGCCGTCGCCGCGCTCGCGCCCGGCATCGCTCCGAGCAGGGCGAGGAAGGCGGGCAGGACGATGCCGGCAGAGCGAAGCAGCATGTTGGTTCCTCGAATCGATCGGGTTCAGGCCTGCAATCGGGCTCGATGATACGATGATCCTGTGACAATAAGCCGATCGCGCGCCGGCCGCCCCGTCTCGGATAGCACTTTTCCAGACCGCGCGGCGCGCCGATCGTACCGGACGGCCCGGGATGACGGGCCGGTGACGGAGGGTGGGGGCGTCGCTTTGCACGGTCGAGCCGGCAGGACGCAATCGACCGCGGTACCCCGGTCGGCCGGAGGTTCGTGCGACAGAAAAAGAGGTGACATTATATTTGACGTTCCCAGACTCTCTCTGTAAGGTAGGGTTGTGATGGCGCGTCCGCTTCGACAGCTGGTCCCGCCATCCCTTCTGAGAGGGAGGTGGGTTGTCGTGCTCGTTTGCTATCTAGATGATAGTGGCAAGGACTCGCAAAATCTTGGCTCCACGATCGCCGGATATGTTGCGGGGGGACGAGGTGTGGGCAGAGTCTGAACGAGACGTTGAGTCATCATTTGATGACGTCAAGGTCGATATCCTTCACGCTCCAGACCTGCACCGCGGACATGGCGCATTCAAGGGCTGGAAGGTTCTTAAAAAGCAGACCTTCTCGCCTTCTATTCTAGGCGGTCCAATGAAAGTCTCTCGAAGGCGGGAAATGAAGGCCGAGATAACTTCAGAATTGATACGATCGACCGGATAATAATTGAGGGCACTGCCCATCGGGGGATGGTCGCCACTCAGTTCGACGATCACTTGACCTTTTGAGAATCGTTGCCTCTCGGGAGGATAGGCTTGCGCCTTGTCACCTTGTTGAACGCCCGATCGAAATCGGCCGGATCTTCCGACGCTTCGGCCCGGCGCGCTGCTTCCGCGATTCGCTTGGCGCGCTCTGCTTCGGCCAGGGTGGTCTCTTTTGCTGGCATAGTCCGATCCTACCGAGAAAACGTGCCGTACGCTATCCGAAGATCGCCTCTATGAAGGGTGGTCGCCTTGACGTTGGCGACGTGGAAGGAGCGGACCGAGCCGCCGCGCTAGACAAGGGCGAAGACGGACTGCTTTTCGGCCGGTGCCAGGAACGCCTTCGAAGTCGATTTGCGGCCGATGCAGGTTTCGTCGGCTTCCACGGTTTTCTCAATCCCGCCAATCGGCTCTACCGGCAGCCCGGCATGCGGCGCCATCGCCTCGCGGATGCGGTGCGACATGAACCAAGCCGACTTCAAAGTAATCCCGAGGGTCCGGTGAAGCTGGTTGCTGCTGATCCCGTTCTTGCTGGCGCAAATGAGATGGATCGCGACCAGCCAATCGTGCAACGGGATATGGCTCGCCTCGAAGAGGGTCCCGACCTTGACGGTGAAGGGCTTCCGGCACGCGTAGCATTTGTAGAGGCCGATCCGGTTGCTCTTGCCCTTCAGCGGCCCGGAGCGATCGACAACGCCGCAGTGCGGGCACACGCGCCCGTCTTTCCACAGCCGCGCCTCGACGTAGGCATAGGCGGCGGCTTCGTCGGTGTAGCGAGGGGCGGAAAAGATCGAGGCCATGGCGCTATCTCCTTGATGCCCAAACCTACCGCCAGGGGGTGGGGATGGCAAGTATAATATCGCCCCCCAAAAAAGACCGTTGACATTCTGTTCCGTCTATGTTTCTTCTATGTCCATGATGGACACGAACGATACCGCCTCCTCCGCCGCACCAATCTCGCGCGACCCCGCACGTGATCGGTCGGGTGCGTTCGGCTCGACGGAGGCGGCGGCGACGGCGCGGCAGGTGGGGTTGCTGGAGCGGCTGGCCGATGCCGGCATGGAACTCGCCCGCGCCGCGGGGCTCCGGGCGACGGCGCCGGTCGGAGCGGACGAGGCCGCCGGTATCACCGAGCAGGCGATCGCGTTCGGGCAGGTTGCCCGCGCCGTGCGCCAGGCCATCGGCCTCGAGGTGAAACTCCGGGCCGATCGCCGGGCGGGAGAGTACGATCCGGCGACGGCTGCGGCGATCGAGCGGCAGCTGCGTCTGCTCCAGGAACTGGCCGAGATCAGCTTCGCCGTCGCCAAGGGGCCGGCAAACCCGGTGGCGGTGCCGATCTTCCTCAGGGTCGCGCGGGCCGTGCGCCAGACGATCGAGATCGGGGCAAATCTGCGCAGCGGCAAGCGGACGCTGAAGGGACGCGCCGCATCGCCGCCGCCGCCTCAGCCCGCCGAACCCGCGGCGAGCCCGGGCGAAGACGAGAGCGAAGCGGAACCGGTGGGCGGCAGCAGCGGCGATGTCGCGACCGCCCTCGCCGAGACGCTCGACGCCTTCAACGAATATTACCGGTTTCTGCGCGTGCCGGTGGCCGACGCGGTCGCCCAGATCTTCAAGACCCTGGGCGTGCCGGTCGAACCCGGCCCGGGCCCGGCCGAAGCCCAGTGCGAACCCGATCCCGTTTCGGTCCCGGCCGCCACCGCCTCGATGGCCGCCGCCGCCCCGGCGGGCACCGCCGCCTCGATCGCCGCCGCCCGGCTCGAGCCCGGCCGCCCCGGCGGCGGCAACCGCGGGCCACCCTGAAGCCGAGCCGGTGCCGGCGGGCGGGCGAGACGGCCCGCTCCCCCACTTCTTCCTCTCCGGACGTGCGGCACCGCCGGGAGCGGCTCTGGTCCCATGCCGGCGAACGCCGAGAGGTTGCCCTGGGCGCCGCGGTCCATTACATAAGGGATGGCCCCGTCGGCCGCATGCAGGAGAGTAGCTTGCCGGATTCCTCGAACGCCGCCCCGGAGTCAACGGAGCGCGCGGCCCGCAACGATTGGACGCGCGCGGACATCGCCGCTCTGTTCGATCTTCCGTTCGCCGATCTGATCTACCAGGCCCAGACGATCCATCGCCGGCATTTCGACCCGAACAAGGTCCAGCTATCGACCCTGCTCTCGATCAAGACCGGCGGCTGTCCGGAGGATTGCGGCTATTGCGCCCAGAGCGCGGCGTTCGCGACCGGGGTCAAGGCCGGCAAGCTGCTGCCGGTGGCGTCGGTGCTGGAAGACGCGGCGCGGGCCAAGGCGGCCGGAGCCACGCGCTACTGCATGGGGGCGGCCTGGCGCAATCCCAAGGATCACGAGCTGGAACAGGTCTGTCGGATGGTCGAAGGCGTGAACGCGCTCGGCCTCGAGAGCTGCGTCACCCTCGGCATGCTGACGGGTCCTCAGGCCGAACGTCTGAAGCAAGCGGGGCTCGATTACTACAACCACAATATCGATACCTCGCCGGAATATTACGGCCGGGTCGTGACCACGCGGCGGTTCGAGGAGCGGCTGGAGACGCTCGACCATGTCCGCGCCGCCGGCATCCGCGTCTGCTCCGGCGGCATCGTCGGCATGGGCGAGAGCCGGGCCGACCGGGTCGGCATGCTGCATGTCCTGGCGACGCTCCCGGAACCGCCGGAAAGCGTGCCGATCAATCTCTTGGGGCGGATCGAGGGCACACCGCTCGCGGCTTCGGCTCCGCTCGATCCGCTGGAGCTGGTTCGCATGCTGGCGGTCGCCCGCGTGGTCATGCCCCGGGTCGAACTCCGGCTTTCGGCAGGGCGCGAGACGCTGTCGGACGAAACCCAGGCGCTGTGCTATTTGGCCGGCGCAAATTCGATCTTTTTCGGGGCCCGGTTGTTGACCATCGGTAACCCCGTGAAGGAGCGTGACATGGCTCTCTTCGATCGGCTCGGCATCACGCCGCTCGCCGTCGCACCATGAGAACCGCCGGTTCGCTCTGGCAGCCTTATGCCCAGATGAAAACGGCGCCGGCACCGCTCGCGGTGGCCGCGACCGACGGGGTTCGCCTCAGGCTCGCCGACGGCAGGGTGCTGATCGACGGCATTGCCTCCTGGTGGACCGCCTGCCACGGCTATAACCATCCGGCGATTCGCAGCGCGCTCGAACGCCAGCTGGCGATCATGCCCCATGTCATGTTCGGCGGCCTCACGCACGAGCCGGCATCCCGGCTGGCGACGCGTCTGGCCGAGCTGCTGCCGGGCGATCTCGACCATGTCTTCTTCAGCGAATCCGGCTCGGTCGCCGTCGAAGTGGCGCTCAAGATGGCGGTGCAATATTGGCACAACCGCGGCGAGCCCGGCCACGATCGGTTTCTGTGTTTCCGCCACGGCTATCACGGCGACACGCTCGGCGCCATGTCGGTCTCCGATCCCGGCCTCGGCCTGCAGGCTGGGCTCGGTGCCTATGTTCCGGCCCAATTGGTGGCCGATCTGCCGGCCGATCCGGTTTCGGCGGCCGCCTTCGACGCCGTGCTGGCGCGCGAGCGCGGCAACCTCGCCGCGATCATCGTCGAACCGCTGGTCCAGGGTGCCGGCGGGATGAAGTTCCACAGCGGCGACACGCTGGCGGCCATCGGCCTGCTCGCCGCCCGCCATGGCTGCCTCTTGATCGTCGACGAGATCATGACCGGGTTCGGCCGCACCGGGTCGCTCTTCGCCTGTGAGCAGGCCGGGATCGTCCCCGACATCATCTGCCTGTCGAAGGCGCTCACCGGCGGCACCTTGGCGCTGGCCGCGACGGTCACCCGGCGCCGCATCTACGACGCGTTCTGGTCGGACGATCCTGCCGCCGCCCTGATGCACGGGCCGACTTTCATGGCCAATCCGCTGGCCTGTGCCGCGGCCCTCGCGTCGCTCGATCTGTTCGACAGCGAGGATCGGCTGGGCCAGGTCGACATGATCGACGAGGTGCTGACCGAGGAGTTGGAGCCTTGCCGGGATTTGCCCGGTGTCGTCGATGTCCGGGTCAAGGGCGCCATCGGCGTCGTCCAGCTCGACCAGCCGGGCGATCTCGCCAGGCTCGGCCGCGACTTCGTCGAGCGCGGCGTCTGGGCGCGGCCCTTCGGCGATATTCTCTATCTGACACCGCCTTTCATCACCAGCCGCAGCGATCTGGCGGTCCTGGGGGCGGCAATGCGCGGGGTCGCCGCCGACTGGTCGGCTCGCCGCGGCCAGGCGGGGCCGGCCGGGCCGGGCCGGCCGCCGGCGGCAAAGCGCGTCTGAAGGCGGGCCGCATGGTCTGGCGCCGGCCGGCGCGCCTCGCCTCGATTCCGGGGATCGGCGTCGACCGGATGGGCGATGCCGCCGATGCGCTGGGCGACCCCAGGGTTCTGCGCCTGGAGAACATGGATACTGATCTCAGGCCCCATCCGGACGCGCTGGCGGCGACCCGGCGGGCGATCGATCTCGATGCCGCCAACAGCTACCTGCCGTTTCGGGGCCAGGATCGGCTGCGCCAAGCGGCGACGGCGCATGTCGCCCGCCTCTGCGGCCTCGACTACGAATGGCGGGAGAGTTCGGTGATTTGCGCCGGCGGCTGCAGCGGCGTGCTCAACACGCTGCTGGCGATCCTCGATCCGGGCGACAGTGTCGTTCTCACCAGCCCGATCTATGCCGGGCTGGTCAATCGGGTGCGGCTGGCCGGCGGCGTGCCGGTCTTCGCGCCGCTGGTGCCGGGGCCGGCCGGATGGCGGCTCGATCTCGAGCGGTTTCGCTCGGCCGTAGCCCAGCCGGGGGTGAAGGCGGTGCTGATGGTCAGCCCCTCGATGCCGACCGGCGCCGTGCTCGACGCGGCCGAATGGCAGGAAATCGCCCAGGCGTGCAGCGAGCGCGATCTGCTGCTGATCAACGATGCCGCCATGGAGCGGATCCTGTTCGACGGCCTGATGCAGATCCATCCCGCCGGCTTGCCCGGGATGGCGGAGCGGACGATCACCGTCGGCACCGCGTCGAAGGAACTGCGCATGATCGGCTGGCGAGTCGGCTGGATCGTCGGGCCGCCCGCGATCATCGCCGATGTGGCGCTGGTCGGCATGGCCAATGTCGTCTGCCAGACCGGCATCGCCATGGACGGCGTCGCCGCTGCCCTGGAGGCGCCGGAAGCGGATTTCGCCGCTTGCCTGGCCGAGTGGCAGCGCCGCCGCGACGCGATGGTGAGCGAGCTCGACGGAATGCCGGTGATCCCGCCGCACGGCGGCTGGTCGCTGCTGCTCGATGCCGGGACCCTCGGGTCGACCGGGGCCGAGGCGGCCGAGCTGCTCCTGAAGCGGGCGCGGATCGCGGCCACCCCGATGGCCGGCTGGGGCGAGCCCGATACGGGCCGCTATCTGCGTTTCGTCTTCGCCAACGAACCAGTCGAACGTCTGGCCGGGATGGGGGAGCGGGTTCGGCGCGCGCTCGCCTGACGGCCTCCCGTCGCGATCCGATGGAATCGGACTTTTGCCGGTTTTTCGTATGGTAGTATATTGTCACCGATACGCGCAGAACATTGGGACAAACTCTTCAAGCGGAGGAATCCATGTCCGGTATCCTGACCTATGCCCAGACCACCGGCTCGCTCAGTACCAGCAGCAGCACCTGGACGCCCATTCCCGGCCTCGCGATCAAGCTGCCGCGCGCAGTCGAGCGTTCGGCCCTGGTCATCCTCAACATCCCGAACCCCTATGCCCGCGGCGAAGATTTTCCCGGCGGGGATTTCGGGCTGCAAGTCGACGGGACCCTGCTCGGCCCTTACGCCTCCTTCACCTATAGCGAACAGAGACCGGCCTCCTTCGGCCGGATGCCGACGACCCTCTCCGTAGTCGTCCCGCTGAGCGGCGACCATGAGGTCGCGGTCGTGGCGGTGTGGTCCGGAATCCGCGGCAGCACGGTCAATCTCGACAGCCCGGCGACATTGACCGGGCTCCTCGGCTGAACACGGCAATCGCCTTGGGCGGAGGGGGCGAAGAGGCGTCCCGGATGGGTGCTGAAACGCCCCGATCGAGGGGCGATCCGGGTGTCGTTCCTCTACCGCCAGCGCGACCGGGTCGCTGGGGGGGACCGGCAGAGTCGCGACGAAAGTGCAGGCGGTTCGAGGCACCGTCAGCCTGAGGTTCAGGTCATCCGGGGCGCGCTCTTCACCGGGGAGAGTCTCATGCCGACGCTGAATTGACAATAGGACTAAGGTCTTAAGACCTGCCCCCGGCGCCCGTCGGCAGCCCCGCCCGGCCTCGTCAATTCAGGCCGGCGAGCATGTCGTCATAGAGCCTGCACACGTCGTCGACGCTGGTCGGCGGCGCCGCTTGCTGCCGGGCCGCGAAAGCCTGGCTCCACTCTCCGAGCCTTTGCGGATCGCTCTCGGCCATGTCCTGGATCTTGGCGGTCACCGCCACGACCTTGGCCAGCAGTTCCTCCTCGGTGCAGGCCCGGGCCGAGACGGTGCAGAGGGCCAGCAGCGCCATAGTTCCGGCGAACAGTGCTTTCATGGTCGAACGGCCTCGGGCGTCCTCGGGATCGCCAGGATACACCCTGGATGCTTAAGCGACCATGGCAGCGGCACCGAGGCGAGGGCCGCCTCTCGGCGCTCACGCCCCGCCATTGGCGTGCAGCCAGACGCCGATCGGTGCCGCCAGCCGGGTGCGCAGGTCGACCTTGCCTTCGATCGTCTCGGCTGCGCGGCGGGCGGCATAGCGTGCGCCGCTGTTGGCGTTGGCGAGCGGCAGGGCCTGCAAGGCTGCCGCGATCTCCGGGCTCGCCGACTGGGCGGCGACCTGGGCCAGGAACGAGCCGCGGGCGAACTCGGGCAGCTTCGCCAGGATCGGGTCGGGATTGGCCACGACATCGGCCCAGACTCGATCGGGATCGTCGCTCGACCCGGCGATCTGGATCACGAGGCGGTTCACCCGACCATTCGCGATCTCGTCGCCGAGGGCGATCGCCACGCCCTGGTCGATCAGCGCCGGATCGTGTGCGGCAGCCAGCGCGAAGTAGTAGCGCAGCTTTTCTTCGGTGCCGGACGCGGCCTTGCCGAGCGCGCGGAGCTGGTCCCAAACCGCCTGATCGGCAGAGCGGCCGACATTTCTGATCACCGCATCGGCGATGTTGGGCGAAAGCGAGGCCGGTTTGACCAGGAAGGCGTCGAAGCGCTTGCGGGACTCGGCGATCACCGCCTCGTCGCCGAAGCGGCCGAGTGCCGAGATCACCTGGCCGCGCAGCAGCACGGCATCGACGCTCTCGCCCGGCTTTTCGGTCCAGCCGAGCCGGTCCAGGACCGGACGCAACAGCCCCACGGCATAGTGCCGGAAGACGGTGCTATCCGCGCTGCCCCGTTCGATCTCGTCGATCTTGGTCAGGGCATCGAGGACAACGCTCCACACGACCCGCTCGTTCTCGGCCGAAAGCGCCCTGGTCAGCTCGAGGTAGCTCGCCGGCTCGGCTCGCCCGGCTTCGACCAGCGCCCATTGATCGGCGACCAATGCCACGCGATTGGCCGGCGGCAAGGTCTTGTAGGCTGCGATCAGCGCCTGCAGCGAAGCCGGGTCGTAGGCTACGCGGTAATAGCCGACATCGCCGAAATTGGCCTGCACGGGCTTGTCGCAGCCTGGGAAGCTGAGTGTTTGCGGCTGATCGCCGACCAGGACGGTGCGGGGGACATGGCCGCCGACCGTGCCGATCTGGACCGGAACCTGCCAGCTGAGCTTGGCAGGGTCGGGATCGTGAATGGTGAAGCGGTCCTCGGTCAGAGTCACGACCCGGTCGGTCTTGACGCAGCTGCTCTGGACTTCGATCAGCGGAATGCCCGGCTGTTCGCTGAATCCGGCGGCAATCTGGGCGACCGGCTTGCCCGAAGCCGCGGCCAGCGCGGTCCAGAGATCGGCCGTCGTCGAATTCGAATAGGCATGATCCTTCATGTAGCGGCGCATGCCCTCGCGGAACACCGGCTCGCCGAGATAGGTCTCGAGCATGCGCAGGAGGGCGGCGCCCTTGAGATAGCTGATGGAATCGAAGGCGGCACCGATCTCGCTCTCATCGGCGATTTTAATTTGGATCGGATGCGTGGTCGAGCGGGCGTCGGTCGCCATCGCCCGCTCCTTCGACTGCCGGCTGTTCGGCCAGACATCCCAGCCGGGGTTGAACCGGTCGGTCGCCTTGTCCGCCATCCAGGTGGCGAAACCCTCGTTCAGCCAGGTATTGTCCCACCATGCCATGGTGACGAGGTCACCCGACCATTGATGCGCCATCTCGTGGGCGACGGTGCCGAAGATCCCTTGACGCGTCGGCGGCGACGAGGTTGCCGGGTCGAACAGCAGCGCGTTGTCGATGAAGGTGATGCCGCCCCAATTCTCCATGGCGCCGGCGGCGAAATTGCCCGGCACGGCGATCAGATCGAGCTTCGGCAACGGATATTTCACGCCGAAATAATCATTGTAGAAGGGCAGGATCTCGGCCGCCGCATTCATCGCGTAGCGCCCGTACTGCGCCTTGCCCGGCACGGCCCAGACCCCGATCTCGGCCCCGCCGGCCCTGGTCTGGATCCGCTCCAGCGGCCCGGCGGCGAGGACCAGCAAATAGCTCGACATCTTGGGCGTCTGGGCGAAAGCGACCTTCTTCAAAGGATTTCCCTTCGCGTCGACCCCGGAATCGGCCTCGATCTCGATCGGCGTGTTGGAGACGGCGGCGAAGCTCTTCGGCAGCACGACGCTCAAGCGATAGGTCGCCTTGAACGCCGGCTCGTCCCAGCAGGGCAGCATGTCGCGGGCGTCGGTATCCTCGAACTGGGTGACCAGCATCCGCCGCCGGTCGCCGGCCGCGCCGAAATCATTGTAATAGAGCCCGCGCGGCTTGGCCGGGATCGTTCCGGCATAGGCGATCGCCAGCGTGTGGCGGCCGGCGGCGAGCGGGCGAGGGAAATGGAAACTCGCAGTCTGCAGCTTGGCATCGAGCGTCACGGTCGCGGCGGCGCCGTCCTCGCCGAGGAGTGCCACGGCGCCGAAGCTCAGCTCGTTGGCGTCGAGCGTGACCGTGTCGGTCGGCTGGGCGATTTCAATGTCGATCTGCTCGCTGCCGGTGAAAGTGAGCGCGTCGAGATCGGGCACGAGGTCGAGCCGATAGGCCACCGGCACCACGCTCTTGGGCAAATTGCCCGGGGTTGCGGCGAAGTCGAACGGCGCCTCGGCCGCAGCCGGGCCGATCCCGGCAGCGAGCGAGAAACCAGCCAGGAGCGAGCCGGCCCAGCGCCGCTGACAAGGGGAAAGCCGGACCATCTCGAGTCTCCTTTCGGGGGCGTCGTCTGAAGCTGCGACCCTAGCCGGAGTCGGGACGCCAGGGCAACGCGCATTGCCGCCGCGCCCGCCATGCCGAAACGCCTCGGGCCGACGGAGCCCCGCGGCGGGGAAACTTCACCTCGGGCGCCGTGGCCGTGACTGGTCAGCATGGGCGTAACGAGGGAGAGTCGGCCCCAGCAGCACTGCCCAAGCTGGTACAAGACGGCGACCGGCAAGGTGACCAACAACTGGTCGGGGTTCACGCGGAAATATCGCTGGGCCACCCGGCGCGTGCGGTTCGAGGATTACCGGCTGGTGAAGGCGGAGTAGGGTGAGATGCTTGGCCCATCGTCGGGAGGTTTGGTAAGATCGACTAGCAACACACCGGGGCCGGCACTTAATAGGCATTGAGTGGTTGCCGAATTTTCCGCTACACTCGTTGTGCTTCTATGTTGTCTGACGGCGAAATTGTTGTCGGTCGGACCCAGCCGGTCGTGAAGTTCGTGATGAGCGCCAACAGAGTTACAAATCGCGAACGGGAAACCTCTGATTTGGTACAAACGGCGCTGACGCGTACCGAGGAAAGCTAAATGGCCATCATCGAAGGCTTCCGCGTCCAGAACTTTCGTGCCTTGCGTGACGTATCCCTTGGGAAACTATCCGCCCAGCCGACCGGGGAAAAGCTCACACCCTTCACCGTAGTTATTGGCAAAAACGGGGTCGGCAAGAGTTCGCTCTTCGATGCCTTCGGTTTTGTCGCCGATTGCCTGGCCACCGACGTCGAGACGGCTTGCGATATGAAGCAGCGTGGCGGCTTTGAACGTCTGCGGTCCAAGGGCGTGGACGGCCCGATCCGGTTTGAAATCTACTATCGCGAAGCGCTAACTGAGCGCCCGATCACCTTCGAACTCAGCATTGCTCTCGACGCCTCGGGACGGCCATTCGTGGAATCCGAAATCCTCAAGCAGCGGCGCAAGTTTGCAAAACACGGCCGTCCATTTCCGTTCCTGCGACTTCACCATGGAAAAGGCTCGGTCTGGGCGGGAGAGGAAGCGGTAGAAATTGAGAATGAAGAAAGCAATACCCAAACGGCTGTTGAGTTGACCGATCTCCGGCAGCTCGGTATCGCCACCCTGGGGACGCTGAAGGAACATCCGCGGATCAAGCTGTTCCGCGACTTTCTCAAGGGCTGGTACCTGTCATATTTTTATCCCGACGCGGCACGCAGCCTGCCCACCGCCGGACCACAGCGCCACCTCAATGCCCATGGCGACAACATCGGCAATGTCGTACAATATATGGAGCGTGAGCATAAGGATCGCTTCAAGAAGATTTTGGAGGCAATCGCTCGCAAAATTCCGGGGATTGTTACCATAGATACTGAAATTACGGCAGATAAGCGCGTACTTTTGCGATTTAACGATGGAGGTTTTTCTGACCCGTTCTTTGCCCAGCAGATGTCCGATGGCACACTTAAGATGTTTGCCTACTTGCTTCTTCTAGAGGACCCTGAGCCACCGCCGTTTGTTTGTATTGAAGAGCCGGAGAATGGATTATATCATAAATTGCTCGAGTCGTTGGCGCGGGAGTTCCGCGGTAAGGCTAACGGCAAGAAGAATGCTCCACAGATATTTGTAACCACCCATCAGCCATATTTTGTTGATGCCTTATCGCCAGAGGAAGTGTGGATTTTGGAAAAAGGAAATGACGGATTCTCGCAGATTCGGCGCGCTTCAGAACTCGTCATCGTCAAAAACCTGGCTGCCGAGGGCTTGCCGTTGGGCGGACTTTGGTACAGCGACTATCTCGATGCGAGCTGACCATGCATATCGAGATTCTAGTCGAAGACAGTTCGGGGCAGAAGCTGTTGGAGGCGTTGTTGCCGAAGTTATTGGGTGAACAGGGCGCGCCCAACACCTGGCGAACTATCGCCTATCGAGGTGTGGGGCGAATCCCGAAAAATCTCAACGCTGATGGTGATCCGGCCAAACGGATTTTACTCGACAGGTTACCGAGCCTCTTGCGCGGCTATGGTCGCACTCCGGGATACGACGCGGTGGTGGTGGTCGTCGATTCGGATTCACGCGACTGCCGCGAGTTCCTCGCCGAACTCAAATCCGTCGCCGACAGCTGTGATCCGGCCCCGAATACAGTGTTCCGCCTCGCAATCGAGGAAATCGAGGCTTGGTATTTAGGCGATCGGTCAGCGTTGCTCAAAGCCTATCCAAAAGCAAAGAAAATAGCGTTGGACCGCTACGTTCAAGATAGTCCATGCGGAACGTGGGAAATTCTGGCCGATGCGATCTATCCAGGCGGTACGAAATCCGTCAAAATCGCCGGATGGCCACTGCCGGGGCAAATCAAGCACGAATGGGCCACCCGTATCGGGCCGCTGCTCGATCCCGCCCGAAATGATTCCCCCAGCTTCCGCAAGTTTGTCGACGGCGTGAATCGCCTGGTGGAGAAGCTGTCGCGCCCGAGAAATCCCGTCTAGGCTGATCGCCTCGAGCCGTCCGGCGTCACCTCCCAATCCGGCTCGCCAGTGCGCCCGCCGGCTACTACGCCGCCACCTCGACCGGCGCCGGCGCCGTCCGCCCCAGGATCAGATCCGCCGCCTTCTCCGCGATCATGATGGTCGGGGCATTGGTATTGCCGCTGACCAGCCGCGGCATGATCGAGGCATCGACCACCCGCAAGCCGTCGACGCCGTGGACGCGCAGCTGGTCGTCGACTACCGACTGATCATCCTGCCCCATCTTGCAGGTGCCGACCGGATGATAGAGCGTCTCTGAATTCAGCCGGATGTAGGCGTCGATCTCGGCATCGGTCCGTATATCCGGACCGGGCGCGTATTCGGCGCCCCGATAGGGGTCGAACGGGCTCTGCCCGACCACGTCGCGGCTGATCTTCAGGCCGGCGCGCAGCACCCGGATGTCGTTTTCCGCGCTCAGATAATTCGGGTCGATCACGGGATGTTCGAGCGGATCGGCCGAGCGCAGGGTGATCGAGCCCCGGCTCTCCGGCCGAGACAGGTTGAAATAGGCCATGAAACCATGGCGCTGCACGATCTCTCGGCCATGGTCGTTATAGAGCGCCATGACGAAGTGATATTGCAGATCGGGATCGGCCGCCTCGGGCCCGGATTTGACGAAGGCCAGCGCCTCGAGCCCGGGCGTGGTACTCGGCCCGGTCTTGAACAGATAATATTGGGCGAGCGCCTTGATCGCACCGAACGGCTTGATGTTGTTGTAGAGCGTGATCGGCTGGGTGCAGTCCCATTTGACCATGGAGTGGAGATGGTCCTGGAGATTCTGGCCGACGCCCTTCAATTCGACCACGGTCTCGAGGCCGTGCCGGCGCAGCGCCTCGCCGTCGCCGATGCCGGAGAGGAGCAGCAGCTGCGGCGAATTGATGGCGCCGCCGCTCGAAATCACCTCGCGCTCGGCCCGTGCCTGTTTCGTCTGATTGTCCTGGACGTATTCGACCCCGACTGCCCGGCTGCCCTCGAACAGGATCCGCGCGGTTTGGGCCTTGGTGGCGAGGGTGAGATTGGGTCGGCCCAGCGCCGGCTTCAGATAGGCGGTTGCCGCACTGAAGCGCCGCGCCTTGGAGATGGTGGCGTCGAGCGGGCCGAAGCCTTCTTGAGTCGTGCCGTTGAAATCGTCGTTGAAGGGATATCCGGCCTGCTGCCCGGCCTCGACCCAGGCCCGGGACAGCGGGTTGCGGATCGAGGGACGGGTCACATGGAGCGGGCCGTCGCTGCCGTGGAACGGGTCGGGACGGACTTCATAGGTCTCGGCCCGGCGAAAATAGGGCAGGCAGTCGGCATAGGACCAGCCGCTGTTGCCCAATTGCCGCCATGTGTCGTAATCGCTGTGACAGCCGCGGATATAGACCATGGCATTGACCGAAGAGGATCCGCCCAGGACCTTGCCGCGCGGCCAGAACAGCTTGCGATCGCCCAGATTCTTCTGCGGCTCGGTGTGGTAGCCCCAATCCACGGCACCGCTCTGCATCAAGGCGACATAGCCGGCCGGCATATGGATGAAGGGGTTGGAATCGCGGCCGCCGGCCTCGAGCAGCAGGACTTTGATCGCCGGATCGGCGGAAAGCCGATTGGCCAGGACGCAGCCAGCGGAACCGGCACCGATGATGATGTAGTCGTACATCCGCTCTCCCCTTCGAACTCTCGGTCTTCCCCGGTGACGAGGCTGCCGCGATTGCCGCCGGAGCGCAAGCGCCGTGCGCCCGGTCAGCCCTCGGCCAGCGGCGCCGGGACCCCCGCCGGCAGGGCCACTTCGGCGACGTTGAGGGTCATCGCGACCAGACTATAATAGCCGCAAATCGCGATCAGTTCGACCACACCCTGCTCGCCGAGCCGGGCCAGGGCCTCGGCATAGGCAGCATCGCCGACGCGCCCGGTGCGATGCAACTCGGTCGCGAACCCATAGAGAGCGCGCTCGTCGTCCTGCAAGGGTTCGGGCGCCTGGTTGAGCGCGACCGCGGCGGCGATCGCCGGATCGAGGCCGGCGGCGAGCGCCAGCGGATGATGGGCGTACCACTCGAATTGCGCGGTCCAATGCCGCGCCGTGATCAGGATGGCGAATTCGCTCAGCCGCCGCGGCAGAATATTGTCGAACCGGACATATTCGCCGACCTTCTGCAGCCGGTCGGCCAGCACCGGGCTGCGCAGCCAGGCGTGGAACGGCCCGCCGAGCGAACGACGCGGCCCGGCCTCGATCGATTGGGCGACGAGGCGCTGTTCGGGCGAAAGCTGCTCGATCGGCAGCGGCGGCAATCTACGATTCATCGGGGAGGCTCGCGAGGATGTGGGAGACAGGGGTATCGTCGTCGAAATGGGCACCGCCGGTCGTCCAGCCCGAGCGAACGAAGACCAGGTGCCGGGACGGCACGATCGCGACGGTGTGATCGTTGCTGCCCAACGCCATGAAGGTCTCGGGCGGGCAATGCGGCCAACGCAGCCGCGCCGGCTCGCCGCCGTCGCTATCGACCCGGAACAGCGCGCCATCGCTGCCCGGCGGATGAATCAGCGGGTGCGCCGCGGCGATCGCGATCGCCGCGACCGGCAACAGGGCGAACAGCCATCTCTTGCCCGGCACGTCCTGTCTCCTCGCGCGGATGGTCAAGCCGGCAGGCGCCGGCGCGGCTCGTCGACACCGAACAGCATGGTCGCGACCGCGACGGCCTGGACGATGACCGAGAACCAAAATACCGCTTCGTACGACCAGAGCTCGGCCATGAGGCCGCCGGCGAGCGGGCCGATCGCCCCCATCAGCGATGTCACGGCATTGAGCACGGCGATGCGCATCGGCAGATCGGCCCTGCCGCCGAATTCCAGGACCAGAATCTGCGAGGCATTCTGAAAGCCGCCCTGTCCGGCGCCGAGCCCAGCAAAGATCACGACCAGGGCCGGGAGACCCTGGACGAACATCAGCAGCAGGCTGGACAGCGCCCAGAGTCCGACCGAGAGCAGAAACACGATCCGGCTCCCGGCGCGGTCGGCGAGCGCTCCCCAGAGCAGATTGGTGCCGGTCTGGGCGAGCAGCATCGCCGTCGAAAGCAGACCCAGATTGGTGCCGGAGAGCTCGATCGAACGGCCGGCATAGAGCACGTAGAAAGGCACCGCCAAGGCACCCAGCGCGGCCAGCGAACAGGCCAGATAGAAGGGCGAGAGTGCCCGGTCCGAGGCCAGCAGCACGGGAATCTCCAAAACCCGGCGAAAGAAGCTGCCGCGCGGCCGGACTTCCGGCGGCTCAGGCTCGCGCACCAGCATCAGCATCGTCAGGCCCAGGCTGGTGAGGACGAAGGCCATCAGAAATGTAGCGGCGTAGCCGTTGCCGAGCACGTTGCCGCCGACGAAATACCGGCCGCCGACATAGGCGACGGCGGACGCGCTGAGACCGGCGACGAAATTGCGCAAGCCCGACAGACGGCCCCGGAGTCGGAGCGGAATGACCTTGGCCATGAGATAGTTGAAAATGACGCCCTGAACCCCGTTGAACAGGCCGAACAGGGCCAGGAACAGGCAGGCGAAGATCAGCGCCCACTGGTCGGGCAGAAAGAACCCGCCGAGCGCCAGGCCCAGAATGCCGGCCCGCATGCCCCAGCCGACCAGCATGCCCATCGGCAGGACCCGCTTCTTGTGCTCGATGAGCGTCGCCCCGAGAATCGAGGACAGCGCCCCGCCCAGGGATTGCGCGCCCAAGGCCAAGCCGACGGCGACTTCGGACCCGGAAAGCCCGAAGATGTAGGCGGGCACGAATGTCGGGGCATTGATCAGGCGGAAACCAGTCTGGCCGAGCAGCCCATGAGCCAGATTGGCGACATAGTTGCGCTGCAGGTTCCGCTCGACCTCGGCCTGGTAATCCGCCTCGGCGATCTGCAACAGATCGTCCCTGCTCGCAACTTCGCCCACGCCCTGCTCCGCCCACGACTCCGGCGGGCAGTGCCATCCGGTCCGCTCAATCCGCAAGCCGATAGTAGTAATGGAAACCATGGCGCCCCGTCGCCTCCGGAAGCGTTTCGCCCGGCGCAGGACTGGAATGCCGGAAACCGATTCCGGGGTCGGCCGGGTCGACCCCCCGCAAACACGCCGCGTTCGAGGAACCCCTTTTCAAATGCCGGCCGTTCGTGCAATCCTAACGGGTCTCTTTCACCAAGCTCTCGTAATCGGCAATTATTGATTCTGGAGGATTTGCGCATGCCCGCACGCAAGATCATGATCATCCGGCACGCGGAAAAGCCCAGCGACGACGGTTCGATCGCCGGGGTCACCGCCGCGGGCGCCCAGGATCCGGAAGAGCTCATCGTCCAGGGCTGGCAGCGCGCAGGCGCGCTCGGGCGATTCTTTGCGCCGTTCTCCGGCCCGTTGCGGGATCCCGGGCTCGCCGTGCCCGGAGCGATCTTCGCCTCGGGCGTGGCCAAGCATGCCAAGAGTCGGCGGCCGCAGCACACTGTGCTGGAAGTGTCGGCACTGCTCGGCATCGCGCTCGACACGAATTTCACCAAAGGCGACGAGGTGGATTTGGCGGCGACGCTGAAAACCCTCGACGGCGTGACGCTCGTGGCGTGGCAGCACGAAGACATACCCGCCATCGTCAACGCCATCACCGGCAACGCGACGACGTGCCCGCAGAAATGGCCGGGCGAGCGCTTCGATCTGGTGTGGGTCTTGGACCAGCCGGACCCGTCGGCCGCTTGGAGCTTCTCCCAAGTGCCGCAAATGCTGCTCTCGGGCGACAGCACCGACCCGATCCCGTTCTAGGCCGAGAGGCGCACGAACGACGAGTTGCCAGGAGCAGCCGTGACCGACGATTCGACCCCGACCGATGCCCGCATTCTCGCCGTCCTGGAACGGATCCTGGCCGTCCAGACCGAGCTGGTGGTTCAGCTGCGCCAAGCCAACGACGCGGGAGCGGCGCTCGCGGAGGAATCGGTGGCGCTACAGCGGCAGGCGGCGGAGCGGGCGGTCGTTTCCGTGGATATCCAGCGAAAATCGGCCCGGCTCTATCGCCGGGTGGTCTCCACCCTCGGGATCGTCCTGCTCGCCGCCGTGGCGCTCATCGTCTATGTGTTCGTCTTCGGTTAGAGCCGCTCACGGCGCCGGTCCTTCCCCGGGCTCGATCACGATGTGCCAGGCATCGGCGCGGGCGTTGGCCTCGGTCCAATCGGCGGTGGTGAGGGTGGTGTTCAATTGCCGCAGCACCGACGGATCGAGGTCGACCACGCCCAGCTGTGTCCTGGTTGGGTTGCGCTTCCAGACGAGGTACCATTTCCCGGCCTCGGCCGGCTCGACCTTGAATTTGCCGCCGAGCAGGCTGAGGCGCACCAGCTCCTGCTGTGCCGGGGCGAGGCCAGCCTGGGCCGCCCGGATGATCCAGCCGACTCCGCTCAGCCGAGATTTTTTCGCTTCCTCCGGATCGGGCTTGGTATCGGCCACGGCGAGGTAGCATTCGCCGAGATTGTATTGGGCGACCTCGTAGCCGTGGCCGGCCTTGGCCAGCGGCTCCAGCAGCTCCATCGCCTTCGGATAATTCCCCAGCTGCTTGAAACGCAGGGCCGACTCGTAAGAGTTGAGCGGCACCTTGCCCTTGGAGGACGGCCCCGGCGTCGACTGAGGGGCGACCTGAGGCGGGGTGCTGGGGCCGCCGCTATATTGGGCCGCTGCGGGTGCCGCCCACAGCCCGAGAAGCACCAGCATTGCCGACAAACGCGTCGCGCCGCGCCCGGTTCTTCTGAACGCAATCACCTCGCCCACTCCCATGCCGGTTGATGTCCGACTGGCATTAAGCCACTCCTGCTGCTGCGGTGCAATGCAGTCGCAGGCCGCTCTCTCGTTCACGAACACGATACTGTGCACACGATGGCGCTTGCAGTTCGGGCGCAAACTTCTCACACTCCTCGGAGAATTCGCCGCCCGGGATTACCCGGCAAGGCGATCGGGTCCCGGGAGGTCCGATGGCTCTGTCCCTCGATCACGAAGATTCGGAGTCCGGCGCAGTCCGTTCGCGCGCCGATCCGGGGGCCGGTATCGCGCCGGCACCGTCATGGACCGATCGGGGCGCCGGCGCTCGCTTACGGACCATGAGGAACATCCATGCGAAAATGGCTCTGCCTGACCTGCTCCTTCATTTACGACGAAGCCGAAGGCCTGCCCGAGGAAGGGATTGCGCCGGGTACGCGCTTCGCCGATCTGCCGGCCGACTGGGTCTGCCCGGATTGCGGCGCCAGCAAGGATGATTTCGAGCTGATCGCTGAATAGCGGCGGGGGCTGCCGGGGAGCGGAACAGGTGAGATTCCGCTCCCCCGCGGAAATCCCCGCAATCGAAACCGGTGATACCAACGCCGGCACCGGCCGAGGCCGGTGCCGGCGTTTCACTTGCGCTGGAGAGGGGATCGGACCGATACTCCGGCAATGTCGGCATTGCTGCTCTTCCTTCTGGCTCTGCTCTGGCCCCTGGCGGCAGGGGCCAGAGCAGAGCCGTCGACCAGCAACGCCTGGAGCCGGGTGACCGGCCCGTCATCCGGACCGCCGCGGGCGATCGGGTTCTACTCCCGCGGGTGCCTCGCGGGCGGTGTCGCCTTGCCGCCGGACGGGCCCGGCTACGAGGCGATCCGGCTCCAGCGCCGGCGGATCTTCGGCCATCCCGACATCGTCGATTTCATCCGGCAGCTGGGGGCGCGGGCCGAGTCGGCCGGCTTGGCGCGGTTTCGAGTGGGTGACGTGGCTCAGGCGCGGGGCGGGCCGCTGCCCTATGGCCATCTCAGCCATCAGACCGGCCTCGATGCCGATCTCTGGTTCACCTTCGACAGCGGGCCGCGGCCGCCGCTCCAGGCCCGCGACTTCCCCGAACTGGGCTCGATGCTGGACAAGGACGGCGAGGTCGATCCCGCGCTCTTCGGCCCGGCCCAGGTTCGGCTCCTCCAGCTGGCGGCTGCGGACGAGCGGGTCGATCGGATCTTCGTCAACCCGGCGATCAAGCGCGCGCTCTGCCGAGGCTATGGCGGCGCCGGCGCAGACGGCACCCTGTGGCTGCACCGGTTGAGCCCCTGGTGGGGTCATGACGATCATTTCCATGTCCGCCTGCGCTGCCCGGCCGATTCGCCCGATTGCGAACCGCAGAAGCCGGTGGCGGCAGGCGACGGCTGCGATGCCGATCTCGACAGCTGGGGCCGGCCGTCCGCGATCCCGGCCAAGCCACCGGCCAAGATTCCGCCTCGACCGCCGCCGCCCCCGGCCTGCGCGCTGGTTCTGGCCGCACCTTGAAGCGTGGCGTGCGCCGGGGAATGCCGCCGAGTGCCTCCCGCCTCGTCTAGAGCAAGTCCCCCTCGGCTCCGAGCAGTTCACGCCGGATGATTCGGATCGGGACGAGCCCCGCCGCCAGGAACCGGTCGTGGAAGTCGCCGAGGGTGAATTTGTCGCCGAGCTTCTGCCGGTAATCCTCGCGCAGCTTGAGGATGGCGAGCTTGCCCAGGGTATAGGTCATGTAGCCCGGATCGCTGGTGCCGCGATAGGCCTCGGGCCTGGCCGCCGGCTCGGGCACGTAGCATTCCTTGACGAAGAGCCGGGTCGCCTCTTCGACGGTCATGCCGTGGAGGTGCATCTCCAAGGATGCCACCATACGGCAGTCGCGCAGCAACGCTTCTTCGAGCTGGCCCAGCCTGAGCAAGGGTGCTGCGTCGCCGAGCCCGGCATCGACCATCATCTGTTCGCTGTAATGGGCCCAGCCTTCGGTCGTCGATTGGACGCCGACCAGCTTGCGCACGAGCGACCATTCCGGATGCGCCTTGTTGGTCAGGAACTGCATGTAATGGCCCGGCCAGACTTCATGGGCCGAGGTGACGAGGAAATCGGAATAGTCGAAGGCGCCCAGATACTCGTCGGTCTGTTTGGCCGTCAGGGTCGCCGATGGCGGCGTCACGTAATAGAACGCTTCCCTGGCGTGCTGTTCGAGCGGCCCGGGCGGGTCGAATTCGGCGATCACCAGTGCCCGCGCGAAACCCGGGGTTTCGGCCACTCGCAGGTCGGCCTCGGGCGGGATCGTCAGGATCCGATGGTCGAGGATGAATTGCTTCAGCCCGGCGAGCTCGTTCGACGCCTCGGCGACCAGCCCGTCGGGCTTCGGGTGATCGGATTGCAGGCGGGCGATCGCCTGTTCGAGGGTCCCGGTCGGATCGACCCGATGGGCCGTCTCGGCGAAGACCGACTGTTCGGCGCGCAGATGCGCCCAGGCGACCTCGCGCAGCCGGTCGAGCGGCACATCGACCAGATCGAAATCGGCCAGATGCTCGGCCAGCGCCTCGGCTCCCAGCGCGAAATTGCCCCGGGCTCTGGGCAGCAGATCGCTCTCGAGGAAATGCCCGTAGGCCTCGAGCGCCTTCAGCACAGCCTTGTTGGCAGCGGTGAATTCCTGCTGGAGCCGGGTATCGGCGACCTCGGCGAAAGCCTGGGGCGCGCCGGTCTTGAAGAAATCGACCGCGCCGCCGACGTTCTGGAGGGCAATTTCGACGAAGGCGCGGGGCGAGTCGCGCAGAGTGTGCTCGGCCGTCGCCAGCATCGCCGGAATCTGCCGCTCGCGCGCGATGGCGGAACGCATCCGTTCGGGCAGCGGAGCGAAGTTGCGCTGAACCAGGGCGAAGACTGACGATGTCGCGAGCTGCGTATAGAGGTCGGGATTGGTCCGCCAGGTCGGAACCCGCTCCTCGTAGAGGAGGGCGCCCTTGATCTGTCCGATCAGGACCTCGCGATCGTCGCGATCGCCGGGATCGAGGGTTGCCGGATCGACGGCGTCGAAGCCTGCCAGTGCCGTCTTCAGCCGCTTGATTTCCGCGGCGTGCGCCGCCGGCGAGACATCGTCGAGCCTGGAGTCGTAGTCGTGCAGCCCGGCGAAACTCGCCTGCGACGGGTGAACGCGGAAACCGTCGTCGACATAGGCCTTGACCAGATCCTGGTAGGAAGGCGACGCGACCGCCGGAGAGGATCCTGCCGAGAGGCAGAGCAATCCGCTCAAGGCGGCGCCGACGAAACGCGGCGAGGACATGATGGCTCGAACTCCCTCGTGACAGACTTCCGCTCCGGGCGGACTGATTTCGGTCTCGGCCTTTCAGGCGGTAATGGAATATCCGCCATCGACCGGGATCGCCGTCCCCGTGACGAAATCCGAGGCGGGCGAGCAGAGGAAGATCGCGACCCCTTCGAGATCCGCCGGCACGCCCCATCGACCCGCTGGCGTCCTGGCGGTGATCGCATCGGTGAAGCCCGGAAAATTCTCGCGCAAGGGGGCGACCATGTCGGTGACCAGCCAGCCCGGCAGGATCGCGTTGACCTGGATGCGGTCGCGCGCCCAGGCCGCCGCCAGCGCCTTGGTCAGCTGGACCACGCCGCCTTTGCTGGCACCGTATTCCGGTGCCCGGGCGGAGCCGAAGATCGACATCATCGAACCGATCGTCACGATCTTGCCGCCGCCCGCCGCCTTCATGTGCGGGTGAACGGCTTGGGCGGCGAAGAAGGTGCCGCTGAGATTGACGGCGAGCGTCTGGTTCCAGGCCTCCTCGCTCAGCGATTCCGGCCGTCCGGCATTCACCACGCCGGCATTGGCGACGAGGATGTCGATCCGGCCGAAATGCCGTGCGACTTCATCCGCGAGCGCGAAGCAGGCGGCCCGATCGGCCACGTCGGTCTCGACGAAGAGCGTTGCGGCCCCGGTCTCGGCCAAGGCGGCGAGTGCCGCCTCGGCTTTGTCGCGCCGGCGCGCGGCAATGGTGACCGACGCCCCGGCTCGGGCCAGGCCCAGCGCCATCCCGAGGCCGAGGCCGCCATTGCCGCCGGTGACGATCGCGACCTTGCCGGCGAGATCGAACAAGGGCCCGGCGCCGGTTGCGCGCATCGCCGTGTCGGTCATGTCGGTATCACCCCTGTCTCGCAATGATTTCCAGTCTCTTGCCGGTGGCGGCCATCTTGGTTCGGCAATCCCTGAAAAGCAAATGCAGTATCGCCGAGCGCGGCCGGACGCAAAGCCGAGATCGGGGCGCGGAGCGTCTCGAAGCAGGTGTCGGGAATCGGTCGGCAAAGAACGAAGCCCTGCCGCAGAGGCAGGGCTTCTTCAGTGTGACGATGCCCGACGGCCCAGCCGTCAGGTCGGATCGAGGATCGGTTCCCAGAAGCCGCAATTGTGCTCGTTGGAGAAATCGCCGCTGGTGAACGGCGCCGGCAGTCTCGGCGTCAGCTGCTGGATCGGGGTAGCACCCAAATTGAACGGCAGCCAGAACGGCGTGGTGAACCCGTTGGGCGAGGTCGTCTTCACGAAATTGGCCCAGTAGGTCTTCATCTCGGAGGCGAGAACGCTCCCGGTTGGGCTGAGCGGCGGCGGCTGTACCGCGTTGCTCGGTCCGTCGCCGGCCGGAACCGTCACGGATTGATTCGCCGCAGCGTCGAACGGCCCCTGCAAGGTGGCCGGATCGAACAGATATTGCAGTTCCGAGGCGTGCGACGAGCCGTAGGAGAAGCCGATCAGCGGCTCGAACAGATCCGGTGCGTCGGGATCGTGGAACTCGTAGGCATAGACGGTCACGTGCTTGGCCAGGAGCCGGTTCGATTCGAGGCCGTTGCAGGCGAAGACGAAGTCGGTATAGGCGGCACCGATGGCTTCGTCGGCGCTGGGTGCGTTGTTGAAGTCGGGATTGGGAAAGGCCGCCGGATCGTAAGGAGCGGTGACGGTCGCCGGCAGCGGTTTGGAAGTCAGCGCCGTCGCCAGGGTCTTGCCGAGCAGCAGGCCCAATTCGCCGGTGAAGGTCACCGGTGATCCGCCCAGTTCGATCTCTTCGATGCCCGAAACTGTTTTTCCGATCAGGGACTGAGCCGGACCGCCGGCGACGAAGGCGATCGGATTGGGCGTGCCGCCCAGGAACGGATCGAAGAAGTCCGGCTCGAACAGCCGGCCTTCGTCGTGGTTGGTGCCTTGCATGACCGGAACCTGGATGAACTCGCCGCTGGAGAACGCCTTGTTCAGTCCTTGCGGCACGATCAGCGTCCCGGATGTGGGCGAGCCGCCGCCCTGGAATTCCAGGATCGTCGAGATCGATTGCAGCCGCAGGCAGGCGGCGGTCTGGGCCGGAGTCAAGGCTTTGATCTCGGCCGCCGTCAGATTGTTGCAGGCGACCGACCCGGGCAACGATTGAGGCGAGCCGCCGTTGCTCGATCCCAGAATCTTGGCGGCGACGCCGGCCCCGGTGGTCTCGGCTGCGGCGAGCGAGGCCACGGTGTTGATCATATAGGCACCGCTCTCGATGATGGCGGCCCGGAACAGGCCGGCCGCCGTCTTGGGCGAGGCGAGATTGAGCGAGACGCTGAGCCCGCCCGCGGACTCGCCGTCGATCGTGACCTTCGAGGGATCGCCGCCGAAGGCAGCGATGTTGTTCTTCACCCAGGCCATCGCGAATTGCTGGTCCATCAGCCCGTAATTGCCGGCATCGCCGACATTCTCGAACGCGTTGGCGCTGGTCGCGGCGAGTGCCGCATCGGCGAGCCAGCCGAGTGCGGCCAGGCGATAATTGACGGTCACCACGATGATGTCGTTTTCTTCGACCATCACCGAGGGGTCGTAGCCGGCGCTGGCGCCGGTCGTGAGTGCGCCGCCATGGATCCAGAACAGGACCGGCAAGGCCGAGCTCGATGTCGCCGAAGCCGGCCGCCACACATTCAGGAACAGGCAATCCTCGGTTCCGGGGCCGGTCGGGGTGACCGGCGTGTTCAACGAACCGTTGCCGCTCACCGCCGGATTGGGGTCGGAGAATTCGCCGGGATTCTGCGGGCAGGAGATCGCCGGAGTGACCGCCGGAGTGGGGTTCGCCGCCGTACCGTAGCTGCCGGTGAATTGCGGCGGCGCCCAGCGCAAGGCACCCGCCGGCGCGTCGCCGTAGCGCACGCCGAGAAACGCCTGAACGGGAGGTCCCACCGTCGGCGAGCTGGTGCCCTGGATGAAGCCCAATGGCGTGCCGACCACCGGGCCGGACGCGGCCGCTGCCTCCGCTCCGGCAGCGAGCATGCCGATCGCGGCCAATCCGAATAACTGCGCCGCTGAAACTGCTGCCGCCTTCGCTCGATCGTGTCTTCTCATGATCGCCTCCCGTGGTCATGGTTGGTCTTCTCGCAAGGATCGGTATAGTCGACCCTGCCCGCTCGTCGGCGGTCGTCCATGTGTAATCGAACTCGGTAGCCGAGTCATCGTCTTGCATTCGGGCATGTGTTGCCGACATCCTGCCGGCGCCGGGTCGGCGGGCCGGTTTCGCCGCCGCGCGCGCGGCGAACCAACGGTGCAAAATCCCCTGTCCAGTGCCGGCGGGCGCATAGGTAGTCCAATCGGCGCCGATGTTCCGCGCCATCGACACGCGACACCCGGCAATTTATGCTGTTCTCAACGAAGAGGATCGCGAGCGCCGATGCGGTCTCGACAATTGTGACGACCGACGCGGGAGGGGGGATGGAAACCTACTGGGGCGGCAAACTCGTCGGGCGTGCCATCCCCCGGACCCGGCATGAAGCGCGCTTCTCGATACCCGATTGCGTCGAATATATCGCGCTGCAAACTGAGGCTCAGGGAGTATTCGATTACGAATTCTCCGGCCTGCAAGTCGTCCTCGGCTGTTCGAAAGTCCGATTCCGCCGAAACAATCGAAGATCTTTCGAACAAACTTGTCCGGGAACCTCGACGGTATTTTTGCCCGACCGGGTCTGGGGCGAATGGCAGGGCGAAGGCGTCGCTCTCGGCGCCTATATCTCGACCGGCTTCATCGAGCGCAGTTTCGAGCGGCCGTTCGGATCGCTGAATTTCGCTCATGGTCGGCATGACTCTCCGGTCATCGAACATTTGGTGCGGACCATCGATGCGGATGTGAAGCAGGGCAGTCCCGCGGGCGCGATTTTCATTCAGTCGCTCGTCCTGGCCCTTTTGCGCTATCTGCTCCGCTCGCCCCTGCCCGCGGTGAAAGGCGGCCTCTCGAGCCGACAGCTCAAGAGGGTCAAGGACCTCATCGACAGCGAATTGGCCGGCGGCATCGGCGTGGATCGGCTGGCCCGCGCAGTGGGTCTGAGCGCCGGCCATCTCAGCCGCGCCTTCAAATCTTCAACCGGTCTCTCGCCCCACCAATATGTTCTTCGGCTACGGGTCGAACGCGCCCAGCAGTTGATCCGCGACGACGCGGTCTCGCTGGGCGAAGTGGCCGAGCGCGTCGGGTTTGCCGACAGCAGCCATATGGCTGCCGTCTTCCAGAGGATCGCCGGAAGACCGCCCTCCGAGTTCCGCGAGCGATAGGTCGATCGCCTGATCGCTCCGGTCGAAGCCCGTGCCCTCTCGCCGACGGATCGCCGCCTTCGGGCGAGCATCCGCTCCGCGTATTTTGAATTCGCAACATCGTTTTTTTGATTCTGACCAAAAGCACGCTGTACGGCGCGCGCGGCCGGTTTCCCGATTGCCTTCCGAAATATCCCGTCCGAACCTGTCCGAACTCCGCAATTGCCGCCCGACCGGCAATGGCCGGGAGCCCAGAACGATGAGGTCGCGAACGGCCCATACGAGACGCCAGTGGAGGGAATCCCAGATGACAGCAGTTCACCGAACGAGACATCCGACTCTACGAGCCTTCGAGGCCCTGTGCCGTCCCCGCCTCGCACTCCTGATCGCCGTCGCGAGCACTCTGTCGGTAACGGCGAATGCGCAACCGACGATCGTGACCGACACGGGAACCTTCACCGCCGTGCCCTCGCCCGGTGCTGCGGGAGTGGACGCGTTCTTCGGCATCCGCTACGCCGCGCCGCCCGAAGGTGCATCGCGCTGGCAACCGCCGCAAGCCCCCACGCCGCCCGCGGGTACCGTGGTGGCGGCGGTGCCGGGATCGGCCTGCCCGCAAGCCGGAGCCGCGCTCTCGGAAGATTGCCTGTTCCTCAACGTCTATGTTCCAGCCTCGGCACAGCCGGGCTCGAGGCTGCCGGTCTTTTTCTGGATCCATGGCGGGTCGCTCACCGAGGGCTCGGGAGTGATGTACGACCCCTCGGTCATGGTCGCCGAGAACAACATGATCGGCGTGACCATCAACTATCGCCTGGGCGCGCTCGGCTGGCTGGCCGAGCCCGGTTTGGCTGCCGCTTCCTCGAACTTCTTCCAGAACGCGGGCGATGCCGGCAATTACGGCATGATGGACCAGCAGTTCGCCATGCAATGGGTTCAGCGCAATATCGCCGCTTTCGGCGGCGATCCGTCCAAAGTCACGATCGCCGGCGAATCCGCGGGCGGTCTCAGCGTCTCGGCCGATCTCGCCTCGATCGACACGGCAGCCGGCTTGTTCCGTGGTGCGATCATCGAGAGCGGCGGCTACATGCTCCATGATTTGCCCTCGCTATCCACATATCAGGCACTGTTCGGGCCGGCCTTCGACGCAGCACTCGGCTGCACGCCGCCCGCCGATGCCGACTGCCTGCGCAGCGTGTCCGCGACCGATATCATGACGGCCCAGAACGCGGTCTTCGGCGGGACCGGGATTTCGCCCAATTCTGGCACGAAGATCCTGCCGCTGGGACTGCAGCAGGCCTTTGCCGGCGGCGAGTTCGTCCGCGTGCCGATCCTCCAGGGCAACAACGCCAATGAAGGCCGGTTGTTCGAGCCGCTCGACTTTCCCTTCCCGGCCGGGGTCGCAGAGGCCTCGATCATCGCCGCGGGGGGCTCGGCCAATTACGACTTGAACAATCCGAACTCGCTCTGCGCCGTGAACGGCGAGCCGGCCACCTGCACCTATCCGCAGGAGATCGGCCTGTTCCTGGCATTGATCGGCGTCCCGGCCGAATTCATCACGCCCGCCTTCGTCGCAGAGCTCGCCTCGACCTATCCGCCGGCGAATTTCCCGGATCCGTTCCTGCCGAACAACGCGCCGGACGCCGACGAGGCCTTGGCCCAGATCTTCACGGACCTGGTCTTCGACTGCAACGGCTCCGATTCGAGCCTCGATCTGTCGCGCTTCGTCCCGGTCTTCGCCTATGAGTTCGACGATCCCGGTGCCCCGCCGCTGCTCGGCCCGGCGGTCGAGGCGCCCAACGACGTCTTCGGCTTCCCGAGTGCCTCGGAGCACGGTGTCGATTTCCTCTACCTCTTCACCTTCCTCGGCACGACACCGCCCTTCACCCCCGGAGAACAGCAACTCGCCGAGGAGATGAAGGCCTACTGGGGCAATTTCGTCCAGAGCGGCTCGCCCAACCTGCCACGACAGAGCGCGTTGTGGCTGCCCTTCAACTTCGCCCTGGCCGCACAGGACCTGATACCCGGGCAGGCCCCTCCGCATCCGTCCGGCGGCCTCGGCCTGACACCGCAAGACGTGGTGCCGGATCCGGGACTCCCGCATCCCTTCTTCACCTTTAGAGCGGAACATTTCTGCGATGCGGTCTGGCAGCCCGTGCTCGCGGGCGAGCCCCAACAATAGCTGTCCTTCAGGGAGAAATCGGGGGTCGGTCCCCGATTTCTCGACGGCATCCGGCGCGTTTGATCACGGCCGCGGCGCCAGCGCCCGCATCACCGCTTCCGGCTCCCGGTCGATGATCAGCAGCAACGCACGCGCAGCACCGTCGGGACGGCGTTCGCCGCCCTCCCAGTTGGTCAGGGTGCCGATCGGAAAGCCGAAGCGATCGGCAAAAGGCTTCCGTTTCATGCCGAGTCCGGTCCGGATTGCCGCCACGTCGACCTCGTCCGGAATCGCGGCGACGGTGCGGATCCGCAGGCCCGGCACCTCCTCGCCCGCCAGATCGGCAAGGGCTTGGTCCAGCCCCTCGAGCAGTTGCTCGCCCAGATCGTTCGAGTTTCACCTCCATGGCGCTGTCTGATCCGCGCCTTGATCTTCGCAACCGCTTCGGCGGCCGATTTCCGCGGCACCGGGGTCAAATCGTCCTGCCGGTACCCTTGATCCCGGAAGATCAGGCCGACAGAAGGTCAGGCCGCCCTTGCCTTTCCCCCCTCGCTCCCGTATAAGCCCACCCTCACCTCGGCGGCTGGGGCCGCGCGCGAGCGCCCCCGGGCATGCCTCGTCGCCGAGGTTCGAACCGACGACCAAACTCGAGGATCGCGAAAGTGCCCAAGATGAAGACCAAGTCCGGCGCCAAGAAGCGGTTCAGCCGCACGGCGACGGGCAAGATCAAGATGAACGTCGCGCACAAGCGCCATCGGCTCATCTCCAAGCCGCAGAAGATGAAGCGCAAGGCGCGCGGCACCGTGATTCTGCGCCCGGGCGACACCAATCTGGTGTTGACCTACATGCCGTATCTGAGGGGCTGACCAGATGGCGCGCGTCAAACGGGGCGTCATCGCCCATGCCCGGCACAAGAAGATCCTCAACCTGGCCAAGGGCTATCGCGGCCGGGCCAATGCGAGCTTCCGGATCGCCATCGAAAAGGTCGAGAAGGGGCTGCAATATGCCTATCGCGACCGGCGGGTCAAGAAGCGCAGCTTCCGCGGGCTCTGGATCCAGCGCATCAATGCCGGGGCGCGCGCCCATGGGCTGCGCTATTCCGAATTCATCAACGGGCTGAAGCTGGCCGGGATCGAACTCGATCGCAAGATCGTCTCCGATCTCGCCATCACCGAGCCGGCGGCGTTCAAGAGCCTGGTCGAGACGGCCCAGGCGGCACTCGGCAAGAAGGCCGCTGCCGCCCAGGCGGCGGGGTGACGCCATGATGCAGGGTTCGACTACTCGGCGATTTACCCGCGGGACTCGATATCGGCCCTGACGCTCGCCTGCTGGCGAACGCCACCATCGGAAGACCAAAGGGCCGAGCTTCACGCTTCGGCCCTTTTTCTGTCGCCCCGGGGAGGGAGACCATGGACGAGTTGGAAGAATTGCGGCAGCGGCTCCTGGCCGATCTCGCCGGCGTCGCCGAGCCGGCAGCACTGGAGCAGTTGCGGGTCCAGGCGCTCGGGCGCAAGGGCCTGATCACCCAGCGGATGAAGGATCTGTCCGCGCTCGAGGGCGAGGCGCGCAAGGAAGCGGGCCAGGCGCTGAACCGGCTCAAGACCGAGATCCAGACGGCGATCGATGCCGCCCAGCAGCGTCTGGCCGAAGCCGAACTCGAAAAGCGGCTGGCCGGCGAGCGGATGGATGTCACCCTCCCGGTCGTCCACGAGACGGCGGGGCGGATCCACCCGCTGAGCCAGACCATCGACGAGATCGTCCAGATCTTCGGCGCCATGGGGTTCAAGGTCGCCGAGGGGCCGCATATCGAGGATGATTTCTACAATTTCACCGCCCTCAACATCCCGCCCGACCATCCGGCGCGGCAGGAGCACGATACCTTCTATCTGCCGGAGAAGCCCGACGGTACCCGCAAGGTCCTGCGCACCCATACCTCGCCGGTCCAGATCCGCACGATGCTGGCCGAGAAGCCGCCGCTCCGGATCATCGTGCCGGGCCGCACCTTTCGGTTCGACCACGACGCCACCCACTCGCCGATGTTCCAGCAGGTCGAGGGGCTGGTCGTCGATCGGACGACTCATATGGGACACCTCAAGGGGTGTCTCACCGAGTTCTGCCGGGCCTTCTTCGATGTCGACGATCTGCCGCTGCGCTTCAGACCGAGCTATTTCCCGTTCACCGAGCCGTCGGCCGAAGTCGATATCGGCTGCCGGCGGTCGGGCGGCGAGCTCGTCATCGGCAATTACGGCGAATGGCTGGAAATCCTCGGCTGCGGCATGGTCCATCCCAAGGTCCTGGCCAATTGCGGCATCGATCCCGCGCTCTATCAGGGCTTCGCCTTCGGCATGGGCATCGAGCGGATCGCGATGCTGAAATACGGGATTCCCGACCTGCGGATCATGTACGAGTCCGATCTGCGCTGGCTCCGGCATTACGGCTTCGTGCCGCTCGATCGGCCGAGTCTGGTCGGGGGGCTCGGCCGATGAAGTTCACTCTCTCCTGGCTGAAGAGCCATCTCGAGACCGAGGCCGATCTCGCCAGCCTGGTCGGCCGGCTGACCATGCTCGGCCTGGAAGTCGACGGTGTCACCGACCGGTCGACGGCGCTGGCGCCGTTCCGGGTCGGACTCGTCGTCTCGGCCGAGCCGCATCCCAACGCCGACAAGCTCCGGGTCTGCATCGTCGACACCGGAACCGAGCGAGTCCAGGTCGTGTGCGGCGCCCCCAATGCCCGCGCCGGCATGAAGGGCGTGTTCGCCCCCACCGGCTCGACTATTCCGCACAATGGCATGGTGCTGAAACCCGGCGTGATCCGGGGCGTGGCCAGCAACGGCATGCTCTGCTCGGCTCGGGAAATGGGCCTGTCGGAGGATCACGAAGGCATCATCGAGCTGCCGGATACCGCACCGCCGGGTGCGAGCTTCGCCCGCGAGCTCGGGCTCGACGATCCCTTGCTCGATGTCAAGATCACGGCCAACCGGGCCGATTGCCTGGGTGTGCGCGGGATCGCCCGCGATCTGGCGGCAGCCGGCGCGGGCCGGCTGAAGCCGCTCGCCGTCGAGAAGATCCCCGGCCGGTTCGAGAGTCCGATCGGTGTCGAGATCGAAGATCTCGCGGCCTGTCCGCTCTTCGTCGGCCGTCATATCCGTGGTCTGAAAAACGGGCCGAGCCCGCGCTGGCTGCAGGATCGGCTGGCCTCGATCGGGCTGCGGCCGATCTCGGCGCTGGTCGACATCACCAATTTCACGACCTTCGATCTCGACCGGCCGCTCCATGTCTTCGATGCCGGCAAGCTCCGGGGCGGGTTGACGCTGCGCTCGGCCCGGGCGGGCGAGAGCCTGGCGGCGCTCAACGGCAAGATCTATGCGCTTCAGCCGGGCATGACCGCGATCTGCGACACCTCCGGCGTGGTCAGCCTGGCCGGGGTCATCGGCGGCGAGACGACCGGGTGTTCTCTGGCCACGACCGATGTCTTCATCGAGGCAGCCCTGTTCGATCCGGTCCGGACGGCCGCGACCGGGCGGCGTCTGAATCTCCAGAGCGACGCGCGCTATCGCTTCGAGCGCGGCCTCGATCCCGCCTTCGTCTTCGACGCGATGGAAATTGCGACCCGGCTGGTACTCGAACTCTGCGGGGGCGAGGCGGGCGAAATCGTGGTCGCCGGGGCCGAGCCGAACTGGCGTCGGCGGGTCGCGCTGCGCCCGGAACGGGTGGCGAGCCTGGGCGGGTTGGCCGTGCCCGATGGCGAGATCGCCCGGATTCTGACGGCGCTGGGCTGCAATGCCGGGCTCGAAGGCGGAGTCTTCGACGTGACGCTGCCGTCCTGGCGGAGCGATATCGAGGGCGAGGCCGATCTCGTCGAAGAGGTGCTGCGGCTTTACGGCTACGATCACATCCCGGTCGTGCCGATGCCCCTGGCGACGGCGCTGCCGCGGCCGGCGCTCGATGCCGGGCAGCGGCGGGCGGGGCTGGTGCGGCGCAGTCTGGCCGAGCGCGGCCTCTACGAGGCGCTGACTTTCTCCTTCATGTCGAGCGCGCTGCTCGGCGCCGGCAATCAGACTCTGTTCGGCCCGGTCAGGCCCGAATTGCTGGTCGCCAACCCGATAAGCACCGATCTCGATCTGATGCGGCCCAATATCCTGCCCAATCTGCTGTCGGCGGCCAAGCGCAATGCCGATCGCGGCCAGGGCGACGTGGCCTTGTTCGAACTCGGGCCGCAATATGGCGACGACAGCCCGGAGGGCCAGCGCGATCTCGCCGTGGGGATCCGGGTCGGGACTCTCTCGCCCAAACAATGGAACGATCGAGGCCGCTCCGTCGATCTGTTCGCTGCCAAGGCCGATGCCCTGGCCGGGTTGGCCGCGGCCGGAGCACCGATCGAGACCGTCCAGGTCACGGCCGATCCTCCTGCCTGGTATCACCCCGGCCGCGGCGGATCGATCCGGCTCGGGCCCAAAATCGTGCTCGCGCATTTCGGGGAAATCCATCCGCGGCTGGTCGCAGCCTTCGATCTGCGCGGGCCGGTGGTCGGGTTCGAGATCCATCTCGATGCCGTGCCCTTCGCCAAATCGTCCCGGCAGCGCCCACCCTTGAAACTCTCGCCGTTCCAGCCCGTGGCCCGCGATTTCGCCGTCCTGGTCGACGAGTCCGTTCCGGCGGAGCAGGTGCTGCGCGCGGCACGCGGCGTCGATCGCAAGCTCGTCGGCGATGTCAGGCTGTTCGATCTCTATCGCGGGGAGGGCGTGCCTGCGGGCAAGAAATCGCTGGCGTTCACCGTCACCTTGCAGCCCTTCGAGGCGACGCTCACCGACGAGCAGATCGAGAGCTTTTCCAGGACCCTGGTCGCCCAGATCGAGAAACTGACCGGCGGCGTGCTGCGCGCCTGAACCCGAAGCGGGAGTTCGATACCATGTCACAGCCAGTCGTCGCCGTGGTCGGCGCCACCGGTGCCGTCGGAGTTGAGTTCCTGGCGCTGCTGGAACGCCGCCGCTTCCCGCTCTCGGCGCTGAAACTCTTCGCCTCGGCCCGGTCGGCGGGCAAGACCCTGGCGTTCGAGGGCCGGGAACTCGTCGTCGAGGAGCTGACCGAGGAATCGTTCGAGGGCGTCGATATTGCCCTGTTTTCAGCCGGCGGCTCGATTTCGAAGCACTACGGGCCGATCGCGGCGCGGGCAGGGGCGGTGGTGGTCGACAATTCCTCGGCCTTCCGGATGGATCCGGCGGTGCCGCTGGTCGTGCCCGAAGTGAACGCGGAGGCGATTTTCAGGCACCGGGGTATCATCGCCAACCCGAACTGCTCGACCATCCTCGCCGTCATGGTGCTCTGGCCGATTCACCGGCAGAACCGGGTTACCCGCCTGATCGCGGCGACATACCAGGCCGCCTCGGGCGGGGGTGCGGCCGCCATGGCTGAACTCGAAGATTCGACTCGCGCCCATCTGGACGGCAGGGCGTACCAGCCGCGGGTGCTGCCCCACCCCTACGCCTTCAACCTGTTCAGCCACAATGCCAAATTGGATGTGGTCTCCGGCTATAACGAAGAAGAAATCAAGATGGTGCGCGAGATCCGGAAGATCACCGGCGACGAGGCGATCCGGATCTCGGCCACCTGTATCCGCGTGCCCGTGCTGCGTGCCCATGCCGAGGCGCTCAATATCGAATGCGAGCGCCCGATCGGGCCGGGCGAGGTCCGGGCAATTCTGGAAGCGGCGCCAGGGGTGAGGCTGGTCGACGACCGGGAACGGAATTACTTCCCGATGCCGCGCGATGCCTCGGGGATCGACGATATTCTGGTCGGTCGGATTCGGCAGGATACCAGCGACCCCTCGGGCCGCTCGATCGCGCTGTTCCTCGCCGGCGACCAGCTGCTCAAAGGTGCGGCGCTGAACGCGGTCCAGATTGCCGAGTATCTGATGAAGTAGCGGGCGCGGTCGTATTCGGATTTACCCACCCTTATTCCCTGGACCGGCTAAGCTGTCGGCCGGTTTCAAATCCCGCGGCAGTCGGATTTGCCTGGGTCGGGCCGATCTCACCTTGAGCGTGAGGGAGAATTACGATAGATAAGGTTATCCAGGGGTTCTTCGTCGGAGGCCCGCCGCGCCTCGCGGCCCCGGCGGCACGTCGCTCGCCGGTGCCGCCGCCCGGATCCGCCTTCGCAGCGCAAGCCAAACCCGCAGCGCAAGCCAAACCCGCAGCGCCGCCGCCGAGCCTCGCCGCCCAGCTGCGCGGGACGGTGCAGGCCCATCCAGTCGATCCCGGGCGGCTCGGCGTGGCCGGGGGCGGGGGCAATCCATTGCCCGAGGCCGTGCGGAGCAAGATGGAGACGGCCCTCGGGGCAGATTTCTCCACGGTCCGGGTCCATGTCGGCCCCCAGGCGGCGCGGATCGGTGCTCTCGCTTTCACTATCGGAGCCGACATCTATTTTGCGCCCGGACGGTTCCAACCGGACACGGTACAAGGCCGGCTCCTGCTCGGACACGAGCTGGCGCATGTCGTCCAGCAGCGGGCCGGGCGGGTCAGGAACAGTTCGGGGTCGGGGGTCGTGCTCGTCCAGGATCGGGCGCTCGAAGCCGAGGCCGACCGTCTCGGCCTGCGGGCGGCGATGGCGGCGGCGCCGCGTGCTGCCCAAATGCCCGCCACACCGATCCAGCCGAAGCGTGCCGGCGGTGCGCCGCCGCCCGTCCGGCGCGGCGGCGGGCGGATCGTCCAGTGCAAGAAGGGTTATGATGAACTGCTCGAAATCAAGCAGAGCAGCGAACACGAATTCATTCGCGAGATGCTGGGTCAGAATTTCGGGGTCACGGTGTGGAAGTTCCCCGCCCAGACCCGCGGCGACGGCATCATGGGCAAGAACTGCATCTCCTCGGCCGTCGAACTCGCCGTCACCGGCGGCCGCTACCCCCTGGCATTCCATGTCAATTTCATGATCGGAGCCGGCACCTACACGGGGCCCACCGAAACCGCCCGAGGGTCGCTGACGGTGAAGCTGCAAAAGCTGCATCTGACCGGGCGAAGTACCAAGACCCAATTCGGCATCGTCGAGGACGGGCCGTCGATCATCTCGGCTGCCAAGTCGATCCATTGCGGCCCGAACAATCATTGGGATTGGACCGACGACAAGGCCGCCGAGCTGGCGGCCGAACTCGAAGTAACCACGCTGGTGCTGCGAACGGCGGTCGACACCAGGTTTCCCGCGGGCTATATGGCGGACGTTCGCGGCTGGCTGCTCGATGCGATCAGATCCAGGGTGAGGAGCCGCCTGGAATGCGACACGACTTTCGATCCAGACCGATCCTGGCAGTAGGATCGGCGCCGACTGCCGCGTTCGAGCCGAGTCCAAGCGGTCTTTTCCGGCCGCCCCGGCACCGCCATATCTTCGTTCGCCCCTCTCGGCCCAGGAGCAAACCATGTCGAAGCAAATCCAATCGTCGCGCGTGACCGTTCCGGAGATCGCCGCCCGAAAGGGCAAGGCCAAGCTCGTCTGTCTCACCGCCTACACCGCCCCGATGGCGGCCCTGCTCGACCCCCATGTCGATCTGATGCTGGTCGGCGATTCGGTCGGCATGGTGATGCACGGCTTGCCCTGCACCGTCGGCGTCACCCTCGACATGATGATCCTCCACGGCAAGGCGGTGATGCGTGGTGCCACGCATGCGCTGGTGGTGGTGGATCTGCCCTTCGGCAGCTATGAGCGCTCGGCGGCGCAAGCCCATGAATCGGCAGTCCGGGTGATGCAGGAAACCGGCTGCCAGGCGATCAAGGTCGAAGCCGGGGAAGGGGTCCCGGAAACCATCGCCTTCCTCGTCCAGCGCGGCATCCCGGTGATCGGCCATGTCGGGCTGCGGCCGCAGGCGAGCAATGTCGATGGCCGGTTCAAGACCAAAGGCCGCTCCCTCGCCGAGCGGGAGCGGGTACTGGCCGAAGCCAAGGCGGTCGACGAAGCCGGTGCCTTTGCCATCGTGGTCGAAGGTGTCGCCAGCGATCTGGCCGTCGAAGTCACGCGTCTCGTCGGCGCCCCGACGATCGGGATCGGCGCTTCGCCCGAATGCGACGGCCAGATCCTGGTCACCGACGACATGCTCGGGCTGTTCGACTGGACGCCGAAATTCGTCCGCCGCTACGCCAATATGCGCGAGCTGGTCGGTAAGGCCGTCGAAGCCTATGCCGCCGATGTCAAGGGCGGCACCTTTCCCGGTTCGGCCGAGATCTATACGCTGAGGGCGAAATAGCGGCAGAGGGCGCGAACGGGCGCCAGATCATCCGCCGCCCGGGCGGGGTGCTTCGGGCGGCGGCGATAGGTTTGCTTCAGGTTCTTTACGATCCGCGGCCGGTATTTCGGCGTCCGCAGATCATGCGCGGCGGCGTTCTTCTTCGCGGCCATGACGATCTCCCGTATCGAGGGGCGGATGGCCGGACCATAAGGCCTGGTGCTGCGGGCTGCGAGCGCTCGATTCGCAATGCTGACGATCCCGACCGGGCTCGGTCGGGCCGCGCTCGCGCGAACCGGCCGGGCCCGGCGCGGCTGTTGCGCCGGACGCACCGCCGCCCTATGGTCCGGGCAGTTTCGAGCTCAACCGGCTGCCCATGACCGATCTGTCGCATATCCGCAATTTCGCCATCATCGCCCATATCGACCACGGCAAATCGACCCTGGCCGATCGGCTGATCCAGTTCTGCGGCGGGCTGGAGCTGCGCGAGATGCGCGAGCAGGTGCTCGACAGCATGGATATCGAGCGCGAGCGCGGGATCACGATCAAGGCCCAGACCGTCCGCCTGACCTACAAAGCCAAGAACGGCGAAACCTACATTCTCAATCTCATGGACACGCCGGGCCATGTCGACTTCGCCTACGAGGTGAGCCGGTCGCTCGCCGCCTGCGAGGGCTCGCTGCTCGTGGTCGATGCCAGCCAGGGAGTCGAGGCCCAGACGCTGGCCAATGTCTACCAGGCGCTCGACGCCCATCACGAGATCGTGCCGGTCTTGAACAAGATCGATCTGCCGGCGGCCGAGCCCGAGCGGATCCGCCAGCAGATCGAAGACGTGATCGGCCTCGACGCCTCCGAGGCGGTGCTGATTTCGGCCAAGACCGGGCTCAATATCGAAGGCGTGCTCGAAGCGCTGGTCGCGCGGCTGCCGGCACCCCGGGGCGATGCCGAGGCGCCGCTGAAGGCGCTCCTGGTCGACAGCTGGTACGATGCCTATCTGGGCGTGGTGATTCTGGTGCGGGTGCGCGACGGCGTGCTGAAAGCCGGGACCAAGATCCGAATGATGGCGACGGGTGCAGCCTATCCGGTCGAGCGGGTCGGTGTGTTCACGCCCAAGCCGCTGGCCACGGGCGAACTGGGCCCGGGCGAGATCGGGTTCATCACCGCCGGGATCAAGGCGGTGGCCGACACCAAGATCGGCGACACCATCACCGAGGAGCGCCGTCCGGCGGCGGCGGCGCTGCCGGGGTTCAAGCCCTCGATTCCAGTCGTGTTCTGCGGCCTCTTTCCCGTCGATGCTGCCGATTACGAGCATCTGCGCGAGTCTCTGGGCAAGCTCCGGCTGAACGATGCGAGCTTCGAGGCCGAGGCCGAGACGTCGGCTGCTCTCGGCTTCGGCTTTCGCGTCGGCTGTCTGGGCCTGCTCCATCTGGAGATCATCCAGGAGCGGTTGGAGCGCGAATTCGATCTCGATCTGATCACGACGGCGCCCTCGGTCGTCTATCGGGTCCATCTGACCAACGGCACCGTGGTCGATCTGCACAATCCCGCCGACATGCCCGATCCGGTCCGGGTCGACCATATCGACGAGCCCTGGATCCGGGCCACGATCCTGGTGCCGGACGAGTATCTGGGCTCGATCCTGGCGCTCTGCACCGAGCGGCGCGGCGTCCAGATCGATCTGACCTACGCCGGCAACCGGGCGATGCTGGTCTATCGCCTGCCCTTGAACGAAGTGGTGTTCGATTTCTACGATCGCCTGAAATCGGTCAGCCGCGGCTATGCCAGTTTCGATTATCAGATGGATGGCTACGAAGAAGGCGACCTGGTGGTCATGAACATCCTGGTCAATCACGAGCCGGTCGATGCGCTCGGCACCATCGTCCATCGCGGCCAAGCCGATTTCCGCGGGCGCGCGCTGTGCGCGAGGCTCAAGGATCTGATCCCGCCGCAGCTGTTCCAGATCGCGATCCAGGCAGCGCTCGGCGGCCGGATCATCGCCCGCGAGACGGTGCGCGCGATGCGCAAGGACGTGCTCGCCAAATGCTATGGCGGCGACATAAGCCGCAAGCGCAAGCTGCTCGACAAGCAGAAAGAAGGCAAGAAGCGGATGCGCCAGTTCGGCAAGGTCGAGATCCCGCAGAGCGCCTTTCTGGCCGCGCTCAAGATGGGAGAATAGGGGGCGGATTTGGCCGAAACGGAGTCCGAAACCACGGCGCAACCGCGGATCGGGCCGGACCTGGAATTCCGGCCGATCCACATCTCCGGCTACGACCGGCAGGGGCATGATTTCTATCCGACCCCCGATTGGGTGACCGAAGCGCTGCTCCAGCACGTGACCTTGCGCGGGCCTGTCTGGGAACCGTGCTGCGGCGACGGCGCCATGGCGCGGGTGCTGGCGCGGGCCGGCCACGAAGTGGTCGCGACCGACCTGGTCGATCGCGGCTTCGGCCGCGGCGGCGTCGATATCTTCGAGTGCACCGATTTTCCCGCCGGCTGCCGGGCGCTGGTGACCAACCCGCCCTATGGCGACGGCGGCGAACTGGTCCTCCGCACCGGCAACACTTCGCTCGCGATGCTGAAATTCGTCCGCCACGCCCTCGATCTGACCGAACGGGCCGAGGGCCAATTGGCCCTGCTGGTCCGCTTCCAGTGGCTCGCGGGCAAGCGGGCAGCCAGCCTGATCTCCTCGGGAGCCCTCAGCCGCATCGTGGTGCTGACCAAGCGGATCCAATGGTTCGACATGGGGGACGTAACCAAGTCAGGGCAGCACCACCATGCCTGGCTGTTCTGGGATTGCCGGCACGGCCGGCTGTTCCCGCCGAGCCTGGTGTTTTCGGAGCTGGAGAAGCCGAAATAGGCGGGTGGATTGGTCGGTGATCGGTGCGGGAGCCAGAACACGCCGACAATGTCTCCCTCGCCGCCCCATCGGGGCTGGGAGGCGCGGGGAATGCCCTATGGCAAAAAAACGAGGTCGAGCAATGTCCACAGAAGAACGCGGGCGCCGGCTCTCATCCCTCGACGCCGCAATCGAACGCGGCATGGCCGACATCGATGACGGCTGCGTCCATGCCGTAGACGATGTCTTCAAAGACCTGAAGACCCGCTACGGGAGCATCGGCGGCAAACCCGATGGTTCATGAATGTCGCTTCTTCCGATTGATCGCAGACAGATTCGATCGAGATCGGCGATGACATTGCCGAGGGCGGCCGACCGGGCCAGCCCGATCAGGCCTCCGGATCGCCGAACTCCGAGCGTTCGAGATCCTCGAAGGTGGGCGGCTGGACGATGTCGGCGAGCGTGCCGAGGATCGTGCCGACCTGGCTATGGAAATTTCGCATCTGCATGACGGCGCGATAGCCGCGCTGGCTGCGAATATCGTCGCCTTGGTCGTGGACTTGGGCCGAGAGCTTCCGGTATCGCACTTACGCGGGGTCCGGACGATTGCTCCCGAGCGCATAGGTCGCGTGCTCCCGCCCCGTCTGGTGACACCCCCGCCTCCGGTGGTAAAACCCGCTCCATCCGTTCGCGCCCCTTCCGGGAGTAGTCTCATGATCGTCCTCGTCACAGGTGCCACGGCCGGCTTCGGGGCCGCGATTGCGCGGCGGTTTTTGGCGGATGGCCATCGGATCGTGGCGACCGGGCGGCGGGCGGCGCGGCTGGAGGCGCTGGTGGCGGAGTTCGGGGCCGAGCGGGTGCGGGCGCTCGTGCTCGATGTCCGCGACCGCGGGGCGGTCGAGGCCATGCTCGCCGATCTGCCGGCCGATTTCGCCGAGATCGACCTGCTCGTCAACAATGCCGGCCTCGCCCTCGGGCTGGAGCCGGCGCAGCGGGCCGATCTCGATTCCTGGGACGAGATGGTCGACACCAACGTCAAGGGTCTGATCTACGTCACTCGCGCCGTGCTGCCGGGGATGGTCGCGCGCAATCGCGGGCATATCGTCAATCTGGGCTCGACCGCGGCGCGATATCCCTATCCCGGCGGCAACGTCTATGGGGCGACCAAGGCCTTCGTCCGGCAATTCTCGTTGAATTTGCGCGCCGATCTCCTGGGCACGCGGATCCGGGTGACCGATGTCGAGCCGGGGATGGTGGGCGGCACCGAATTCTCGACCATCCGCTTTCGCGGCGATGCCGAAAAGGCGGCCGGGGTCTATGCCGGGGCCGATGCGCTCACCCCCGAAGACATCGCCGAGACGGTCCATTGGGTCGCGACACTGCCGCCGCGCGTCAATATCAACACGGTCGAGATGATGCCGGTGACCCAATCCTTCGGGCCGCTCGCTGTCCATCGCGGCGGCTAACCGAGCGCGAACCAGCCGCGCCGGCGGGGTTTCGGGTCGGGTGCTTTTCGCGACAGCCACAGCCGGCCGCCGGTGATCCGGAGCGATTGCCGCGGGAAGCGGGCGAAGCGGCCCTCCAGGCGCGGCAAGAGGGCGTCCAGATAATCCGGGTCGGCGAAGGCGTTGGCATCGATTTCGTCGAGCCAGAAATCGGGCGCGAAGCATTCGGCCATTTCCTGGAGCCGCATCTGGGTCCCGTGCACGCAGCCGGTGCGCTCGCGCTCTTCGGCGAATTCCGCCTCCGGAATCAACAGGTGATCGAGGGGCCGGGAGAAGTCGCGGTGGTGGCGGCAATCGACCTGATGGGCCTGGACGCCGCCCGGTCTCGTGATCCGGGCCATCTCGCGCGCGACCAGCGGCAGGTCGCGGACATGTTCGAGGACTGCGTTCGACAACACCAGATCGAGGCTGCGATCGGCGATCGAGCCCAGCGCCTCGGCCGGCTCCGGCACCAGGCGGAGCACGCCGCCATAGCCATTGTCGGCGAGGGCAGTCTCGATCGCGCCTTTGGGCCCGTCCCAGCCGGCGAGAAATGCACGGTAGAAATCTGGATGGAAGGCGTCGTCCCAGGGCACCAGGAACCGGTCGGCCAAGGTCACGGTCGCGCCGAAGCTGGCCAGCACCAGCTGCGTCGCGAAATCGGCGCCCGGGCCGATCTCCAGGATCTGAGCCCGGTCGAGCGGGATCGATCGGTGCCGCAGCATGTTCAGGTAGTTTCGGGTGATCGACAGCGCGTAATCGACGGCGTCGTCGTTGCGCGGATAGGGTGTGGTCTCCAATGTCATCCGAAGAGCCGGGCCGGCCGGGTCACGATTGCTTGCGGCTGCCGCCGAAGAAGCGCCTGACCGCGCCGAACGCGGCGGCCACCCCGGCGATGATGAGCACGATGAATTTCTTCGCGAACAGCAGGATGGCGCCGAAGCCCAACACCTGGGCGATCTTGACCCCGGCGACGGTCGCGACGAGGGCGCCGATGCCGTATCCCGCCAGCTTGTCGGCGCTGACATGGTCTTCGTAGCGCGCACCGGAATCGAAGTTCTGGGCGGCGAGCATCACGTCGGTGGTGCCTCCGGTCGGCCGGTAATCTTCCGGTGCCGTCGCCCAGGTGATCCGCTCATAGCCGTAGCGGCCGAGCTTGAGGGCGATGGCGTTGACCCAGGCGCCGTCGTCGGCCGTGCCTTCGATCGCCCAATGGACGGTCTTGGTCGGCTTGTCGAAGACCGGCTGCTGCAGCCAGCCGGTCACGTGCATCCTGCCCAGCCCTTGCGATTCGCGCTCGGCATTGGCCTCCTCCGTGCCGGATTTGATGTCGTCGATCATGCCCGACGCATCGACGTTCGACCAGTCGTCATCGGTGACGTAGCCGGCATCGACATAAGAGAAATAGACCGTGCCCTTGTTGCCCGAAACGATCGCCTCCAGCTCGTCGTCGCCGACGCCGTTGATCAGCATATCCATCCGGCGCGCCTCGGCATCGCGCACCATGCCGAAACCGTCGGGCAAGGCCAAAGTCGACTTCGACCGGGTCAGCGGTTGCTTGCCCTCCAGCCAGTTCATCTTCCGGATCTCGGCCGTGCGCTGTTCCGCCGTCAGCGGCGCAGGCGCAGGGGACGGTGTCTGGGCCGGAACCCCGACCGGCGAGACGACGAGAACGACGACGGCGAGAAGCTGGACGCGAGGCGACGGCATGGAGCGGGTCCCGGTCGGAGGACGAAGGCAGAGCCGTCATCTATAGCGCGGCCTTTCCGGCCGGCGCAACCACTCCGTGAGTCGGGCGAGAGCTCGGCTCATCCCGGGCTTGGCGGGCGCCGAGTCCGTTGCTAGGGTGGTACCATGATGTTCGGTCCGCTCCGCCGGGCGCGCCTGGCCGCGCTGCCTCTAGCACTCCTTTGCCTCATCGGGTTCGCCGCCGTCCCCCGGCCGGCCGCGGGACAGGCGCCGCCGCCGGCGGCGCAAGCCGTCTCGACGGCGGATCTGGAAAAGCTGGTCGGCACGCTCCAGGACGAGCAGCAGCGCCAGCGCCTGATCAAGGATCTGCAGGCCCTGATCGCCGCCCAGCAACAGAGACCGGCAGCGGCACCGGCATCGGGCGATCTGATCGACGCGGCGACGGCGGAACTGCAGCAGCTGGGCGACGATCTCGTGGCCACGGCGAGCGTGCTGATCGATCTGCCCGATCTGGCGAACTGGGGCCGCACGCAGCTCGAAGACGTCCAGGCGCGGGATCGATGGGTCGCCATCCTGGGGCATGTCGGAGCGATCCTCGGGGCGGCGATTCTGGTCGATCTGCTCGCCGGCTGGATCGTCCGGCGGTTCCGGCCGAGGCTGCTGCTGCCGGGGCCGGCAGGCTGGGCCGCCCGGTCGGTCCGGCTGGTCGCGCTCTGGGCTCTCGACGCGCTGCCGATCGCGGGTTTCGCGCTCACCGGCTATGCCGTGACGTCCTTGGTGCAACCGAAGATCATTACTTCCAATGTTTCGTCCGTGGCCATCTCGGCGATCTTCACGGCGCGCGTGCTCCAGCTGTTCGCCCGTACGCTGCTGGTGAGCCCGGCCGAGACGGGCTGGACGCTGTGGGGGCTCGGGCCGGAGAGCGGCCAATATCTCTATATCTGGGTGCGCCGATTCGTCTTCTGGGCCGTCTATGGCTTCGCCTTCTGCTCGGCGGCCTGGTGGCTGGGGATTCCCGGTGCGGTCGATGCCGTGCTGCTCAAAGCCGTGGGGCTGGTCCTGACCGTGCTCGGCATCGTCTTCGTCCTGCAGAACCGCCAAGCCGTCGCCGGCCGCCTCCGCCCGTCGGCGCGCCCGGTCGGAGCGGACGAGCTCCCGGCCGACCCGGTCACGCTCGAACTGGTGAAGCGGCAACGGCAGGCGTTCGATCTGCTCCGGCACCGGCTGGCCGATCTCTGGCATATTCTGGTGATTCTCTATATCGGCGGCATCTTCGCCGTCTACGCGCTGCGCATTCCGGACGGGTTCAGCTACCTGCTCCGGGCGACGGTGCTGACCGTGGCGATCCTGATCGCAGCCCAGCTGCTGAACCGGCTCGTCGCCCATCTCGCCGAACGCGGCTTCGCCGTCCACCCGGAATTGCGGGCGCAATTTCCGACGCTGGAAATCCGGGCCAACCGCTATCTGCCGATCCTCAACACCGTGGCCTCGACGGTGATCTGGGCGCTGGCGCTGCTCTCGCTCTTGGAGAGCTGGGGGATCAGCTCCTATGCCTGGTTGGCCAGCGACGCGGGCCGGCGGGTGGCCGCGTCGCTGGTCACGGTCGCCACCATCCTGGTCATCACCTTCGTGATCTGGGAGCTGATCAATACCGGGATCGACCGCTATCTGGCCGGAGTCATGACCAATGGCGACCGGATCGCGCGGAGCGCCCGGATGCGCACCTTGCTGCCGCTCGTGCGCAACGTGCTGTTCGTGCTGCTTTTGATCGTCGCCGGCCTCTTCGTGCTGTCGGAACTGGGGGTCAATATAGCACCGCTCCTCGGTATTTCGGCCTTCGCCGGTGTAGCCATCGGCTTCGGCTCGCAGGCGCTGGTGAAAGACGTGATCACCGGGCTGTTCATCCTGGCCGAGGACACCATGGCCGTCGGCGACGTGGTCGATTTCGGCGGCGGCTACGCCGGTGCCGTCGAGGGCATGTCGATCCGCACGATCAAGCTGCGCGACGCTCAGGGCACGCTCCAGGTCGTCCCGTTCGGCGAGGTCGCCAAGATCAAGAACCTGTCGCGCGACTTCGCCTATCACGTCATCGATCTGGCACTGCCCTTCGACATCGATCCCGACCTCGTCACCCGGATCCTGGCCGAAATCGGCGCCGAGATGGAGCAGGATCCCGAAATCGGCAAGATGATGGCGGCCCCGCTGGAAGTCATCGGCCTGGTCGGCATCGGCCTCGACGGGCTGAAGCTCGAGGCCCGGATCAAGACCAGGCCGCTCAAACAATGGGCAGTCCAGCGCGACTTCAACCGCCGCTTGAAACACGCCTTCGACGCCGCCGGGATCAAGCCGGCTGGGGCGGCGCAGACGATCGGGTTCGATCCGAAGGTGATCGAGCTGTTGGAGGGGTTCTCGGCTACTTCCCGGAACGCGGGCGCCCGGCCGGGCGAGGCCGACAGGACCCCGCTCGGGTGAGGCGCTATTGCTCCTCGCCGAGTAAGGCCTCGAGGGCCTCCGGATCCGCGGCCCCGAGCACGCGTTCCGCCACCGCGCGGGTGAAGCCGGCGCGGGCGAATGCTGCCAGATCCTTCAGCCGATAGGCGGATCGGGCCGCTTCGTCGCGATAGGGCCCGAGCCTGCGGCGGCGGGCGAGCATCGCGGCTGCGGCCAGATCGCCGCCGGGACGGCCGGACTCGTCGCCTGCCGAGGCCATCACCGTCCGGATCAGCTCGGTGCCGACGCCGCGGCCCGCGAGCTTGGCCGCGATCGCCCGGGCCGACGCGCCGCGCCGGTGCAGGCTCGCCGATTTGGCCTCGGCATAGGCGCGGTCGTCGAGCAACCCGGCGCCGATGAAGCGCTGGATCAATGCCTCGACCAGCAGCACTCCGGCCTCGGCATCGCTCCCATGGAGGGCGGCCGAGCGCTGGACCCGGCGCAACAGCACCCGGCGGAGATTGGCCGACGAGCTGGCAAAGCGCTCCAGATGGAACAAGGCCGCCGCTTCGAGGCTCTCGGCGCTGACTGGTTTGGGAGTTCTGCCCGGGCGTATCCTGGGCTCCGGTCCAGCGTCTTTCGTGAAATCGCTCATATCCCCTGTTCCGTTCACCCGGGTCGCGACGGATCGCTGTGCCGGATAGCAGCCGGTTCAGGGAAACGCTAGACTCGCGATGGGACTTTGCCTCGTGCCGGCGACGGCGCGGCACCGGGCGCGTCCGGCACCGACAGGCGGGTCAGCAATCGATCCAGCTGACGCTGAACCGCGTCATCCTGCCGGAAGGTCAAGGCCAGTGTCCCGCCGCCGGCGCGGACGACGCGGGCCGAGACCGGCTCCGGATCGTCCGGGAAACCAACCCGGAAATCTGCGCCGGTGTTGGGCGAAAAATCGCTCGCCAGTGCCACGCCGCCACGAGAGATGTCGATGATGGTCAGGCGCAATTCGGTCGCGATGCCGCGGCCGGAAAGCCGGACGATCGCGCCGTTTCCCGGGATTCGCTGATATTGCCGGCGATTTTTCTCGTCTGTGAACAACATGACGCGCAGGAACTGATCCACTTCGCCCTTCAACGTCGCGGCAGTCCCGACCACGTCATCGGCGCCGGCGAGAGCGTCGCGGCCGGCGGCCTCGGCCGATTCGGAAACGCTGCACATCTCGTTCATCGCTCTCACCGCGTCCTCGGTCGCGGCGGTGACGGTTTCGACGCTTCGCCCGATCTCCTGCGTCGCCCCTGTCTGCTGCTCGATGGCGGCGGCGATCGCGATCGTGACCTCGTCGACCTGGCCGATCGCCCGGACGACCAGGCGGACCGCTTCTACGGCCTCGGCGGTCGCAGTACCGATGGCGGCAATCTGGGTGCCGATATCCTTGGTTGCCCGAGTCGTCTGTGCCGCGAGCGCCTTGACCTCCGTTGCGACGACGGCGAAGCCCTTGCCGGCGGCCCCGGCGCGCGCCGCCTCGATCGTGGCGTTGAGCGCCAGTAAATTGGTCTGGCTGGCGATCGCCCCGATCAGGCGAACAACCTCGCCGATGCCATTTGCCGCTCTGGCGAGCCCGGCCATCTTGACGTCTGTCGACTGGGCATGGCGAACCGCCTCGCGGACTGCGCGGGTGCCGTGCCCCGTCTGCCGGCCGATTTCGGCAATGCTGGCCGACAGCTGCACCGTGCCCTCCCAGACGGTGCCGAGGTCGCGCGAAGAGCCGCGAGCGGACTCGGCCGTGAGGGCGGCACTGGATCGGGTCCGTTGCGCTGCCGAGGACATCTGGCCGGCGATGACGCGCATCGCCTCTGCCGAGCCGCCGAGGCTGGTCATGACACCGGCGATCGAACGGGCGAAATCCTGGGAATGGCGATCCATTGCAGCCTGGCGAACATCCTTGGCCCGCCGCGCCGTATCCGCGGCCGCCTCCAACTCGCGCGCCTGTCTGGCATTGCCGCGAAATACCAGCAAGGCTCGAGCGATGCTGCCGATTTCATCGCGCCGCTGGATGCCCGGGATATCCGTCCCGAGATCGCCCGCCATCAGGCGCGCGATGGACGTTTCCAACCTGCGCAGGGCGCCGGTAATATCGGAAGTGATCAGCCATGCGCCCAGGACCAGGGCGAGCACTGCGGCACCGGCGATGTCGGCGAGCGTCGCCAGGCTCGCGCGGAACGCGGCATCGATGTCGTCGTAATAGGCGCCGGCCATGAAGATGGCGTCCCAGGGCTGGAACCGTTCGACATAGGCGATTTTCCGCTGCCGCAGAGTTTCGCCGGGCTTGGAGTACAAGTAGCTGATCGTGCCTTCGGTGCCGGTGCGCAGCGCATCCTTCACCAAGTCGATGGTCAGGCGGCCATTTTCGTCCTTCGAATTGCTCAGAGTCCCGACCAGAGCCGGATTGTCGCCCTTGGCCAGATAGCGGCCCGCTTCGTCCATGATGAAGACATAGCCGACACCGCCATCATAGCGCAGCGGATTGACGATCTCTCGCATCCGGGTAAGGGCGGCGCTTCGGGTCGAGCGGCCGGCCACGACCTCGGCCTCCAGCGATCCGGCAACGGCGACGAGACCCTGGGTCACCGCACGCAGCTTGTCGATGCGATCGAGCATCATGCGGTCGTGGCTGGCGGATGCACCGACGGCAATGATCGCAAATGCACCCAGAACCGGCAGAACGGCGAGCAGCACGAGCTTGGTCCGGATCTTCATGCCGGGGAGAAGGCGCATCGTATCGCTCCAATTTTACGGATCTTGATCGGCATGGAAATCTAGGAGGGTTGGAATCAATGTCGGATTAAAATTTGACTCGTTCCATCGGCGAATCGCCCTACCGCTCTACCAGCGTATGGATTGGAAATTTATGTTCCGGTAAAATAGCATGTGATTACAATCCCTCCAGATTTTCGGATTCTTCTGTTGATCTCTTGACCTCGCGATCGCGGATACTTCATTTTCCGAGTTCGAGCGGGGAGGTCGAAATTTCCGCCAACCTAAAAGCCAAAATATTGTTTCCGATGGATTTTCTGATTTTCCCCGGCCGGCGGCGGGGCCGGCCGGCGCCGAATTCGGGGTGCTCGAAGACGGTCGCCGTGATTGCCGTCGCCTCGCTCGAGAAGGCGGCCGACGACACCGATGGCGCGGCTTCCACCCGAGGCGGCGATTGCCCCGGTCGGGAGGGGAAGCACCTGTTGCGCAGCACCGGCCTCGCCCCTATATTGAAGGGGTCGGGTAACCGACTATGGCGATAAACGGTGTATGGAATAAGCGTTACGGACCCGGGGGCAGTGCCCGGCGCCTCCACCAAATCCGGCCCCGGCCCCGACTAGGCCGGCCCGGCGATCCGGGGGCGATCCAGCTTCGACGTGCGTGGTAAAGGTGCATCTTTTGCTCGGCATGATACCGCCGTTATCGGGTCAAATCCTAAGTGCCAACGACAACGTTGCACTCGCTGTCGCTGCCTAACGGCTGAGACAAGCGCGGTTCGGGGGGCACCGGGCAACAGAAGCCCCCCACTCTCGATTGCTCCAGCCGAAACGGGCGCAGATGGAAAAGCCGACGCTCCGCTATGATAAAATGGTCGAAAAGGCGCTGCGCGGGGTAGTGCGGGAGGCGCTGGCCCTCACCGCTGCAAAACGCTCCCTGCCGGGCGCGCATCATTTCTACATAACCTTCCGGACCGATTACCCCGGGGTCGATATTCCGAATTTTCTGCGGGCGCAATACCCGCACGAGATGACCATCGTCCTCCAGCACACGTTCCACGGGCTCGAGGTCGACGAGGTCCGGTTTTCGGTGACGCTCAGCTTCGACAGCTTGCCTCAGCGCCTGACGGTGCCGCTGGCCGCGATCAAGGCCTTCGTCGACCCGTCGGTGCCGTGGGGACTGGAATTTCAGGTCGAGCCGGCGGCCGAGGCGGCACCGCCTGCGCCGGAGCCGGAAGCAGCCAAGCCCGAACCCGGTGCCGACAAGCCGGGCGAAGTGGTCAAGCTCGACGCCTTCCGCAAGAAGTGAGTGCCGGGCCGATGGAGCGCAATTGAGGGAGGAATTCGAGGATTTTGCCGGGCTGACCAGCGGCGACAAACCGGCATGGGACAGTTTCGTCGCCCGTTTCGCCGGACTGATTCTCGCTGCGGTTCGGCGTGTGGTCGGGCCGGGGGCCGAGATCGACGACATCGCCCAGGATGTCTTCGTCAGGCTCTGCAAGGATGACTACCGCCTGCTGCGGCAATACGACCCGGCCCGCGCCGGCATCACGACTTGGCTGACCATCGTCGCGCGCAGCACCGCCCAGGACGCGCTCCGGCGCCGGCGCGCGCCGACCCAGACCTTGGACGACACGCCGGAAACGGCCTTCGCGGTCGAGCCGCAGCTGCCGGAAAAGGTGAAGATACCGCCGGGGCTGCTCTCGCCGCGACAACAGCTGGTCTTGACGATGCTCTATGATCGCGAGATGGAGGTGGCCGAAATCGCAGCCCTGCTCGCCGTCGACGCGCAAACGGTACGCAGTACCCATCACAAGGCGCTGACCAAGCTGCGCGCCCATTTCGGCGAAAACACCTGACGGGCGGGGATGCTCGAGGCAGACGGGTCGTAGAAGCTCGCGAGAGGAAGAATCAGATGATCGAAGATCCGCCCTTCGAACCCGATCCAGCGCTGGTCGATCGTTGGCGCCGTGCTGTCGCCGCGCCCGTCGGCGCGGCGCCGGATGCGCTGGTGCTCGCCGCCTATGCCGAGGGCCGCTCGAGCGACCTGGAAATCGAAGAGGTCGAGGCGGCGCTCGCGGCCGATCCGGCCCTGCTCGACACGCTCCTGGCGCTCGGTCGGCCGGTTCAGCCGGTGATCGCCTCAGCCGCCTTCATCGGTTCGGTTCAGGGTTTGGTTCCGGTCGGGACCAGCCCTGTCGTGGTGCCGTTCTTCTTCTTCCGCCCGCGCCCCGCCGCGGCAGGCTCGCGGGCGCGCGTCAGTCCGGCACTCGCCTGGGCTGCGGTCGCGGCCAGCCTGCTCCTCGTGTCGGTCGCCGGTTTCGATCTCGGCATGCGGACGGAGCGCCTGGTCAACGCTGCCGACACCTTCGAGTCGCCTGGTGATCTGCTCGATCCGTCGAGCCTGCCGGGTGACGATATTGGCTGAGGCGGGGGCAGGGAAGGGGAACAGCTTCCCCGTGCCGCGGTTGGGTCAGGTGGTCCTGATCCTGTCGCTCGCGCTCAACCTCTTCATTGCCGGCGGCTTCTTCTATTCGCAAATGGTCGCCGGGCACCCGACGGCGCAATCATCGCCGCAGACGCCGCCGCAAGGGCCGGAACGCCGGCTCGAAGAACTGGCCAAGCGGGTCGGCATCGATCCCGCGACCTCCCGGCCCTTCAAGGAGATGCGCCGCGGCTTCCGGTTGGCGCAGCAGGCGATGGGCGCCAAGAATCGGCCTTTGGGGGGCTTATACTGGGAGGAGTTGGCGAGCGCCCAACCCGATCAGAAGCACCTCGAGGATCTGGTCGATCAAATGATCGCCAACCGCCATGCTTTCCAATCCGAGGTGACCGGCATCTTCGTGCGGTTCATGGCGGCGCTCTCGCCTGAACAGCGCGAAGCCCTGGTCAAGATCGTCGAAGACAAGGCCGACCCGATGGGTGCCCCCGTACGCCAGAGCGTCGGCAACTGATTTTGTCGGCTCGGCCGGCCCGAGTAGGAGTTGCAGTTCGGCCGCCCGGCATGGCAGTTTGACGCTCGATCAGGCTCGACGCTGTGTCTGCAGCCGCCCTGACCGGAGGACGCATCCCATGACTGCCGAGACGGCGACCCGGATCGAGACCGACACGATGGGGGAGGTGGCGGTTCCGTCCGACTGCTATTGGGGCGCCCAGACGCAGAGGTCGCTACAGAATTTCAAGATCGGCGGCGAACGTATGCCGCCAGCACTGGTCCGTGCCCTCGGCCTGCAAAAGAAGGCGGCGGCGCTGGCCAATCTCGCCCTCGGCAAGCTCGACCGGGCGATCGCCGAGGCGATCGCGCGCGCCGCCGACGAAGTGATCGACCTGACGCTGATCGAACATTTTCCGCTGGTCGTCTGGCAGACCGGCTCCGGTACCCAGACCAATATGAACGCGAACGAGGTGATCTCGAACCGCGCGATCGAGCTCCTGGGCGGCACGGTCGGCTCGAAGCGCCCGGTCCATCCGAACGATCACGTCAATTACGGCCAATCCTCCAATGACAGCTTCCCGACGGCGATGCACATTGCCGCGGCCGTGGAAGTCAATTCCCGGCTGTTGCCGGCCCTGGCCCATCTTCATCAGGCTCTGGCCGCCAAATCCGCTTCCTTCGCCGAGATCGTCAAGATTGGCCGCACCCATCTGCAGGATGCGACGCCGATCACGCTCGGCCAGGAATTCGGGGCCTATGCCACTCAGATCCGATACGGCATCGCGCGGGTCGAGGCCGCACTGCCGCGAGTCTACGAGCTGGCCCAGGGTGGTACCGCCGTCGGCACCGGCCTCAATGCCGCAATCGGCTTCGACCGGCGCTTCGCCGAAGAACTCGCGACTTTGACCGGCCTGCCCTTCGTGGCGGCCGCCGATAAATTCGAAGCACTGGCCGCGCATGATGCGCTGGTCGAGCTGTCCGGAGCGCTCAATACCGTCGCCGCCTCGGCCATGAAAATCGCCAACGACATCCGATTGCTCGGATCCGGCCCTCGCTGTGGATTCGGCGAGATCCATCTCCCCGAGAACGAGCCCGGCTCCTCGATCATGCCGGGCAAGGTCAATCCGACCCAGGCCGAGGCGATGACCATGGTCGCGGCGCAGATCATGGGCAATAATGTCACGGTGACGATCGCCGGCAGCCAGGGGCATTTCGAGCTCAACGTCTATAAGCCGGTGATCATCTTCAACATCCTGCAATCGATTCGCCTGCTCGCCGATGCCGCACTCAGCTTCGCCGACAATTGCATCGTCGGGATCGAGCCCAATCGCGAACGAATCGACAAACTCCTCCATGAATCACTGATGCTGGTGACCGCCCTCAACCCGCATATCGGCTACGACAAGGCCGCCAAGGTGGCCAAGAAAGCACATGCGGAGGGCACCACCTTGAAGCAGGCGGCATTGTCGCTGGGCTTCCTGACCGAGAAGGAATTCGACTCTTGGGTGCGAGCAGAGAGCATGCTGGGGCCGCGATAGCCCCCAAATGGGAGGTCGCCGACGCCGATACGATGCGCAAGCGATCCGTCGTGATCGCCGGGCACCGGACCAGCGTCTCGCTGGAAACCGCCTTCTGGGCCGCCTTGAAGGAGATCGCAGATCTGCGCTGCGTCTCGGTCAACCGCCTGGTGGAATCGATCGACGCCGCGCGTGCGACCAATCTGTCGAGTGCCATCCGCGTCTTTGTTCTGCGCTGGTATCGCGACCAGACCGTCCGGGATGCGGCCCTGCCGCATTGAGGGCGGCCGGCCGGATCGGGCCCCGGCCTCGCCGCCGGGATGCTTCGGCAAGGCCAGTTCTCGGCTGCGCGGCCGCCGGATCGCGCAACCGGGCGAAGAGCCCGTTGCGATACTCAACCCTATCGACTTCGACGGCAACTCCGCTCGCCTCGAGTTCGGCGGCCATTGCCGCGAGTTCGGCGAAATCCCGACGAAGCCGCGGCCGGGCGCCGCGGAGCCGTGCGTCACTATTATTTGATCCTTTACCGCATTGCACCTAAACTCTCTGCGGTCGGCTTCGAGGGGTAGGGCCATGGGTGAAATCGTCAATTTGAACAAGTTCCGCAAGGCTCGCGACAAGCGCGCCGCCGAGGCTCGGGCGGTCGAGAACCGGGCGCGGTTCGGCCAGGCCAAGGACGAACGGTCCAAGGCGCTGAAGGAATCGCAGAAGACCGAGAGTAATCTGGACAGCAAGCGACTGGATTGACCCGGATGCAATCCGATCCCGGTTCCGAGACTCCGAGCCGCAGCCGCCGGCCGTATCATCACACCAATCTGGGCTTCTGCAACCCGCCGGGCTCGCCGAAACGCCAGAAGCGCCCGAGCCGTGCGCTCAAATTTCTTTGGCGGCAGCGAATCCATGTCGTCCGCGCGGCCGTGCCGACCGACCACGTGTTGTCGCCGGCGGAGGTACAGGCCGGGCTGGCCGACCATGATGGTGCTGAGAGCGTCACCTGGCTCGGTCATGCGGCGTTCCTCCTGGACCTCGCCGGCAAGACGATTCTGATCGACCCGTTCCTGTCGGATTATGCCTCGCCGATCCAGGGAGTGGGCCCCCGCCGGTACGCGCCGCCCGGCCTGCCGGTCGAGCTCCTGCCGCAGATCGACGTGTTGATCGTCTCGCACAACCACTACGACCATCTCGACGCGCGCACGATCGAGGCGCTGCCTTCCAAGCACCGGATCCAGGTCGTGGTGCCGCTCGGGCTCGGTCGCTTCTTCCGGGCTCGGGGCTTCCATCGGGTGACCGAACTCGATTGGCATCAGGGCACGGCTCTGGACGGGCTGCAGGTCACGTGCGTGCCGGCGATCCACCGTTCGGCTCGCGGCCTCACCGACCGCAACCGGACGCTCTGGGCCGGCTTCATCCTGGAGAGCGCCCGGCGCCGGGTCTATTTCGGCGGCGATACCGGCTATGGCCGAGTGTTCCAGGAGACTGGCCGGCGCTATGGTCCGTTCGATCTCGCCCTGCTCGGCATCGGCTGCTACGCCCCGCGGGCGGCGATGCACATGAACCACGCCGATCCGGAAGAGGCGATCCAGATCGCCCTCGATCTGGGCGCCCGCCACGTCATGGGCATGCATTGGGGTACGATCGTCATGACCGAGGAGCCGCCCTTCGAACCGCCGGAACGGTTCCGGGCCGCGGCGGACGCTGCCGGATATCGGCCCGATCAGACTTGGCTGCTCCGGATCGGCGAGACGCGGGCCGTGCCGCAGGGTGTAGTGACGGGTGCCAGCGACACGATCCGCGCCGCCTGAGCCGTCCCGGCTCAGCTGATCATCAGCTTGATCTCGCTGGCGATCGCGATATTTGCGCGGCGTGCGGCACCCATGATCAGAAACCAGTCGATGAAGGTCAGGATGAAAAATACGCCGAAGGTGAACAGCTTCAGCACGCCGAGGCCGATGCTGCCGATATAGAAGCGGTCGATTCCGAGCGAGCCCAGGAACAGACTGAGCGCCAGCGCCACCGCCGGCTCCTTCGCGCGGGCGCCGAATTGCAGGTCGAATTCCGGCCTCTTGCTTTCGGGCAGCGAGTCTCGAATCGCCTTCAGGGTTTGCAGATAGAGAAACTTGTCCATCGGGCCATCCTTGCCGGCGAATTGGGTTGAGCGGGGCGGCGATCACCTGCCCCAATCGTAGAAGGGGTTTTCGGCGGATCAAGGAATTTCAACCAGCAGCGTAGATTTCACGAAACCCGCAGGGTCGGCTGTGCCATACCGGATCGCCTTCCGCGGGAATGAAGCTGCAGGATCCCAGGCGAATCCGGCGGAGGGCAGATCTCTCAGATCGTCAATCGGAGCTATCCCATGAGCACGCCGGAGCAACCGATCGAACACAAACCCGAGCAGCTCCGCGAGGACCTCCCGGGCCACCCCAACATCCTGCTGATCACCTGCGACCAATACCGCTTCCCGCGCTTCTCCTATGGCGCCGATGCCGGTTTCGCCGAGCCGCTGAAGCAGATTCTGGGCTTTCAGGGCGAGATCGGCGCCGACAACCCCTATGCTGCCTATTTTCCGGGGTTGCTGCGACTGCGCGGCAATGCCGTGGTTTTGCGCAATCACACGATTGCCGCCAGCGCCTGCACGCCCAGCCGGGCCTCGATCTATACCGGCCAGTACGGCACGCGCACGGGCGTCACCCAGACCGACAGGCTGTTCAAGAGCGGCGACAGCCCGAACTTTCCCTGGCTCGCCCCGGACAGCATCCCCACGCTCGGCAGTTGGCTGCGCGAGGCCGGCTATGCCACGCATTATTTCGGCAAGTGGCATGTCGGCGACCCGCCCGGCCATTCGCTGGAGCGCTTCGGTTTCGACAATTGGGAGGAATCATGGCCCGAGCCCCACGGCGCCCAGATCAACAATCTCGGCGTCTATCGCGATGCCGGCTTCACCGATTCGGTCTGCGCCTTCCTCCGCCGCCAGGGGCTGGCCCTCAACTACAACCGGGCGGTCGCGACCGCGAGTGCCGACGACCCCGACGGGCCGGCACCCGACGCGAATGCGGTCCGGCCCTGGTTCGCCGTCGCCTCCTTCGTCAATCCGCATGACATCGCCACCTATCCAGCCGTACTGGGGCCCGCATTGCCGGCCCCGCCCGATGCGCCGCCGATAGTGCTCCCCGATGGGGTCACCCTGCCGCCGCGCGGGACCCAATCGGTTTTCGGGCCGCTGACCGTGCCGCAGGCCGGCCAGGAATCGCCGCCGCCCACCGCCGGTTCGCTGCGGATCGAACTCAACCCGCTGGGCTTCCCGCAAGACTGCGCCAGTGCCGCGCCGACCCAGGGCTGTACGTTCGACGGCAAACCCTCCTGCCAGTTCGACTATGCCTATAAGATGGGCTTGGCGCTGGCGGCCAAGACCGGCTTCGCCATCGCCGCGGCCGTGGGCAACGGCGACTCCGATTTCGGCGTGAAAATGTCGCTGAACAGCGACATCCCCTTCACCCTGGCCAAGGATCCGACCCAGTCCTGCCTCGATTTCATCCAGCTCTATGGGTGGCTCCACGCCGTCGTCGACACCCATATCGACGCCGTCCTGCGGGCGCTGGACGAGTCGGGGCAGGGTGCGAACACCATCGTCGTCTTCCTCACCGATCACGGCGAATATGCCGCGGCGCACGGCATGCTCATGGAGAAGTGGCACACGGCCTATCAGGAAGCCCTGCATGTCCCGGTCGTGGTCCAGTTCCCCGAGGCGGAGGCCGATGCCGGGCTTCGGCAGATCGATGCGCTGACCAGCCATATCGACATCCTGCCGACGATTCTCGGGCTCGCCCGGATCCCGCCGCACAGGCGCGAGAAGATCGCGACCAAGCTCGCCCAGCGTTGGTCGGTACCGCCGCTGCCGGGCGTCGATCTGGCGCCCTTGCTGCGCGGCGAGACCGACAGCGTGACCGAGCCCGACGGCGAGCCGCGCCAAGGCGTCCTGTTCATTACGGATGACGAGATCACCGCCCCGCTGCCGCCTTCCTACAATGCCCATGGCCGCCAATCTCTCGAACAATTCGCGCTCTTCGAAAAGACCGTGGCCTCGGTCATCGCGGGCACGAACGGCAAGGGGCCGGTCCCGGCGCTGGCGCCCGGTTCCGTCCGCCAGCCCAACCACATACGCTGCGTGCGCACGATCGAATACAAGCTCGCGCGCTATTTCGATCCGTCCGGGAAAGTCGACCAGGAATGGGAGATGTATGATCTGGTCAACGACCCGAACGAGGTCACGAATCTGGTGCAGGTGAGCGTGACCCCGCCGACCTCGATCCCTTCGCCGCCGGGTTGGACCGATCCGGCGACGGTACAGAGTGCGGCTGACGAGCTGGCCCGCTTGCTGGCGGCGCTCGAGCTGCGCAATCTTTGAATCGAACGGGTTCCGTGGAGCGGGGAGGGGTCGGGCCCCGCCTCAGGGCGGGCCGCGGTTGCGGATGCCGGGGCGTCGAGACAGCAAGCAATCGAGCCGGGCTTGCAGGCGCTCGCGGTCGCTGCCGAAAGCAGCACCCTCGCCCGTCGGGGCGGCGGCAGGCGGGACCGGATCGGGATCGGCGGCGTCTTCCGCCGGGCCCCGGCCGGTTTCGACCGGCACGCCCAGCGTCTCGAAGATGAGGGCGACCGCTTCGGCGACCGGTACCTCGAGGAATCGGTAATACTCGTCGAAGGCATCGAGTGTCTCGGCCAGAGTGGAGGCGATGTCGCCGAGGACGGGTTCCTCCTCGCTCTCCTCTGGGGCCGGGTCGGCCCCCGGTTCGCCGGCCGGGTCCGCGGGCGCTGCCGGTCCGGGACCGTCATTCGCCGCCTGGCGACCGTTGCGCAGACTGACCGCCAGCCCGATTGTTCGGCGCACGGCGCGCGCGACCTTCAGGAAGATCGGCACCGCCATCCGGCTCGCCGGCGCCTTGGCGACGGCGAGGCTGATTTCAGCCAGTTCCTGCTGGAGCCGGAGCTGCCGCGCGATCGCCGCATCCGCTGCCGGGTCACGCTCGCCCGCCCATCGGCGCGCAGCTTCACCTCCAGCCCGACGGTCTGACGCACCGCACGCGCGACAGGCCCGAACGTGATCACTGGGCGCGCGCCAAAGACCAATGGAGTCGGGCACGGTGGGGATGGGCCGCTTGGCGGTCGTTTGGCCGGGGTCGGTCGCTTCTCGAACACGGACATGAAGGGGCGAAGCTCGTTCCTGGAGTGTTGGGCGTAGCGGGATTGATTGGCTCCTCCCGGGATCGCTCTCGGGATCTTCACCACATCAATGTTGCCGATTTCGATCAATAGGATAACCTACTCTGATCCCTGTTTCTCATTTCTCCAATTTCTCCCGGTACCGTAGTCACCGCTCTCCGGCGCCGCGCCACCGACTGGACGGCAGCGTCCACCAGTGCCATATTCGCCCCATGGCCGACCGTGACCCGACCAACCCGACGCTTGCCGACTGGATCGCCGACCTCGACGCGAGCGACGCCGAGATCGAAGCCGGGCTCTTTGTTTCGGGCGAAGACGTGCAGGCCAAGCTCCGGGCCGCGCTGGCGCGGCTGCAGACCGCGGAGCCGCCGACGAAGCCGCGCCGGGACACTCTCGCCCGTTGATCCCACTCTCACCACGGGCCGATCGGCAGGTCGACCAGCTTATCGCACATTACGAACGGCTCGAGACGAACGGCTCGAGCGATACGAGGCGATCGATGCCGCGCTGGCCGAAGCCTCCAGGCAAATCTCCCAAAACCCCGCTGGCGGCTTACCGGCACCCCGTCCCTACCCGCAGCTTGCGCGGCCTGGGAAGGCATGGGTGAAAGCCGGGCGATATTGGATCGCCTATCGCGTCCACCCCCACCTCATCATCGCCGCCGTGTTCCATGAGACGGCCAACATTCCGAAACGGCGGTAAGGCTGCGCAGCGCGACTTACCCTTGCGCCGGTTCGGATTCTTCCCATCCCCTGCCCGGATGTCGCGCGCCCGATACTGCGCGCACGACAAAACCCGAACCCTACACCGCCACGATCTTCCCCGGATTCATCAGACCCTGCGGATCGAGCGCCCGCTTGATCCGGCGCATCAGATCGAGCGTGTCCGCACCATGCTCCGCCTCCAGATAGCCCATCTTGCCGTAGCCCACGCCATGCTCGCCCGTGCACGTTCCGCCCAGGGCGAGCGCACGCGTCACCATCCGGTCGTTGATCCGGGTCGCTTCGGCCAGTTCGGCCGGGTTCTCCGGGTCGAGGGCGAAGCAGAGGTGGAAATTGCCGTCGCCGACATGGCCGACCACGGCCACCGGCATGCTCGCCCCGGCCAGATCTTCCTTGGTCGAAGCAATAGCCTCGGCCAGGCGCGAGATCGGCACGCAGACATCGGTGGCCCAGCCCTTCGCACCCGGGCGCAGCGCCAGCACGGCGTAATAGGCGTCGTGGCGCGCCTGCCACAGCTTGGCGCGTGCTTCGGGGCTGGTTTTCCAGACGAAATCCCGGCCGCCATGCTCGGCGGCGAAGCCGGCGGCCTGCTCGGCCTGCTCGCGCACGCTCGCCGGCGTGCCGTGGAATTCGAAGAACAGCGTCGGCGCCACCTCGAGACCGAGCTTGGAATAGCGGTTGCAGGCGTCGATCTGGATCTCGTCGAGGAGTTCGATCCGCGCCACCGGTACGCCGGCCTGGATGATCTCGATCACGCTGTCGACGGCGTCGGCGATGTTCGGAAACGGGCAGATCGCGGCCGAGATCGCCTCGGGAATGCCGTGGAGCCGGAGCGTCACCTCGGTGATCACGCCGAGCGTGCCTTCGGAACCGACGAAGAGGCGGGTCAGGTCGTAGCCGGCCGAGGATTTGCGCGCCCGGTTCGCCGTCTTGACCAGCTTGCCGTCGGCGGTCACCACCGTCAGGGCCAGGACATTCTCGCGCATGGTGCCGTAGCGCACGGCATTGGTCCCCGAGGCGCGGGTCGCGGCCATCCCGCCGATCGAGGCATCGGCCCCGGGATCGATCGGGAAGAACAGGCCGGTGTCGCGCAGATACTCGTTCAGCTGCTTGCGCGTCACCCCGGCCTCGACCGTGCAGTCGAGATCCTCGGCCGAGACGCGCAAGATCCGGTTCATGCCGGCGAGATCGATCGAGAGACCGCCGCGGCGAGCCGCGACATGGCCCTCCAGCGAGGTGCCGGTGCCGAACGGGATCATCGGCATGGCGTAGCGGGCGCAGATCTCGACCGCGGCCAGGACATCATCGGTCGCCCGGGCGAACAGAACCGCGTCGGGCGGCTCGGTTCTGTGATAGGATTCGTCGCGCCCGTGCTGGTCGCGGATTGCCGTCGCCGTCGAAAGACGGTCGCCGAAACGCTGTTTCAGCACCTCGATTGCAACCGAATGGCCCGTCATGTCTTCCTCTCTCCATTGGGTTGCCGCAAGCTTAGCACAGCTCGGTCGAAACCGGCGGTCGTCTTGACGGACGGGCGAGGCAGACGGTATGCCCAGCCGGTTCGATTGGTCGGGAGATGGGTGTGAGTATCTGGTCACGGATTCGCGAAGGCGTGACCGAGCTGTCCTGGGGCAGCCTGTTCGGCCTGGACGACGCGCCGGAGCCGATCTCGGGCGAAGGTCCGCTGGCGCCGGCCGGATCCAGGCAGGTGGGTTTCACCATTGCCGTGATCGCGCTCGGCGCCAAGTTGGCCAAGGCCGACGGCACCGTCAGCGATATCGAGATCCAGGCGTTCCACCAAGTGTTCCAGGCGCCGCCCGACGAGCGGGCCAATGTCGATTTCTTCTTCGATCTGGCGCGGCGGAGCGCGATCGGGGCCGATGCCTATGCTCGCCAGGCGGCGAAGCTTCTCGACGGCCATCGTTCGGTGCTGGAGGATCTGCTTGGAGCACTCTTCCACATAGCCAAGTCCGATGGTGCCTTCGCCCCTGCCGAGGACGAGTATCTGCGCCGCATCGCCCGGATCTTCGGCTTCGAAGAAACCGAGTATCGGCGGATCCGCGCCTTCCATCTCGGCACGGAAGCCGAGGGCGCCGTCGAGGACGATCCGTATCTGATCCTCGGTCTGGACGAAACGGCGACGGCGGACGAGATCAAGGCACGCTGGCGCGAGCTGGTGCGCGAGAACCATCCCGATCTCGCCATGGCGAGAGGCCTGCCGGCCGAGTTCGTTTCGATCGCCACCGCCAAGCTCGCCCGCATCAACGCCGCCTGGGACAGGCTGAAGCTCGACGTGGGCGGATCCTGATGGCGTTGGTACCGCCGCTCGCGGCCCTGCGCGACGCCACCATCACCTATGGCGGCAATCCCGTGTTCGCCTGCGCCTCGGTCGCGATTTCCCGGGGCGAGCGGATCTGCCTGGTCGGGCGCAACGGCAGCGGCAAATCGACTCTGCTCCAGGCGTTCGCCGGCCTGATCGAGCTCGACCATGGCGAGCGCTTCCTCCAGCCCGGCGCCCATGTCGCCTATATGCCGCAGGACCCGGTGTTCGATCCGGCCATGAGCATCGCCGAGCATGTGGCGCTGGGCCTGCCGCCCGGCGAGACGCTGGCGCGCGACGGCTGGAAGGTCGAGGCTGTGCTGGCCGAGATCGAGCTCGAGCCCGAGCGTCGTCTCATCGGGCTTTCCGGGGGCGAGGGCAGGCGGGTGTCGCTCGCCCGGGTCTTCGTCGGCGAGCCGGACGTGGTCCTCCTCGACGAGCCGACCAACCACCTCGACCTCCCGGCGATCCTGTGGCTGGAGGCCCGGCTGGCCGAGTATCGCGGGGCCGTGCTGATGATCAGCCACGACCGCGCCTTCCTCACCCGGCTGTCGCGCCGGACCTTGTGGCTCGATCGCGGCCGGCTGCGCTCGCTCGACCAGGGCTATGCCGGCTTCGACGATTGGGTCGAGGGCATCCTCGCCGCCGAAGCGGCCGAAGAAGCGAGGATGGACAAGAAGCTGGCAGCCGAGACGCTGTGGCTGCGCCAGGGCATTTCGGCCAGGCGGACCCGCAATATGGGCCGGCTCCGCGCGCTCCTGGCGCTGCGCCAGGAGCGCGCGGAGCGGATCGGCATCGGCACGGCCAAGCTGGGCACGGCCGGAACCAAGGCGGGCGGTCAGTTGGTCGTCGAATTCAAGAACGTCGCCAAGAGCTTCCCCGCGAGCGAGACGGCCGAGACGCGGGCGATCGTCCGGGATTTCTCCACCCGGGTCCTGCGCGGCGACCGGATCGGCATCATCGGTCCGAACGGTGCCGGCAAATCGACGCTGCTGAAGCTGTTGACCGGCGACCTCGAGCCCGATCGGGGCACGATCCGGCGCGGCACCAACCTCGTCCCGGCCTATTTCGACCAACGCCGGCAGGGCCTCGACGGGGCGGCCACGGTCCGCGAGAATCTCGTCGGCAAGGATGGCGACACCATCTTCGTCCAGGGCCAGCCGCGCCACGTCATGTCGTATCTGCGCGATTTCCTGTTCGACGCCGATCGGGCGGTCCAGCCGGTCGATAGTCTCAGCGGCGGCGAGCGCAACCGGCTGCTGCTCGCCAAAGTGCTGGCCCAGCCCTCGAACCTGCTGGTGCTGGACGAGCCGACCAATGATCTCGACATGGAGACGCTCGATCTCCTGGAAGAGCTGCTCGCCGATTACGACGGCACCCTGCTGCTGGTCAGCCACGACCGCGATTTCCTCGACCGGCTGGTGACCAGCGTCATCGCCGTCGAAGGCCATGGCCGGGTCGATGAATATGTCGGCGGTTTCACCGACTACCTGCGCCAGCGGCCGCCGGTGGACGCGGCTCAGGCGAAGCCGGCCGGGAAACCGGCCGCGCCGCGCGCCGACAAGCCGAAATCCGCGCGCCTGGGATTTCGCGAGCAACAGGATCTGGCGCGGCTGCCCGAACTCATCGACGGTTTGACCGCGGAGAGGCGAAAACTCGAAACCCGGCTGGAGGATGGCGGCCTCTATGCCCGCGATCCGGCGGCGTTCAAGGCGGCCACGGCCCGGCTCGATGCGCTGGCGCTGGAACTGGCGAGCGCCGAGGACCGCTGGCTCGAGCTCGAACTGAAGCGCGACGCGCTCGAATGATCGACCGCCTCTCGCCCAATCACGGGCCCCGCCCGCCCGGCACCGCCACCGACATTCTGCTGCTCCACTATACAGGGATGACGAGTGCCGAGGCGGCGCTGGCGCGCCTCACCGATCCGGCCTCGAAGGTCAGCTGCCACTGGCTGGTCGACGAGGACGGCACAATCTACCGCCTGGTCGACGAGACCAGACGGGCCTGGCATGCTGGGAGCGCGTTCTGGGCCGGCGAGCGCGACATCAACAGCCGTTCGATCGGGATCGAGCTGGTCAATCCCGGCCATGAATGGGGATATCGACCGTTTCCCCCGGCTCAGATGGCGGCACTGTCGAATTTAACCCGCGACATTCTGGCGCGCCACCCGATTCCGCCGCACCGCGTCCTCGGCCATTCCGATGTCGCCCCCGACCGCAAGCAGGATCCGGGTGAACTCTTCGACTGGGCCTGGCTCGCGGCACGTGGTATCGGGCTGTGGCCGGAGCCGGAAGCGGCGCCGGAAACCGGCACGCCCGGCACCGATCTGGCTCGAATCGGCTACGAGACGGCGAGTGCTGCGACCATCGCCGCGTTCCAGCGCCATTTCCGCCAATCCCGGGTCGACGGCGTGGCGGACGGCGAGACGCGGATCCGGATTGCGCAGATCGCCCGCGCCATTCCCTTGACCGAAGCCGCGTCGAAGCCGTAAAGCCCGTCCCGGTACCAGATGGCTGGATGGCCGCTCCCGGTCTCGAGCACCGGGAGAGGAAAGTCCGGGCTCCACGGAAAACACGGTGCCGGGTAACGCCCGGCGAGGGCGACCTCAGGGAAAGTGCCACAGAAAGCAAACCGCCAAGGCGTCTCCCGGCTTCCGCCGAGGCGGCGCCGGCAAGGGTGAAAGGGTGCGGTAAGAGCGCACCGCAGCGCCGGCAACGGCGCCGGCATGGTAAACCCCACCGGGAGCAAGACCAAATAGGGATGGCTGGCCGGCCGGCAGCGCCGCGAGGTGGCACCGGACCGGCGGGCGGGTTTTCCGCGCCGCCATCCGGGTGCGTCGCGCGAGGCGCCTGGCGACAGGCGTCCCAGAGGAATGGTCATCCACCGGGCGAAAGCCCGGAGACAGAACCCGGCTTATAGGCCATCTGGTGCCGGTTCGTGGTGGGATGGGGCAGGTCCGCCCCTTTCAGAACGGAATCTCGTCGTCGAGGTCGCCGACCGGGCCGGGACCGCCGCCGCCCGAGCCTCGGCCGCCGCCGCTGGAAACGGGAGCACGGCCGCCGCCGTAACCGCCGCCGCCATAGCCGCCTTCGTCCGAGTCGTCGCCGCCGCCGCCGCCGCCGCCGCCCTGGCGGCCGTCGAGCATCGTCAGCTCGCCGCGGAACTTCTGCAGCACCACTTCGGTCGTGTATTTCTCGACCCCTGAATTGTCGGTCCATTTGCGCGTCTGGAGCGCGCCTTCGATATAGATCTTGCTGCCCTTCTTGAGGAAGCGCTCGACCGTTTCCACCAGGCGGTCGTTGAAGATCACGACCCGGTGCCATTCGGTGCGCTCCCGGCGCTCACCCGATTGCCGGTCCTTCCAACTCTCCGAGGTCGCGAGCGAGAGGGTCGCCACCTTGGTCCCGTCGCCGGTGGTCCGGATCTCCGGATCCCGGCCCAGATTTCCGATCAAAATCACCTTGTTTACCGAGCCGGCCACGTTACCCTCCTCGAAAAAATGGATCTCCCGAACGCCGCAGATTAGCGCCGGGCCGTTGCCGCTGTCAGCAGCGGCAACGGTGCAATAGCCTCATGATAGCGAATTCTGCAGCTGATGGTCGACTTTTGTTCTCATAGGCCGCTATACTCTCGACTCCCGATCAGCGTTGGATTCCCATGCAGCAGATCAGCGTCCGCGGTGCCCGCGAACACAACCTCAAGAATGTCGATGTCGACATTCCCCGCGACCGACTCGTGGTCATCACCGGCTTGAGCGGCTCCGGCAAATCCTCGCTCGCCTTCGACACCATCTATGCCGAGGGCCAGCGCCGCTATGTCGAGAGCCTCTCGGCCTATGCCAGGCAGTTCCTGGAGTTGATGCAGAAGCCGGATGTCGATTCGATCGAGGGCCTGTCTCCGGCGATCTCGATCGAGCAGAAGACGACCTCGAAGAATCCGCGCTCGACCGTCGGCACCGTTACCGAGATCTACGACTATCTGCGCCTGCTCTATGCCCGAATCGGCGTGCCTTATTCGCCCGCGACCGGATTGCCGATCGAAAGCCAGACGGTGAGTCAGATGGTCGATCGGATCCTGGCGATGCCGGAAGGCACCCGCCTGCTGCTGCTCGCGCCTGTCGTGCGCGGGCGCAAGGGCGAATACAAGAAGGAGCTGCTGGAGCTGCAGAAGCGCGGGTTCCAGCGGGTCAAGATCGACGGCAAGCTCACCGACATCGACGAGGCGCCGGCGCTCAACAAGAAGCTCAAGCACGATATCGAGGTCGTCGTCGACCGCCTCGTGGTCGGGCCGGAGCTCGGCAACCGGCTCGCCGATTCGCTGGAGACGGCGCTGCACCTGGCCGACGGGCTGGTCTTCGCCGAGAATGCCGACAATGGCGAGCGAACCACCTTCTCGGCCAAATTCGCCTGCCCGGTCAGCGGCTTCACCATCGATGAAATCGAGCCGCGGCTGTTTTCGTTCAACAATCCGTTCGGTGCGTGCCCCGCCTGCGACGGGCTCGGGGTCAAGCTCTATTTCGATCCCGACATGATCATCCCGGACGGCGCCAAGACGCTGCGCACCGGCGCCGTCGCGCCCTGGGCCAATTCGACCTCGCAATATTACGCCCAGAGCCTGGAGAGCATCGCCAAGCATTACAAGGTGAGTCAGACGGCGCCCTGGGACACGCTGCCGGAGAAGGTTCGGAACGTCATCCTCTACGGGTCGGGTACGGAGATCGTGCCGATGACCTTCGAAGACGGCTTGCGCCGGTACACCACGTCGAAGCCGTTCGAAGGGATCATTCCCAATATGGAGCGGCGCTACAAGGAGACCGACAGCGCCTGGGTCCGCGAAGAGCTGGCGCGTTATCAGAACAACCAGATCTGCGAGACCTGCCAGGGCGCGCGGCTGAAGCCGGAGGCCTTGGCAGTCAAGATCGCCGGCCGCAACGTCTCGGAAGTGACCGAGCTGTCGATCGCCGACGCCGGCGCCTGGTTCTCCGGCCTGGCCCACGGGCTCAATCCCAAGGAGCGCGAGATCTCCTATCGGATCTTGAAGGAAATCAACGAGCGTCTGGGCTTTCTCAACAATGTCGGCCTCGATTATCTGACGCTGTCGCGCGCGTCCGCGACCTTGTCGGGCGGCGAGAGCCAGCGGATCAGGCTGGCCTCGCAGATCGGCTCGGGCCTGACCGGCGTGCTCTATGTCCTGGACGAGCCGTCGATCGGGCTGCATCAGCGCGACAACGACCGGCTGCTCCAGACCCTGAAACGGCTGCGCGACATCGGCAATACCGTGCTGGTGGTCGAGCACGACGAAGACGCGATCCGCTCGGCCGATTATCTGATCGATATGGGCCCGGCCGCCGGCCGCCATGGCGGCCAGATCATCGCCCGCGGCACGCCCGAAGAAGTCATGGCCAATCCGGCGAGCCTCACCGGCGAATACCTCTCCGGCCAGCGCGAAGTGCCGATTCCGGACAAGCGCCGCAAGCTCGATTTCAAGCGCAAGCTCACCATCGCCGGCGCCCGCGGCAACAATCTCAAGGACGTGACCGTCGAACTGCCGCTGGGTTCCTTCACCTGCGTCACCGGTGTTTCGGGCGGCGGCAAATCGACCCTGGTGATCGAGACTCTGTACAAGGCGCTGGCCAAGCGGCTCAACGGTGCCCGCGAGCATCCGCTCGCCCACGACCGGATCGACGGCTTGGAATTCCTCGACAAGATCGTCGATATCGACCAGTCGCCGATCGGGCGGACGCCGCGCTCCAATCCCGCGACATATACCGGCTGTTTCACGCCGATCCGCGACTGGTTCGCAGGCCTGCCCGAGGCCAAGGCGCGCGGCTATGCCCCCGGCCGCTTCAGCTTCAACGTCAAGGGCGGGCGCTGCGAGGCGTGCCAGGGCGACGGCATGATCAAGATCGAGATGCATTTCCTGCCCGATGTCTATGTCCAATGCGACATCTGCAAAGGCAGGCGCTACAACCGCGAGACTCTGGAAGTGTTGTTCAAGGGCAAATCGATCGCCGATGTCCTGGATCTCACGGTCGAAGCCGGAGTCGATCTCTTCAAGGCGGTGCCGTCGATCCGCGACAAGCTCCTGACCCTGCAGCAGGTAGGATTGGGCTATATCCATATCGGTCAAGCGGCGACGACGCTGTCGGGCGGCGAGGCGCAGCGGGTCAAGCTCGCCAAGGAACTGTCGCGACGGGCCACCGGCCAGACACTCTATATCCTCGACGAGCCGACGACCGGCCTGCATTTCGAGGATGTCCGCAAGCTCCTGGAAGTGCTCCACCAACTGGTCGATCAGGGCAATACCGTGCTGGTCATCGAGCATAATCTCGAAGTCATCAAGACTGCCGACTGGATCGTCGATCTCGGCCCCGAAGGCGGCGCCGGCGGCGGCCGCCTGGTCGCCGAGGGAAGGCCGGAAGAGGTGGCGCGGGTGGCGGCGAGCTATACCGGGCGGTATCTGGCGCCCTATCTCGAACGGGCGGCGGCGAGTAGGAAACGGCGGGCTTGAGCGGGCGGTCGGGAGCGGTGACCGAGGTGGAGGAAGGTGTCGGCGGGCTCTTGAATTTTGCGCGCCGAGGCCGGCGGCGGCACGCCCCCTTTCCCCGAAGCCCGACAAGGCGGCAGGGTGACCACGCCAGAACACGGTCACCCTGCCTGTCTCGAACGCCTACTCTCGCTCCCGAACTAGTCGGCGCCGGATGGCCGCGGGACAGCGCCGGCACCGCTGCGGGTGCTGTCCGGGCCTCCACGGGACCCCAGCGGCTGCGGGGCGGGGCTGGGCGTCGGCACGACCGACGGCCCGCTACTGGAACCCAGCGGCCGGGCGATCGGCATGCCCGGACCGAAATGCGGGATCGCCGCGCCGAACGACCCGCGGGCGCCGGAGGATTGCGCCACGGGTTGAATGATTGCAGGTACATCCAAATAGACAGGGGGAAGTATCATCGGCATTTCTTGTCTCCTCTTGTATGTTCCATGATCGGAACAAGAGGAATTATTACACCGAATCGATAGAGTCTACCATCTAGACGCCTTTGCGGGCGCGCGACTTTGCCGGCGGGGCGAGATTATCCTGAACGCACTTCACTGCCTGGGTCTCGCTCCAGGCGGCACCCTCGCTGCGCCAAACTTCGATGCTGCCGGGCGTCAGATTTTCTGAAAGCTTACGAAGCAGACGGTCGTAAAGTTGCTGTTCGGCGGCTTCTCTGATCTCCCCGATTCTGACGAATTGAGCCTCGATAAACCCGAGCAGGCGAGCCGCATCGACATATCGACCGTCGTCGGCTGCCAGGAACGCCCAGACTTGCAGATAGAGCCGCAGCCAGTGTCCACCCTCGGCAGCGACGAGCGGCAATACGCCCTTGGCGGCCTTCCGGGCGTTGCGCGCATTGCCCGCCAACGCTTCATAGGTCGCGAGATTGACGATCGGTCTCAGCCGATAGGTGCCAGGCGCGGGGTCGAGGCCTCGAACGGCTTCGCTCGCGCGCTCGATGGCCCTGTCGATCGCCCCTTCGCCGAATTCGAGCTCTCCAATGTTCAGGACGACTATATATTCCCGCAGAGAGTCGCCGAGCAGACGTGCCAGATCCCGTGCCAATCCGAAATAATGCATCGCTTCCGACGGCAGTTTCTGCATGGAGGCAAGGATACCCAAGCCATTGAAGACGTTCCATAACGTCTTGGACTGGTCGCTTATCGACAAAAGCTTCTCGGCTTCCTTGAGGACCGTGCGGGCCGGTTCGAGCCGCCCGAGGAACAGCTGCGCGTCCCCGATCAGGCCGAGAACCGCACCCAGCTTCTGTTTGTCCTTGAGTTCCCGGTAGAGGGGAGCCGCGCGCTGGAACAGTGCCAGGGCCAGGTGGCGATCGGCCTCCTTCCACAGATCACCGGCATAGCGCAGCAGGCGAGCGGCGTCCGCTCGCCGGACATCGCCATCGATCAGTTCAACCGCCCGGTCGAGATACCCGCGCCCTTCCGGAAACGCCGACAGCCGCTCCCAAATCCGCCCCGACGCCCCGGCCAGCCGGATTGCGATATGCTTGCGCCCCGGCTCCCCCAGCGCCCATTGCAGCGACGCCCGGACGTCGTTCGCCCGGCCCAGATAGGCCTTGTCCCATTCGGCATCCGGCATGCGCTGGCGTTTGTCTTCGGCTTCGATGAAGACGGCACAGAGCAGCAGCGCCTGGCATTCCGCTTCGGTGCCGAGCTGTTCCGCAGTACAGCCGAGCCGGTAGCCGCCGCGCTGGAACGCCGGGATGATGTCTTCGCCGAGCTGGCGTCGCAGCCGGTGAATATTCGTGGTCAGGACATTGTCGTCCATCATCCGCCCGGACCAGACCGAGCCCAGGATGGTCTCGCGCGGCACGATCTCGCCGCCCTCCTGGACCAGAATCGTCAGGATATGGATCTCGACATCGGTGAGCGCGACGAGCTTGCTGCCGCGCAGCAGGCGGCCCATGCCCGCATGCAACTCATAAGGCCCGAATCTCCAGCCGCCATCCAGCATCGCTGCTCTCGTCCGATAACGCGTTTCGTCATTGCCCTGACACACACCCTAGAGGATTGCGCGGAGGATTGCACGCAACAAGAGCGATGGGGCGGCGTCGTTCTCTCGATTGCCCCCAATCGGCGGCACGTGAGGGGGGCGGGACGAGATGGAGCGGTGCAATCGGGCGGTGCGCGGCGCCGAGACGGCCGAATCGGTGTCTTCCGACCGGGGAGACGTCCTGGGCGCGCTGCCTCGCTGGAACCTCGACGATCTCTATCCGGGTCCCGACTCGGGCGAACTCGCAGACGATCTGGAGCGTGCGAAGCTCGGAGCCGCTGCGTTCCGCGCGCAGCATCGCGGCCGCGTCGCCCTGTTGTCGGGTGCCGATCTCGGCCGCGCCGTGGCTGCTTTCGAGCAGCTGCAGGAAATTCTCGGCCGGCTGCGCACCTATGCCGAGCTGCTCTATGCTACCGACGCGGGCGACAGCGCCGTGGCCCAGTTCTTCCAGAATGTGCAGGAACGGACCAACGCCATCGGCACCGAATTGCTGTTCTTCACCCTGGAACTCGCCCGGATCGACGACGAGTCGCTCGAATCCGCGCTGGCCGCCGCACCCGAACTCGCCCGGTATCGCAGCTGGCTCGGCGGCCGGCGCGCGCTTCGGCCGCATCTTCTGTCCGACGAGGTCGAGACGGTGCTGTTCGAGAAGGAATTGGCCGGCCGCGCCGCTTGGCGGCGGCTCTATGAGGAGACGCGCGCGGCTTGGCGCTTTCCCATCGACGGCCGGGATCTGACCCTGCCCCAGGCGCTCGATCGCCTGAACCACCCGAATCGGCCGACTCGCCGAGACGCGGCCGAGACCATCGCCGATGTCCTCTATGAGGCGGCACCGACCGTCGCCTTCATCTTGAACACGCTCGCCCGCGACAAGGCGGTCGAAGATGGCCGGCGCGGTTTCGCCCGCCCGATCTCGGCGCGCAATCTGGCCAATGCCGTCGAAGACCGGGTGGTCGAAGCTCTGATCGCCTCGGTCGAGGCAGCCTATCCGGCGCTGTCGCATCGCTATTGGCGGCTGAAGGCGAAGTGGCTGGGGCTGGAGCGGCTCGATTATTGGGACCGGACGGCGCCGCTGCCGGGAGCAGTGGATCCGCTGATCCCGTGGGAGCGGGCGGCGCGCCTCGTGCTCGACAGCTATCACGCCTTCTCACCGCGCCTGGCGGCGATCGGCCGCCGCTTCTTTACCGACGGAAGAATCGATGCCGGAGTCCGGCCGGGCAAGCATTCGGGTGCCTTCGCCCATTCGGCCGTGCCCGCGGCACACCCTTATATCCTGGTGAATTATCTGGGCCGCAGCCGCGATGTCATGGTGCTGGCCCATGAGCTGGGCCATGGCGTTCACCAGGTGCTGGCCGGCCGGCACGGTGTGCTCATGGCCGAGACGCCGCTGACGCTGGCCGAGACTTCTGCCGTGTTCGGCGAGATGCTGACCTTCCGGTCTCTGCTGGCGGCGGAGACGAGGCCGGGGCGCCGCCGGCTGCTGCTGGCGCGCAAGGTCGAGGCGATGCTGCATAATGTGGTCCGCCAGATCGCCTTCGCCCAATTCGAGCGCCGGTTCCATGAGGCGCGCCGGAAGGGCGAGCTGACGGCGGCCGAGATCGGTGCGATCTGGCGCACGACCCAAGAGCAGAGCCTGGGCGACGCCTTCCGCCGGTCACCGGGCTACGAGACCTACTGGACGAGCATCTGGCATTTCGTCCACGAGCCGTTCTATGTCTACGCCTACGCTTTCGGCGAGTGCCTCGCGACCTCGCTCTATGCCGTCTACCAGGCGGCACCGGCCGGGTTCGCCGAGCGCTATACTTCCCTGCTCGCGGCCGGCGGCACCTTGCATCACGGCGCCCTGCTCGCACCCTTCGGACTCGACGCGTCCGATCCGGCGTTCTGGGACAAGGGACTGGGCGTCATCGGCGGCTTCATCGACGAACTCGAGGCGATGGAGTGGCCGGGGCTGCGCTCGACTCGTCGCCCGGTTTGATCGGCGCTGTTCGGCAGCGCCAGGCATCCCGGAGATCTCGACGATTCCAGGAAGTTGGTCTGGCACAAGGGAATGGCGGGGCAGGGCCAGCCGCAGGCGCAGCCCGGCAGGGGGTCGGCAGGGGGCAAGTCGGGATCGAGAACGCTCCGCCTGAGCCGGGATCAGGGCGGGTCCCGTCCCGCGGTCTCGATGTCCGGTGGTTCGGTCGGGTCCGCTTCCGTCAAGGGCGGCCAGCATCGGCCGTAGGGCGAGCTCTGCACCCGGGTTCGCGCTTCTTCGAGCGCCCAGTCTTCCCGTTCCCAGCGCTGCCAATCCGGCCTGATGCCGAGATCCATGAAAATCCGGGCCAGGATCTCGCCGATCGGGCGGTCGCCGAGTTCGTCGTAGCGTTCGTATTCCCGTAAGCGCTCGGAGAGCCCGTTGCCGAGATCATAGCGCTCTTGCAGATCCTTGGTCCGGGATTCGATCCCTTGCTTGGCGATGCGCTCGACCTTGGCTTTCTTCAGTGCCCGGCGTCGGGTCTCGGTCGCCGCCTCGCGCCGGGCCGCTTCGGCCCGCGCTGCCGCCCGCTCGGTTTCGGTGCTTTCGAGAAACTTCCGGCGCTCTTCGGCGAGCCTGGCTTCGAATGCTACGGTCAGGCGTACCGCTCGCGAGATGCAGGCGAAGAGCCGAGTGAAGTCCCGACCGGGTTCGGGTGGTGCGACCCAGCCATCCGCCGCCGGCTTCGCTGCTTCCACGGCCTGGCGCTCGATGGCACGTGCGATACTCATGCCGATCGCGGTCAGTTCTTCCAGGACCGCCATGTGCCGCTCATGCCGCACCCCGGCCTCGTCGTCCCCGGAGCGGGCACGGCTCTCCGCCCGACCCGGCGACGGATCAGGCGCGGCCGGGTCGGCCGATGCGGGGCTGGCGTGGACGGTGCTCATGAACGTAAAACTGACCTCGAGTGGGTGGAACGGGAAAAGTGTCTGATGCGGTCGGGTGCGACAGGACGGCGTTCGGGTCGGGCTGCTGTTCCTAGGCTGTGATGTTCTGTAGGAGGTATGTAGGAAAATTGCCTGCCTGTCAATAGGAAAAATATAAAGCTCCCGCCTCGCCATTCACATCGGCGCGATGGGCGAGACGGGCCGTATATGGCCTCGTGGATTTAAACGAATAGAAATTTGAAGCGGACATTCTCGCGCCACCCTCACTCATGGGGAGCTACGGCACCGGTTCCACGGGTGTCGGCACCTCGACGATTGCTGAAACGTCGGGCCGAATCGAGCGCTTGTGCCATCGTTCCAGCCGCCAGCGGAAGCTCGAGGCCGGAACCGCGCGTCCGACCCGAGCAAAAAGCCCGTGCCGATCGATCCACAGGGCGTAGGCGACATAGGCCGGATCGTCCGATAGGAGCCTCTCCTCGACCCAGCCGCGCAGAACATAGATACCGCACACACAGGCCCAGAGCAGCGTGAGGCGGGCGCCGCCGAGAATCGTTCCTCCCTCGAACGGGGGCAGCCAGATCACGAACCAGGCGATGCATTTCACCAGATAGACCGGATGCTTGCAGTACCGATACACGCCGTTGGTGATGATTCCACGGTTCGTCAGATTGGACGCGCGCAATCCGAAGCTCGCCTCGCCCCAGTAATGAACGAGCTCCAGCAGGAGAAGGAGACTTCCCACTGCATAAGAGAGGGCCGGCATCAGTTCCGACAGGGTCGCCCATGGTGCCAGCCAGAGGGGACGCGTCGGATAGGGGTGGTAATTGAACCACTGATCGAACACGCCGCTGAGCAGAGGCGGATAGCATGATAGAGTAACGGCCCAACCGAACCAGGATTGCTCCACCTTCCTGATCTCGGTGCCGAGCAAACGCGAGCTGAAGAGATATCCCGGCGTGATCGCGGCGACCAGCACGGCGAATATCATCTTATCGACCATGAACTCAGCCTGCGGCCAAGAGGCGTCCAGAATTTCGCCCTCGGCCAGGCGGAACTGATCGAGCAGGCCGACCAGCGCGGTAAAGTTGAGCGGCAGGAAGAAACCTTTGACGAGCCAGCCGAACAGGCCGGCGCGCAGAACCGGCCAGTCGATCCGGCGCCAGCGACCGAGTGCCAACAAGCCGAACTGCCAGGCATCGTCCTCGGCCGGACCGAGGCGCCATTCGGTGAAGCCTATCATCACACTGGCGACGACCGGGACGGCCGGGAGCACGAGCGGCATCGCGTCGAACAGCGGACGAAAGGAGGCGTGGGAATATTCCGGGAGCGATGCCCAGACGAGCACCACCCCGACCAACCCCAGCATCACGCCGAGCCATTTGATCGCGGCACGACGGAGCGTGAGCATCGCGGGAACGGCCGGCCGCCTCGTGCCGCGCCAAGGCGCCTGCGCGGCCTCGAGAATGCTCATCGGCACCAAGACGGCACCGACCAGCAGCAGCGCCAGATCGACGTTCCTCGAGGGTGACGACCGGAAGGCTGCGTATGTGCCGATTACGAGAGCCGCGATCAGTACGGGATCGAACCAGCGGACGCATGAGGGCGGGCGACGAGAAGTGACCATGAGCGCAGATCCGGTGCATCGGGGCGGGTGCCCCCGGCGCCATCCTCGCGAGGAGCGGCGCTTCGGGCAATCCCGGTGCGGCGCAGAGTGGCAGTCTCCTCTGCTCTCCGGTAGCGAGATTTGTGAATCACGAGGAGTTGAACTGAGAGGGTCTTGCCGGCAACCATCCCGGCAATGTTACGCTGTTTACGCGAGCGATTCCGGCACAGATATTCGAGTTGCCTCGTCGAACCGAGGAACGGTTTATGCCGACCGCTGCCGGAGGGGCCGTCGTGGGGGCGCCCTGGCGGCAAATTTGGCATGTGGAGATCATGCGGGTTCGAAATGGTCGTGAGTTGAATTCACCGATCGAGACGGCAATCCGAATTTGAAGGAGTGATCAGTGAGAGAACTGGAAAAGAAGCAGTCATTGCTGGTCGTCCTCCTTGCCGCATTCGGCGTGGCCGCGGCGGTCAGTGCGGCAGCTTTGGCGTCGCGCGCGTTAGCCCTTGAAGCGGGCAGTCGGGATTTGACATCGCCCGCGGCGGACGGTGCTGCATCCCCGAAGGCCCGTCCTGCAGAGGTGAGCAGTTGCGTCTCGGATTGCGGCGTCAATGCTGATAGCGGCGGCGATAGTGGTGGCGACAGCGGTGGTGATAGCGGCGGCGATAGTGGCGGCGGCGACAGTGGCGGCGATACCCCGCCTCCCGCGCCTCCTCCGCCGCCAAACAATCCGAATATCCCGGCGCCGATGAGCACGCCAGTAACACCACCGTCAAATGTTATTTCTGGTAATTGCACTCCCAGTATAGGCTACTATACCTGCAACTACCAACCAGCTCAATATAACGTGTCGTTTACAATTGAATGCAACTCCAGCCTAACGTCTTGTAGGAGCATGAATTAGTAATGGCGCGATTTTCTGGCTTTTAGGAGAGAATACCATGAAAGCAAACCACGCATTAGCGCTCGCGGTGGGCCTCTATTTAGTCTTTGGCGGGGTCGGTCGCGCAGAAATTACCAATATACGTGAACTTACTGGGTCTCGTCCGCAGATAGGTGACCTTTCGACCGCTCAGGTGGAACAGTTATCCGCGCTAACGGGTGCAGTTCTAGCACAAAAAATTACCTACATATGGCAAGCAGAACCTTTTGACGAAGCAATCGCCGACAGCCTCGGCGGAGCAGGGCCGGTAGATGGTGCTAAACTGTCCCAGTTACTGGCCCAAATTGCCCCCATCTATGCGGAAGCTGCTGACAAAAATTTGGTCTATCTGCTCCAGATCCGCGGGCTTCTGACACCGGCGCAGCTTTCCGCTATCGCTGCGCGATTTCAACCGACTAGGCCTGGCCACGGCAACGAAGATCCGACATCGGGGGCGGGCTCCTATGCGGTTTTTCACGACGATCTCGGGAGCACACGGGGGCAGCATTTGAGCGACGCGCAAATGGCCCAGCTGGCAACCCTGGAAGCTGCTGCCAAGGCCGATCTGGCTCCGATCTGGCAGGAATCCGACGCAGATTATGTGCAACTCGACAGCTTGCTCAATAGCGCCGGGCCGGTAACTTTTGAACAGCTCGAACCGCTTCAACAGCGGCTTTCGGCGCTGCGGATGGAGCATGATGCCGTGGGCTTGGATTTTGCAATCAAGGTTCTTGCGCTGCTGACCCCGGCGCAGCGCGCCCAGGCGGCGACGCTGCGCGCGCAAGTCGCCGCATTGCATGCGCAAGAAGTCGCCTTGCGGAATGCATCTGCCTCAGGGAATTAAATCGACGATCGGCGCGGCAGCCATGGCCGTGCTTCTTCCCGTGCACCAGACCGAAATGGGGTGAACGGCGGAAGCTTTTGGTCGAGGTCTTCGGTAACCTCTGACCGATGGCCCGACCTAGTGAGGAACGAAACATGTCCGACTTCAAGTCTGTTCTGATCTCGTTATCCGGCGCAATAAGCCTATTTGTTGCAGGGCCCCGGTCCGAGGCGCTCGCCGCATCGGTCTTCGGGGACCCAACCGAGCTTACACTCCTGGATGGATTTGGTGGCTTTCACAATCTCGATGGGTCTGGTGACTCTCACAATGGTGGCGTTGCACGCACCCAAGCCCAATTCGATCAGGAGAACGCCGTCATTCAGGCCCATGAGGCAGAGGTTGAGACACTCAAGCAACGGATGCAGGCACTCTCGGATCAGATCTCCAACATTCTCTCCGGTAGCGGGGCGGTCGATACCTCGGTCCTCTCATCTCTAGAGCAGCAGCGGTCTGATCTCCAGGCCCAGCGTGATGCCACAAATCTCGACATGTTGATGCAGATCCGTGCGCTCTTGACCCCCGCGCAGTTGGCGGACGTTGCACAACGCCACGCGCAACTCTCCGCACTCCATCAACAGGAGCTGGCGCTGAAGGCTGAGCCTCAATTTGCGAAGGCCGAGCTTCATTTTGACGACTTATATGGCGATGACCTTGGCTATGAGCGCGGCCTGTCATTGCCTGATGAGGAGGTGTCTCAGATTCATATCGCTATTGGCCACCATATCGCCCCGATCAATTCACTCGTAAGGCAGCAGCAGGCAGTACGGCAGCAACTTTCTGACGCGTTGAATAGTCCGGGGCCCCTAGCGACTGCTCAGATTTCCAGCTTGCAACAGCAAGAGTCGGCCCTGAAGCAACAGCTCTCGATGGTGCGGTTGGACATGGTGGTGGCGGCGAGAGCGCCCCTGACACCAGACCAACTTGCCAAGGCGGCGGCGCTTCATCAGCAGATCCTCGCGCTGCAAGCGGCCAAAGCGGAGGCGATCCAGAGCGCAAAGTCCGGAAACTGATTGCGCAGGTATCTTCGCTGTTCATGACCATCGCGCACGCTACCACCCTGCCCGCCGACCCCTCCCGCTCGGTCCGGCGCGCGACCGTGGGGCGCCTCTGTGCGGGTGGAGGAGAATGCCACGGCGCGGCAGGCGCGGTTGCAGAAACAACTGGTGGATACCGGCAGCATTGGGCTCGCCCACGCTGCCGGAGTCCGGGTGACGGCACCGGCCACCGCCAGGCAATCCGCAGCAATCCGGACGTCCCGCCGACTTTCAGCGCGGCGGTAGCGCCGCGATCAGGGATTTCTGTTGGTGGCTGCCATCCCGATTGAGGTACCGATTGGCATTTCTGCAGCTACCAGCCTGCTGGATATAGCGCGGCATTTTCGGTATCATGAAGCTCGACTCCCACTTTGTGCAACAGCCTTGTTATGTAATGGCTGGTTTTTCTAACCTATAATGGGAGAATATCGTGAGGGCGAAGCAGCTATTGGCCCTCGCGGTCGGTCTCTATCTGGCGGCTGGCGCGGTCGGTCGCGCGGAGACTACCAATATACGTGACCTTACCGGGCCGCACCCACAGATTAGTGGCCTTTCGGCCGCCCAGGTGCAACAGTTATCCGCGTTGGAGCGCGCAGCTGACGTACAATTAAATGCTGCTATGGAACAAGTAATGCCCATTAGCCAAGCAATCACTGACAGCCTCGGCGGGCCCGGGCCGGTGGATCGTGCTGAACTGACTCGGTTACAGGCCGAACTTGCGCCCATTTTTGCCGATGTTGCCGATGAACAGTTGATCTATCTCCTCCAGATCCGCGCGCTTTTGACACCGGCGCAGCTTTCCGCTATCGCTGCGCGATTTCAACCGACCAGGCGTGGCCACGGCAGCGAAGATCCAACATCGGGAGCGGGCTCCTATGCAGTCTTTCGCGACGATCTCGGGAGCACACGGGGGCAGCATTTGAGCGACGCACAAATGGCCCAGTTGGCAACCCTGGAGGCTGCTGCCAAGGCCGAACTGGCTCCGATCTGGCAAGAAACTGACACAGATTATGTGCAGCTCGACAGCTTGCTCAATAGCGCCGGGCCGGTAACTTTTGAACAGCTCGAACCGCTTCAACAGCGGCTTTCGGCGCTGCGGATGGAGCATGATGCCGTGGGCTTGGATTTTGCAGTCAAGGTTCTTGCGCTGCTGACCCCGGCGCAGCGCGCGCAGGCGGCGACGCTGCGCGCGCAAGTCGCCGCATTGCATGCGCAAGAAGTCGCCTTGCGGAATGCAGCTGCCTCAGGGAATTAAATCGACGATCGGCGCGGCAGCCATGGCCGTGCTTCTTCCCGTGCACCAGACCGAAATGGGGTGAACGGCGGAAGCTTGTGGTCGAGGTCTTCGGTAACCTCTGACCGATGGCCCGACCTAGTGAGGAACGAAACATGTCCGACTTCAAGTCTGTTCTAATATCCGTGTGCAGCGCAATCGGCCTTTTTGTTGCCGTCTCCCAGTCCGACGCGCGCGCCGCATCGGAATTCGGCGACCCAGCCGAGCTGGCACTGCTGGATGGATTTGGCGGCTTTGACAGCGGCGAGACACGCACCCAAGCCCAATTCGATCAGGAGCACGCCGTCATTCAGGCCCATGAGGCAGAGGTTGAGACACTCAAGCAACGGATGCAGGCACTCTCGGATCAGATCTCCAACATTCTCTCCGGTAGCGGGGCGGTCGATACCTCGGTCCTCTCATCTCTAGAGCAGCAGCGGTCTGATCTCCAGGCCCAGCGTGATGCCACAAATCTCGACATGTTGATGCAGATCCGCGCGCTCTTGACCCCCGCGCAGTTGGCGGACGTCGCACGACGCCACGCTCAGCTCTCGGCACTCCATCAGCAGGAACTGGCGCTAAAGGCGGCGCCCCAACGATTTTTGGCGGCCGATCGTAATCTTGATGACTTGTATGGCGACGACCTCGGCTATCAGCGCGGCCTCGCACTTCCGGATGACGAGCGTACCGAGATTGGCAGGGCTATCATTCACCATATTGCCGCGATCACTTCACTCGAGGATCAGCAGCAGGCAGTCCGGCAGCAGATTTCCGACGCGCTGAACAGCGCAGGGATGGTTACGGCGGCTCAGATTTCCAGCTTGCAACAGCAAGAGTCGGCCCTGAAGCAACAGCTCTCGATGGTGCGGTTGGACATGGTGGTGGCGGCGAGAGCGCCCCT